>Ga0335082_10001287_pt1 | contig 26805 bp, 23 predicted proteins | sample Lox_Sample_41_FD_206718 | JGI IMG/M metagenome (GOLD analysis project Ga0335082, IMG submission 206718) | Soil microbial communities from Loxahatchee National Wildlife Refuge, Florida, United States - Lox_Sample_4.1 | ecosystem: Environmental > Terrestrial > Soil > Wetlands | place: USA... | reverse complement strand
GCAGGCCCTGGTGGACAAGCCGGAGCAGGTCCAGATCAAGGAAGTGATCGGCGAGCATGCGCACGTCCTGGAGCTGTCGGTGGCAAAGGAAGACCTGGGGAAGGTGATCGGGAAAGGGGGAGCCCACGCCTCGGCGATCCGCACCATCCTGGCGGCCGCCAGCGGGAAGGAAAAGAAGCGCTACATCCTCGAGATTATCGAGCACTAGGCGCTGCTATTCTCGCCGCGCCCTGCCCTCCCGGGCGGGCGCTCCGCCTGGAGGGACTCCCTTGGCCGTCGCGCCTCCGCGCATCGATGCGCCGCCTACCGTCGGGGCGCAGATCGAGGCTCGCGCGGCGCATCCGGAAATCGCCGAGCGCACCTTCCTGATCCAGCACGAGCGCCGTTGGACCTACCGTCGCTACCGCGACGAGTCGGTGCGCTTCGCCCACTTCCTGGTGCGGCGCTTGGCACCGGTCGACGAGCGTCGGCCGGGTCACGTGGCGATGCTTCTCGAGAATCACCTCGAGATGCTCGCGCTCTACGGCGGCTGCGCCTATGCGGGGATGACGCTGTTCGGCGTCAACACGGGCCTGCGCGGGGATACGCTCGCCGGCGTGCTCAACCAGTCTGGCGCCCGACTCCTGGTGGTCGACGAGGCGCTGCTGCCCGAGATCGAGCGGGTGCAGGCGCAGCTCCGCAACCTCGCGCCCGAGAACGTGCTCGTGCTGCGCACGAGCGGCGCCGTCGAGCTCGGCGCCCGCGATCTCGTTGCCGCGCTCGCCTCCGAGGTGGCGCCGCCGGAAGTCGGCCTCGCGGCTCCCGACGCCCCGGTCGATCCCGCCCGCAACCTGATGGTGATCTACACCTCCGGCACCACGGGGCTTCCCAAGGGCATCAACAACAACCACCTCAAGTTCTTCCTGATCGGGAAGGCGGTCTCGGCGAACCTCGGCCTCGGCCCGGACGACCGCGGCTACGCGTGCATGCCGCTCTTCCACTCGAACGCGATGTTCCTGGGCTTCCACCCCGCACTCGAGGTGTGCGGCAGCCTTGCGCTGCGCGAGCGCTTCAGCGCGAGCCGCTTCGTGCCCGATGTGCTCGAGCACGGCGTGAGCTTCTGGAACTACGTGGGCGAGCCGGTGCACTACGTGCTCGGGGCGCTGGAGCGGCAGTACGGAGGCGACGAGGAGCGCATCCTCGCCGAGGTGGCGCGCAACCCCCGCAACCGGCTTCGCTACGCGCTCGGCAACGGCGCGGCGCCGCCCGACATCGATCGCTTCAGCCGTTGGCTCGGCCTCGACGACATGTTCGAGCTCTACGGCTCGACCGAGGCGGCCATCAGCACCTTCCGCAAGAAGGGCGATCCGCGCGGGAGCGTTGGCGAGGTCACCGACGCGAACGTGAAGATCCTGGCGGCGGACGGGCGCGAGTGTCCGCCCGCCGACCTGGCGAGCGACGGCCGGATCCTCAACTACGAGGAGAGCGTCGGCGAGATCTGCCGCGTGGCCACCGACACCGGGTTGTTCCAGGGGTACTTCGGCAACGCGGAGGCGAACGCATCGAAGTTCCGGGAGGGCGTCTACCACTCCGGCGACCTCGGCCACGTGGTCGTCCGCGAGGGGCGGCGCTTCCTGTTCTTCGACGGCCGCACCGACGACTGGATCCGCAAGGACGGCGAGAACTTCTCGGCCGCCCAGGTCGCGCGCTTGATCCAGGAGCACGAGGACGTCGACTTGGCCGCGGTCTACGGCGTGCCCTGCCCGGTGTCGGACGAGCTGGTGATGGTGGCGCTCAAGCTCCGCTCCGGCCGCCGCCTCGATCCGCAGGCGTTCTTCGCGTTCTGCGAGCGGCAGGTCGACGAGGGCGGCATGGACCGCAAGTGGCTCCCCGACTTCGTCCGCGTCGTGGACGACTTCGAGTTCACGCAGACCCAGAAGATCCTGGTTCGGCACCTGAAGGCCGTCCACTTCAACCGCCGCAAGCTCCCCGACGCGCCGATCTACTGGCGCGAGCGTGGGGAGCGCAGCTTCAAGGTGCTCTCGCAGGCCGACTACGAGCGGCTGCGCGGCGAGTTCGAGGCGGCGGAGCGCCTGCAGCTGCTGGAGCGCTGAGCCCCCGCCGCCAGTCACGGAATCGTTGCACGCGAGAACGGATCGGAAACCCGCGCGCGCGGCCCCGTCCGGGCCGCGCGGCCGGCGGCGCGGCTGCGGCGGGGGCTTGCGCGTGCCGCTGCCGGTCGGCGAGGTGGGCACGCAGGTTGCTCCTCGATCCCATGGCCTGGGGATGCCCGCAGGCGCGCACCGGGGGGGAAGGGATGAACGGCATTCTGGGACCGGAAGAATCGCTTCGCAGGGGGCAGGAGCTGCTGCGCTCGGGGCTCGGCATGGCTGCGCTCGACCAGTTCGCCAACGCGCACCGGCGCGATCCTTCGAATCCGCGCTACCGCTCCCACTACGGCTGGGCGGTCGCGTTGATCGACCACCGCGTGGACCGCGGGCTCGCGCTGTGCCGCTCGGCCCTGCGCGATGCCGCAGACGATCCGGAGCTCTACTTGAACCTCGCGCGCGTGCTGATGGCGAGCGGCAGGAAGGCCGAGGCGTTCCGCTACGTGCGGCGCGGCCTCATGGTCGACTCGCGCCACGCTCCGCTGCTCCTCGAGTGGCGCCGGCTCGGAGTGCGCCGCGCGCCGGTGTTCCCGTTCCTGCCGCGCCGACACATCGTGAACCGCTGGCTCGGGCGCCTGCGGGGCCGGCTGGTGCGCGACTTCGTCCCGCGAGGCGAGCTGCTGGCGGAGCTGATGTAGCCGCTCGACCGCCGGCGCTCTCCCGACTTGGTTGACTTCGGAGTGGTGAACCGGTACCCATCCGCCCGTTCGACGCGGAGGGGTCGTGGGTAGCGTCGTCAAATGGCGCCGAAAGAAGATGCGCAAGCACAAGAAGCGCAAGCTCTTGCGCCAGCAGCGCCACAAGCGCAAGCGCTGATCCGCCGCCACGCAGCACGCGCGGGCGTCCCATTCCCGCCTTCCAGGTTCCATCTCCATCGACGCGCGCTCGCAGCTGAGAACGTCGCGATTCTCTTCCGTTCCCATTGCACTCTCTTCCGTTCCCATTGCACTCCGCGCTCGGATCCGAGGCGAAAGCGCTCGGATGCCCCGCAGCTTGGACTTCCATCAGCTTGATTTTTTTGTGTTTCTCCCTTGACGGGCTCTCGGGAACGGTGTAAGCCTGACCCGCAAGAACGGCTGTAGAGCCGCGGATTGTGGTCCACTACGAGGGCAGATTGCCTTCAAGTTGCGGAGTCCGGCGCCCGATGAAGGCGCACTAAAGTCCGAGAGGACCGGGCCGAGCGACGCGAGTTTCGTGGACTGGGGAGCCGATGGCGAGGACGCGATCGACTCCAACGGACTCGGCAGCGGGGGCATCGCCCTGCCTGCTGGCGGCTCCGGATCACCGCGGCGCTCGGCCACGACAAGGGGGGTGACCCAGACAATGGCACGACGCAAGAAGGCGGCCTCGAAGAAGGCCGGACGCAAGAAGGCCTCGCGCAAGAAGGCTGCCGGCAAGAAGGCCGGGCGGAGGCGGCGGCGCTCGGCCTAGCCGAGCTCGCGACTCTGAAGCCTTCTTCAGGGAAGGTCTGGGACCCCGGCCGGCATCGCCGGCCGGGGTTTCCTTCTCCTGGCGCTCTCCTTAGACTGGTCCCTCCCCGATCCCACGCTCCCCGATCCGGAGGTCCCGAGGCATGGCGCGCATCACCGTCGAAGACTGCATCCAACGCGTCCCCAACCGCTTCCACCTGGTCCAGATGGCCGCGATCCGAGCGAAGCAGCTGAAGCGCGGCTCCCGCGCGCTCATCGTGCAGGGCGAGAACAAGGAGGTGGTGACGGCGCTGCGCGAGATCGCGGCAGGTTTCATCAAGCCCGACTATCCGGAAGGCGAGGGCGCCGCGGAGTCGTCCTAGGCGATCACCTGCACGGGGACCCGGAAGGTGAAGCGGCTCCCGGCTCCCACCTCGCTCTGGAGTTCGAGCGACCCGCCGAGGAGCTTCAGCAGGTCGCGCACCAGCGCGAGGCCGAGGCCCGATCCGCGGTACTTCGTCGAGGCCAGCTCGTCGACCTGGTAGAACTCGTCGAAGACGAACTGCTGGTCGTCTGGGCAGATGCCGATCCCGGTGTCCTTCACCTCGCAGATCAGCTCCCCGTTCGCGACCCGCGCGGAGATATCGATCGAACCCTGCGAGGTGAACTTCGCCGCGTTGTCGAGCAGCAGGAACAGGACCTGGTTGACCTTCGCGAGGTCGGTTCGGATCTTGGGCAGCGGCTCCTCGAAGTGCTTCTCGATCGCGACCGGGTTGTTTCCGATCGTGTCCTGCACGCTGAAGATCGCCTCCTCGACCACCTCGCGGAAGTTGACGTCCTGCACCTCCAGGGACATCTCGCCCTGTTTGATGCGCCACAGGTCGAGGATGTTCTGGAGCGTCCGCAGGAAGGCGGTCCCGTCGTCGAGCGCGCGGCGCAGGCACTGCTGCGCCGTCTCCGAGAGCACGTCATTCTCGCCGGCCAGCACCGCGATGATCGACTCGATGATGCTGTTGAGCGGCGTGCGAAGCTCGCGCGACATCTTCTCGATGAAGTCGTTCTTGAGCTTCTCGACCTGACCGAGCCGCTCGTTGCTGCGCAGGATCTCGATGTCCTGGGCGAAGAGCGCCTCGGAGAGCTTCAGCACCTCGTCGCTCTTCTCCTCCGCCGCGCGCGCCTGCTCGGCGAGCTTCTGGCGGGCGCTCTCGAGCTCCTCGCTGCAGCCGGCGTGCGCGATGCGGGCGGCGAGCGCTTCGCCCGCCAGCTCGATCGCCTGGGCGACCGCGCCCGCGGGCGGCGCCGGTGTCGCGGCGGCGAGGACCCCGAGCACGACCCCGTCGCTCGCGAGCGGGCAGAGCGAGAGACCCCCGGCGCCGCGTGCGCCGAGCGGAGCGGGGGAGGCGATGCGGGACGCCGCGCCCTGCAGCGCCGCCGCGTTCACCGCCTCGGCGATCGCCTCGGCCGCGGCGCGGGCCGCCTCGGGCGACGCGACGCCGGCGGCGGTGCGCAGCCGGAGCTCGCCGCTCGCCTCGCGCGCGAAGACCAGCACGCTGCCCTCCGTCGCGGAGGCCAGTCGCGTGGCGAGGGCGCGCAGCGCGACCGACACGTCCGCCTGGGCCCGTCCGGCGGACGGCTCGCGCTCCGGCGTGGTCTGGACCGCAGAAGCCACTCGGCTCCTCCTCAGAAGCGCTCGTCCGGCTCGATCTCGAGCCGCTCGAGGGGCTGTTCCTCGATCGCCGAGCCACCGACGTCGACGGCTCCCTCGAGCGAGAGCCGAGTCTGGAAATCGGTCGGATTGGAGGCGGCGGCCAGCGCCGTCTCAACCGAGATCTTGTTGGCGCGCACGAGATCGAACAGGTGCTGGTCGAAGGTCTGCATCCGCTCGCTTCGGCCGCGCGCCATGAAGTCGGGGATCTCGTGGGTCCGCGCGGGGTCCTTGATGCACTCCTGGATCGAGCGCGTGGTGCGCATGATCTCGACGGCGGGAACGCGCCCGCTCTGCTTCTTGTTGACCAGCAGCCGGAGCGAGACGACCGCGGTCAGGTTCTCCGCGAGCCTCGCGCGCACCTGCAGCTGCTCCTCGGTCGGGAAGAAGGAGACGAGCCGGTTGACGGTCGAGGTGACGTCGTTGGTGTGGATCGTCGAGAAGACCAGGTGTCCGGTCTCGGCCGCCTTGAGCGAGGTATCGACCGTCTGCAGGTCGCGCATCTCCCCGACCATGATGACGTCCGGGTCCTGGCGCAGCGCCGCGCGCAGCGCCTCGGGGAACGAGCCGGTGTCGGTCCCGATCTCGCGCTGCGTAATGATGCTCTTCTCGTGGGTGAAGACGAACTCGATCGGGTCCTCGACGGTGATGATCTTCGCCTTCCGCTGGCGATTGACCTCGTGGATCATCGTGGCGAGCGTGGTCGACTTGCCCTGACCGGTGGCGCCCGTGACCAGCACGTAGCCGCGCGAGATGTGGGCGATGTCGCGGAGCACGCCGGGGAGGTTCAGCTCCTCGAAGGTTCGGATCTGCAACGGGATCACGCGCAGCACGACGTTGTAGAAGCGCCGCTGTCGCGAGATGTTGACGCGGAAGCGGCCCTCGCCAGGAAGCTCGTAGGCGAGGTCGATCTCGTTGAAGTCCATGCTCGCGGCGCGCGGCTCGCCTTCGAGCAGGATGTGCGCGATCTCCTCGGTGTCCTTCGGGGTGAGCACCTTGTAGCGGAGCTCGACGAGGTCGCCGTTGAAGCGGTAGAGCGGGAGGTAGCCGACCTGGAAGTGGACGTCCGACGCGCCTTTCTCGAGGCCGAGCCGGAGGAGGCGATACAGCTTTTCCCGTTCCATGGGCGCGTGTCCTCCCCGGAGCAGCGTCGCCTCCGGGCCCGGCCTGCGTATCGGCGATTCGGCCGGGTGCTTGATCGGCTTCGGCAGGCCTGACGCCGAACTTCGGGCTCCTCCTCCGCTATACTGCGCCCCCGGCATCCCCCTAGCGGGTAGCGATGCCCCGGTGGGGCCCGCCCGGGCTCGCGCCGGCGAGCTCAGAGGATCGGCTTGCATCCCCTCCGCTCCCCTCTGCTGGCGCTCACTCTCGGGGCCATCGCGCTCGCGGCCGCGCCGAAGAGCGCGGCGCCGGCGAGCCCGGACGCCCCGAGCGGGAAGGCCGCTCCCGCGCAGGCCCCCGCCGCGAGCGCTCCGACCCTCGACCAGCTGCTGAAGCTCCCGGGCTCCGCGGACTACGGCTTCGAGAAGAAGGGAGGCGCGACGCGCAGCGAGTGGCGCGCCCGCTTCCTCGAAGCGCGCTCGAGCGTGCAGAACGCGGAGGCCGCCCTTGCGAAGGCCCAGGAAGACCTTGCGTCGGCCGCCGGGGAGAGCGATGCCTGGCAGTTCAAGCCCCCCGGCGTCCCCGGCCAGGACAGCGCCGACACGAACGACGGCTATCGGCTGCGCCAGGAGGTGCGCAAGCAAAGGGGCGAGCTCGACCGGGCCCAGGCGCGGCTCCGGGAGCTCGAGGTCCAGGCGAACCTCTCCGGCGTCCCCGAGGACTGGCGAGGTCCGAGGACGGAACCGAGCGCGAAGCACGAATCCGTGCCTCCCGCCCCGACCCACCCCTGATCGCGCCGCGGGCGTCGGGCGTCCGGAGTTCCACGGCCTCACGCGGGGTGGCGGGCCTCGTTGCCTCCTCCCTGCGCGGTCGTTCGCGGCTGGCATCCCCCTTGCTCTCTCCAGCGTCCGACGGGAGGGGGAGCGCGAGTCGAGGAGGGGGGCGATCGTGGCCGCGATGCGGTTCGTCCTCACGCGCTCGACGGACCCGCCCGGGGTGGAGGCCCCGGGCGGGTCCGATCTCCCTCCAGGCCGCGCTGTCGACGCGCCGCGGACCGGCCGCTAGCTTGCCGCCGCTCGAGGGGAGGGCGGCATGGCGAACCAGGACACGGCAGAGGCTCCGCGCGGCAAGAACGACTTCGTCTCGCTCCTCTACGTGCTCGGCGGGATCCCCGCGATCGTGGCCTTCCTGTGGCTTCTCTTCGCGCTGGGTGTGCGCCAGTGCGGGCTGCCCGCCTGATCGCGCGCTGACCTCGCGCGCGGCCATTTCTCCCGCGCATCCCGGCGCTTGACGCTCAACTGCGGGATCGATCTCGCCGATCGATCCGGCCATGCCCCGAGTCGCCCGTTGCGCCCGCGCGCTCGCCCTGGCGTCGCTCCTGTCGACGTGCCTGGCGCTCGGATGCGGCGGCGTGCAGGGAGTCGGGTCGTACCGCTACTTCGAGCGACCGGCGCCCGACGATCCCTGGTCGCGCAAGATCGCTCGCTGGCAGGACCGCGAGCGCGCCGAGGACGCCGCCGTGGAGGCGGGCGGACCCTCGGCCTCGACCGTCGCCGCAGGGCCGAGCGCGCCGGGGGGCAGCTCGCCCGATTCGCTGCGCGCCCAGTACCGCGCCTTCCGCGTCGAGCACAAGCGCGAGCTGGCGCGCGAGCTGGCCACCTGGCTCCAGGAGGAGGCCAAGACCCACTACATCCCGGACGGTCCCATCGACCGCTGGGCGACGCTCGAAGAGACGCTCGCGAAGAACGGCGACGACTGCGACGGCCTCGAGCTGCTCGGCTACCAGTTCCTGCGCGACCTCGGCTTCCGCGACGAGGTGTTCCGGGCGATCGTCTACCGGCCCTCGGACAACGAACACCATATGGTGACGCTGTGGTTCGAGGACCCCCGCGACCCCTGGGTGATCGATCCGACCGGCGCGATGACGACCGGAATGCCGCACATGTCCGAGGTCGCGGGCTGGGTCCCGTTGAAGCTCTTCACGGAGACGGCGGAGTACACCGTCGAGGGAACCTCCATCCTGCACCCCCGCTCGGGCACCGACCCGGCGCCCGCCGCCCCCGCGCGCTGAACCCCGCCGCGGCTTCTCGCCGAGCAGCGCGGTAGCCTCCGCTCCGGAGGTGCGCGCGATGCCCATCCGCCTGCTCCCGCAAGACGAGTCGATGCACGAGAACACCGGCGAGCCGACCTACAACGAGAGCATGTACTTCAACTTCTTCGACGCCGCGCAGCGCCTGGGGGGCTTCGTGCGCATCGGGAACCGCCCCAACGAGGGCCACGCCGAGACCACGATCTGCCTCTACGAGCCCGACGGCTCCGTGCTCTTCAACTTCAAGCGCCCCGCGATCTCCGACAACTCGCGCCTCGAGGCGGGGGGCGCGCGCTTCGAGCTCGTGCGCCCCTTCGAGCGGCTGCGCGTCGCGTACCGCGGCAAGGCGTGCCGCCTGCGCGACCCGCTCGCGATGGCGGAGCCGGGGCGCGCCTTCCGCGACAATCCCTTCGTCGCGGTCGACCTCGCGCTCGAGGTCGAGGGCGTGGGGCCGATGTTCGGCGGCGAGCCCACCGAGCACCGCGCCGGCGAGATGGAGTTCGCGCGCGGACACTACGAGCAGCATCACCGCGCGCGCGGCGAGCTCTCGATCGAGGGGCGGCGCTTCGGGGTCGACGGGCTCGGCCTGCGCGACCACTCGTGGGGCCCGCGCACCTGGCAGGCGCCCGCCTACTACCGCTGGCTCACCGCCAACTTCGACGAGGACTTCGGCTTCATGGGCAGCCACGTGGCGCGGCGCGACGGCGGCGAGACGCGGGGCGGCTTCGTGCACCGCGGCCGCGAGCTGGTGCCGGTGCGGGCGCTGTCGATCGAGACGGAGTTCGTCGGACCCGGGCGCCTGCACCGGCACATCCGCGCGCAGCTCGAGTGCGCCGACGGCAAGACGCTCGACGTCGAGGGGCGCGTGCTCTCGCTGATCCCCCTGCGCAACCGGCGCGACGGGCAGGTGACGCGAATCAGCGAAGGCATGACCGAGTGGCGCTGCGAGGGCCGTACCGGCTTCGGCCTGTCCGAGTACCTCGACCAGCTCTAGGAGGGCGACCCCGAACGCCGTCCCGGGCGTCGCCGCGCGGAGTCGCCGCGCGCGCTTCCTCGGCTATTGGGTGGTCGGGTTCGAGCGCGTCGGCTTCTTGGCGGAAGGCGCGGACTGCCCGGAGTCCTCGGCGGCGTCGTCCTCGACGCGGATGTTGAGCGCCTTGCTCTGCGCGTCGGCGCGCTCCTTCGCCTTGGCGCGCTCGATCTCGATCTCGGCCGCGAGCTGCTGGCGCGTCTCGTCGGCGCGCTTCTGCTCGACCTCGACCCGCGCGCGCTTGAGCTCGACGAGCCTCTCCTCCAGCACGCGGTTGCGGCTCGCGAGCAGCGCTTGCGGGAGCGGCGGGTCCTGCGCTCCGGGTGCGTACTGCACGCGCAGGCGAGCCGAGACCTGCTTGCCGTCCTCGGTGTTCGCCGTCGCCTCGATCTCGTTGCGTCCCGGCACCAGTGGGACCAGCGCGCTCCAGCTGCCGTCGGGATTGGTGGAGACGGCGTTCGCCGGCTGGGAGTTGGTCAGGTTGCGCACCTTCAGGTCCTTGATGTTCGCGAAGTCGATGTGCTCGACGACGTCCGCCAGCGAGCCGGGATTGCGGACGGGGGTGAAGATGCCGCCGGTCATCTCGGCGAGCCGCACGATCGAGAGCGGCCCGTCGAGCGCCTCCTCGCCGATGCCGAAGGTGAAGAAGCGGATGCCGACCCGGCTGGCGCGCTGCGCGGCCCGCATCACCGCCCGGACGTTGCACTCCTCCTCGTTGGGGCCGCAGGGCAGCGTCGGCTGTCCGTCCGTGAGGAAGATCACGATCTTCTCGCTCTTGGGGTCGGCCTGGGAGAAGGCGCCGCGCGCCCCGAGCAGCTCGAGCGACGCCTGGTCCACGCCGGCGGCCATGTGGGTGTCGCCGCGCGGGCCGCGCTCGAGCACGCGGTCGAGGGCCCGCTGCACGTCCTTGTACTCCGAGGTGAGCGCGACCTCGGTGACCGCGGGGGCGGGCGCGCGCGTCGGGAAGAAGCCCCCGGTGTCACCTTCGCCGGCGAAGGTGATGAGGCAGACCCGCGTGCTGCGGGGGTCGAGCCGCGCGATGAAGTGGCGGGCGGCGGCGACCTCCGCGGCCAGCACCGAGTCGCCGGGGTCGCTGGCTCCGAGACCGAACAGGCTGCCCACGCCTCCGAGCGGCGCGCGGCCGACCACGCCGTTGCCGTTGATGTCGGCCCCGCTCGGGTAGATCGTCGAGCCCGAGGTGTCGATCACGAAGCAGACGTCGATGTGGCGGTACTCGCCGCGGGGCGCGAGCGCGCGTCCGGCGACGAAAGCCCCGACTGGATCGCCGAGGATCGCGTCCGGCTCGGGATACTCGAAGTCGACGAAGGCGTCGCGCTTCTCGACGCCGAGCTCCTTCGCCGAGACGAGCGGCTTGGCGGGAGCGGTGGCTTGCTGAGCTGTTGCGGTTGGGTGCTGAGCTGAAGCAGTTGGTTGCTGAGCGGAAGCACGGCTGTTGACTTCGCTCGCCTTCGGCTCGCTGCGTGCGCTCGCTCCGCGAGCGCTTGCGGGATACTGCGGGCGATCCCCTTGCCCCGGAGGCGACGTGGCGGTGGGGTGCGCCGCGGCGGCCTCGGGGGGGGCGAAGCTGGCGAAGGAGCGGCCGTTGCCGCCGTCGAGCGGAGACCCGAGGGCCTGCACCACCGCGTCGATGGGCGCGGCCGCGACGCGGAGCGTCTTGCCGCTCGGCCAGGCCGCCTCGAGGACGCCGATCACCCGGCCGTCGTCGTGCGACACGATCGGCGCTCCACCCCAGCCGCGCAGGTCGTAGGCCACGTCGAGCTCGACCTCGACGCGGCTCGCGTCCGCGGCGCGCACGGTCCCGAAGATGTCGTCTTCGTCGCGCGGGATCGCGGTCGGGATTCCGAGGAGCTGGACGCGCTGGCCGTTCTTCGCGGGCCCACCCGGGCGAAGGACGCGCACCTCCTGCGGCGGAGCGTCGATTGCGAACAGGATGAAGTCCCCGCGCAGGGTTCCGTCGGGCGCGGAGAACGCCTGTCCGGGCGCGGTCAGCAGGCGGTTCGAGCGCGCTACGCGGTGCTTCGAGGTGCCGAGCTCGAAGCTCACCTCCGAAGCGCGCGCGAGGTTCGACAGATCGAACGAATGCGCGGCGCCCACGGCGACCACGCCCGGGCCGTTCTCCAGGAAGAACGCCGTGCCGCCGCTCTGATCGGCGCCGTTCGACTGGAAGCGCGGCCTCGCCACGGCGGGCGCCTCGCTGCGGCCCTCCGCCGGCCCCGCCAGCGCCGCGAGGGCCGCCAGGACGAGCAGGCTGCAGCGGCGCTGCGTTCGCATCGGCGTCGATCGTAGCGCGCGGGTTTGACCCCGCCGCGCGGGGTCGCCTAGCATCCGCTGCCCCCGGCAACTCATTCCTCCGCGAGTTCCGCGTGTCGCTTCTGCTCGGGCCTCGCCTGCGCCGGGTGCTGGACGGCCTCGGCGCCGAAGGAGAGCCGCTCGCCCTCGGCGAGCTCGCGCGCCGGCTGTTCGCGCTTCGCTCCGCGCCCGAGCCGCCGCTCGCGCGCCGGCTCCTGGCGTCGGCGCTCGGCTGCGAGGATCGGCGCCTCCCCGACCTCGTCGAGGTCAGAGCGCTTCCGTGCCTGCTCGAGGGCGACGCCGCCGAGGTCGCGCTCGCGGACGCCGCGTGGATCGCCGTCGACCTCGAGACGACCGGTCTCTCGGCCGAGCGCTGCGAGATCCTCGAGATCGGCGCCGTGCGGATCGTCGACCTGCGCTGCGCGGACCGCTTCGAGACCCTGGTCGAGCCGGGCGGGACGATCCCGCCGTTCATCACGGCGCTCACCGGCATCGATCGCCGCGCGACGAGGGACGCCCCTTCGATCGCCTCGGCGATCCGCGCCTTCCGCAGCTGGGTGGGCTCGGAGCCGGTTGCCTTCGTCGCCCACAACGCCGGGTTCGATGCGCGCTTCGTGCGGCGCGCCTTCGAGCGCCACGGCGTCGCCGCCTGGCGGGGGCCCGTCTTCTGCACCCGGCAGCTCGCGCGGCGGCTCTTGCCCGAGCTCGGGCGCTACGACCTCGACGCGCTCTGCGCGCGCTTCGGCATCGCAAACCGCGACCGACACCGCGCGCTCGGCGACGCCGTTGCGGCTGCGAGAGCCCTTCTCGAGCTCGTCGAGGTCGCCCGCTCTGCGCATCGCCTGCACACGCTCGGCGATCTGCTCGCGCTGCAGGCCGCGCCGGCGCGGCGGCGCCGTCGCCGCGTCCCTCGCGCCTCAAGCGAGCCCTCCGGAGCTCCGAAGCCGTAGCGCGGCCTTGGGCCGCGACCGGAGGGCCTGCCATGCGACTCCTGTGCCTGTGGGTGGCCGCGGCGCTGCTGTCTCTCGGTGCGGTGGCGCCGTCGCGCGCCGAGATCTATCGCTGGGTCGATCGCTCGGGCAACACGCGCTTCAGCGACCGCATCGAGGACGTCCCGCCCGAGTGGCGCAAGAACGTCGAGGAGCAGATCCGCGCCAACGCCGGCGACGACCCGGCCCCGACGCCCGCCGCGAAGAAGCCGGCCCCGCCGGCCGCGAGACCGGCGCCTCCCGCCACAATCGTTCCCGCCCCCGCAAGGGCTCCCGTCCAGCCGGCGGCCGGCCCGCTCGCGGCCCGGCTCCCGTGGCTCGCGGGCTTCGGCGTGCCGACGCTGCTCGCGATCCTCGCCGGGGTCGCCTTCGCGTCGTTCCTGCTGTGGGGCTGGCTGCTCCAGCTGGCGACCCGCCTGTGCGGCGAGGAGAAGCCGAGCTTCCCCCGCGCGCTCGGCATCCTGGTGGTGCAGATGTTGGTCGGGATCGGCCTCGGCTTGACCGAGTTCCTGCTGCTCGGAGCCGCGGGCGTCGGCACGTCGAGCCCGGCCTTTCAGGGCGTGCAGGGCGTGATCGGCTTCGGGGCCAACGCCGTCGTCCTGGCGCGCATGCAGCAACTCGGCATCGGCAAGGCCGCGGCGATCGAGCTCGTGCTGGTGGCGATCTCCGTGGGCTTCGGGATCGCGCTCGCGCTCGGGATCGGCATGTTCGCCGGCGGCTTCGGGCTGCTCCACGCGAAGGGCTGAGGCTCCCTCCGGACTTCGGTAGAGTGGGCGGCTCGGGGGGAGGACGTGACGCGTCCGCGCCGCATCGCATCCGCCGGGATCGGCCTCGCGGGCCTCGCGGCCGCCGCGCTCTGCGCCCCCGCGCCCGCTCGCGCCGGCGGCTCCGAGGCGGGGCGCTTCGCGAGCGTGGCGATCGACCCGGGACACGGGGGCGACGACCACGGCGCCGAAGGGCCCGGCGGGCTCGTCGAGAAGGACCTCGTGCTCGACATCGCGCAGCGCGTCCGTTCGCGGCTTCGCAACGCGGGCCTGCGCGTCGTGCTGACGCGCGACGAGGACGTCTTCGTGCCTCTCGCCCGGCGCACCGCGATCGCCAACGAGGCCCACGCCGATCTCTTCCTCTCGATCCACGCCAACGCGGCGTCGGCGCACCAGGCGCGCGGCGTCGAGGCCTTCTTCCTGTCGCTCGACGCGAGCGACGACGCCGCCCGCCGGATGGCGGCGCTCGAGAACGCGGCGTTCCCCGAGGCCGCCGTGCCCGCCGCCTCGGACGACCCACTGACGTCGATCCTCGGCGACCTCGCCGCCGCGGACCAGATCCGCGAGTCGGACGAGTTCGCGCGCCTCGCGATGCAGGAGGTCTCGGGGGTCTACGCGGTCCCCCCGCGCGGCGTGAAGCAGGCTCCCTTCGTCGTGCTGATGGGGCTCGCGATGCCCGCCTCGCTGGTCGAGATCGGCTTCATCACCAACCGCGACGAGGAGCGCTCGCTCGCGAGCGACGCCCAGCGCGACAAGATCGCCGATGCACTCGCGCGCGCGGTCGCCGAATTCGGCCGGCGCTACGACGCGCGGCGCGGGGTGCGGCCGAGCCAGTCGTCGCCCCCCGTCTCGGCCGGCGGCGGCTGATGCGCCGCGACGGCCGGCCCGCTGAGGCGCTGCGCCCGGTGCGCTTCCACGTCGACTTCACCGAGAACCCGCTGGCGTCGGTGCTGATCGAGATGGGCCGCACGCGCGTGCTCTGCACGGTGAGCGAGGAGCTCTCGGTGCCGCGCTTCCTCGCCGGCACCGGCCGCGGCTGGGTGACTGCTGAGTACTCGCTGCTTCCGGGCTCCACGGATCGACGCACCGAGCGCGAGGCGGCGCGCGGCAAGCTCTCGGGGCGCACCCAGGAGATCCAGCGCCTGATCGGGCGGAGCCTGCGCGCCGTGGTCGACCTCTCGCAGCTCGGCGAGCGCACGCTGTGGGTGGACTGCGACGTGCTCCAGGCCGACGGGGGAACCCGTACGGCGTCGATCACCGGCGCCTATGCCGCGCTCGCGATCGGCGTGGGGCGCCTTCGGGGGCGGGGGGTGCTCGCCAGCGATCCGCTGCTCGACTCGGTTGCGGCCGTCTCGGTCGGCGTGGTCGACGGGCGCATCGTGGTCGACCTGCCCTACGAGGAGGACTCGCGCGCGGAGGTCGACATGAATGTGGTGGCGACTGGCCGCGGGCGCTTCGTCGAGGTGCAGGGGACGGCCGAGAACGGGACCTTCGCGCCCGAGGACCTGGAGCGCATGACGCGGCTCGCGCTCGCGGGCATCGGGGAGCTGACCAAGCACCAGCTCGAGGCCGTGGCCCGCGCGCGCCCCGAGCCCTGAGCCGGGATCTGGCGCTCGCGGAGCTCGTCCTCGCGACGAGGAACCCCGGCAAGCTCCGCGAGGTGCGCGCACTGCTCGCGGCGCTGCCCGTCCGGGTCGCCGGCCTCGAGGAGCTCCCTGCGCTCGAGCTCCCGGACGAAGGCGACGATTACGCCGCCAACGCGGTCGCCAAAGCACGCGCGGCGGCCCGAGCCAGTGGCCGGCTCGCGCTCGGGGACGACTCGGGGATCGAGGTCGACGCGCTCGGCGGCGCGCCGGGCGTGCGCTCCGCGCGCTTCGGAAGCGACGACGGCGACCGCAACCGGCGTCTGCTCGCGGCGCTGCGCGGAGTCGCCCCCGAGCGGCGCGGCGCGCGCTTCGTCTGCGTGGCGGCGCTCGTGACACCGGAAGGCGACTTCGCCACAGCGCAGGGCGCCTGTGCGGGCCGGGTCCTCGAGGCGCCGCGCGGCGCGGGCGGCTTCGGCTACGACCCGATCTTCGAGCCGCTCGAAGCGGCCGGCAGAAGCATGGCCGAGCTGCCGCCCGCCGTGAAGGATCGCCTCTCGCACCGCGGCCGCGCCTTCCGCGCGCTCTTGCCGGCGCTGGAGGCGCGGCTCGGGCGCTGAGCGGCTGCCGCAGCGAACGGGAAGTCGTTATTTTCTAAAGATGGATTTCCTGACGCTGCTCACGCTGCCGACGCTTCCGCTCAAGCGGCTGTGCCGGGTCCCCGCGGACCTGCACGCGGTGACCGACCGCGGGAGCGAAGCCCCGGCACGCGACGTCGGAGCTTCGCCGGCGGCCGTCGAGCGCGTATGGCGGAGCGTCGAGCGGCTCTACCGCACCGGTCTCTATCCGGCGCTGCAAGTCTGCGTCTTCTACCGGGGTGCGCCGGTCCTCGATCGCGCCATCGGCTTCGCGTCGGGCAACGCGCCAGGCGATCCGCCCGATGCGCCCAAGGTGCCCGTCAGCACCGGAACGCCGTTCTGCCTCTACTCCGCCTCCAAGGCCGTGACCGCGATGGTCATCCACAAGCTCGACGACCGCGGCGCGCTGCACATCGACGACCGCGTCGCCGACTATCTCCCCGAGTTCGCGCACGGCGCCAAGTCCCACATCACCATCTCCCACGTGCTGTGCCACCGCGCCGGCATTCCGAACATTCCGCGCGCGGCGCTCGAGCTCGACCTCCTCGATCACCCCGACGAGATCGTCCGCCTCCTCGCGGAGATGCCGCTCGTCTCGCGGCCGGGGCGGAGGCTCGCCTACCACGCCGTGACGGGAGGCTTCGTGCTCGGCGAGGTGGTGCGGCGCGCGACCGGAGAGGACATCCGGACCGTGCTCGCCAAGGAGATCCGCGAGCCGCTCGGCCTGCGCTGGCTCTCGTACGGCGTGGCCCCGGAGGACGTGGCGCGGGTCGCGAGCGACGCGCTCACCGGGATCCCTCCGCTGCCGCCGGTGGCGCAGGTCCTCGAGCGCGCGCTCGGCGCCCCGGTCGCGCGCGTCCTCGAGCTCGCCGCCGATCCGCGCTTCCTCACCGGGATCCTGCCGGCGGGCAACGTCGTCTCCACGGCGCGCGAGCTCGCGCTCTTCTACGAGTGCCTGCGCAGCGAGGGGGAGGTCTCGGGCGTCCGCGTCTTCGAGCGGCGCACGGTGCGACGCGCGACGAGCGAGCAGAACTACTGGGAGGCGGACCTGACCCTCGGCGTGCCGCTTCGGTACGGACTCGGCTTCATGCTCGGCGGCCGCGTCTGGAGCCTGTTCGGCCCCGATACCCCGCACGCCTTCGGCCACCTCGGCTTCACGAACGTGATCGGCTGGGCCGATCCGCAGCGCGAGGTGGCGGTCGCGCTGACCGCGAGCGGCAAGCCCTTCTTCAACATCGAGGCGCTGCGCTTCTACCAGTTCCTGATGGCGATCGGCCGCGCGTTCCCGAAGACGTGACGGTGCGCGACGGGCGACCGCTCTGGCTGATCCGGCACGCCGAGAGCTCCTGGAACGCGCACGGCCGCTGGCAGGGCTGGAGCGATCCAGGGCTCTCGAGGCGCGGCCGCGCGCAGGCGGCGACGCTCGCCGGCGAGCTCGCCGCCGCCGGCGTCGGGGCGATCGTCGCGAGCGACCTGCGGCGCGCCCGCGAGACGGCGGAGATCGTGGGCGAGCAGCTCGGCGTGGCACTGCGCTTCGACGCGCGGCTGCGCGAGCGCGACCTCGGGAGCTGGTCGGGCCTCACAACGCCCGAGATCGCGGGGCGCTGGCCCGACGCGCTGGCGCGGCTCCGCGCGCGCGACCCGGAGCTGCGCCCGGGCGGCGGCGAGTCGATTCGCGACCTCCAGGAGCGGCTGCGCGGCTTCTTCGCCGATCTCGCCGCGCAGCCGGACGCCGTGTGCGTCGCCCTCGTCACCCACGGCGGCGTGATTCGGGCCCTCGGGGCCGCCCTCCCGCTCGCCAACGCCTCGTGCACGGCGGCCACGCTCGACGCGCTGCGCGCGGAGCTCGGAGACGCTCCCTGAAGGCCTCCTAGCTCGTCCGACGACGCGCGAGCGCGACCTGGCGGCGGCTCACTTGCGCGCCCACCCAGCGCACGAGGCCGGGGGCCAGCCGCTTCGCGTAGTAGAAGATCCACGCCTCCGGCGAGATCGGCGCGACGGCGCGGTTGCGCTGCACGGCGCGCAGCACGTTCTCCGCGACGCGCTCGGGCGGGTAGTTGCGGCGCGCGAAGGCGCGCGCGACCTCGGCGCGCGCCTCGGGGTCGGCCGCCGCGCCGCGCATCGGGCTCGACGTCGCGATCGGCGTGTTGATCACGCCCGGACACACCGCGGTGACGCCGATGTGATGCGGCGCGAGCTCCTCGCGCAGCGACTCCGAGAGGCCGATCACCGCGAACTTGGTGGCGACGTAGGCCGGAAGCAGCGAGCTTCCCAGGTAGCCCGCCATCGAGGCCACGTTCACCACGTGCCCGCCGCGGCCGCGCTCGACCATCTTCGGCACGAAGCAGTGGAGGCCGTGCACCACGCCGAAGAGGTTGATGTCGACGATCCAGCGCCAGTCCTCGAGGGTGGTGTCGAGCACCCCGCCGCCGAGCCCGACCCCGGCGTTGTTCATCAGCAGGTCGACGGCAGGGGCGCGCGCGTGGACGTCGGCGGCGAAGGCCTGCATCTGCCCGGCGCTGGCGACGTCGACTTGGCGCGTCAACACCTCGGAGCCGAGAGCGCGCGCGGCGGCGGCGACCTCGGCGAGGCCGGCCTCGCTGCGATCGCAGAGCGCGAGGTCCGCGCCGCGCCGCGCGAACGCCAGCGCGCTCGCGCGGCCGATCCCGCTCGCGGCGCCGGTGACCAGCGCGAGGCGCCCGCGCAGGTTGCGCACGTCCACGCTACGCCAGGTCCTCGGAGCGGAACGGCACGGCGCCGCTCCCGCGAAAGACGTTCTTGAGCAGCTTGCCCGCGGGATTGCGCGGCAGCGGGCTCTCGGTGAATTCGACGATCTCGGGCACCTTGAAGCGCGCCAGGTGGGCGGCGACGTGGCGCTGCACCGCGGCGGCGTCGAGTGCCGAGCCGGCGACGCGGTACACGATCGCCTTCACCCGCTCGCCGAGCTCCGGGTCGGGCACGCCGACCACGCAGGCCTCGTCGATCTCCGGGTGGTCGGCGAGCACGTTCTCGATCTCGGTGCAGTACACGTTCTCGCCGCCGCGGATGATCATGTCCTTGGCCCGGTCGGCGATCGAGAAGAAGCCCTCGCGGTCGCGCGTGCCGAGGTCGCCGGTCCGGAGCCAGCCGTCGACCAGCGCCTCGGCGGTGGCGTCGGGCCGGTTCCAGTAGCCGGGCGTGACGGTGGGGCCTCGGATCCAGAGCTCGCCGAGCTCGCCGTCGGGAAGCTCGCGGCCCTCGGGATCGGCGATCTTCATCTCGAGCACCGGGATCGGGCGACCGATCGAGGCGGTGCGCCCGAGCAGGTCCTTGCCGCCGTTCAGCGTCGCGACGCCGGTCGTCTCGGTCAGCCCGTAGGCGTTCGTGAAGTTCTCCTTGACCGGCAACACCTCGCGCGCGCGCCGCAGCGTCTCGGGCGGCATCGGAGCGGCGCCGAACGACACCGCCGTCAGGCTCGAGAGGTCGTATTTGCCGAGATCGGGATGGTGCACGAGGCGGTGGAGCATGGTGGGGACGCTGCCCCAGGTGGTGATGCGCTCGCGCTCGACGAGCTGCAGTACCTTCACCGGGTCGAACTTGCCGTCGAGGAAGACGAGCTTGGCGCCGGCGGTGAGCGCAGTGCAGCTGACCGAGTGAAGGCCGCCGACGTGGAAGAGCGGCGTGGTCAGCAGGTTCGTCATCTGCCCGCCGCCGCTCGGCAACGGTGAGCCCCCTCCGAGAAGCGCGCCGGCGATTCCGCCGAAGACGATGCCGATCACCTGCGAGACGGTGCCGCGATGGGTGGTGATGCAGCCCTTCGAGCGGCCGGTGGTGCCGGAGGTGTAGAGGATCACCCAGGGATCGGACTCGTCGATCGGGACGTCGGGCGCGGCGTCGGCGGGCTGCTCCAGCGCGGCGATCGGGATCGTCCCGCGCGGGGCGCGCTCGCCCACGTAGAAGACCTTCTCGAGCGCGGGCAGCCCGCCCACGAGCCCGGCGACCCGCGACCAGCCGCGCTCGTCGACGACCAGGAAGCGGCTCCCCGAGTCGACGAGGCCGTACTCGACCTCCTCGGGCGCCCACCAGCCGTTGAGCCCGACCGCGATCCCGCCGGCCGAGGTCGCGCCGAACAGTGCGATCAGCCAGTCCGGGGAGTTGAGCGCGAGGATCGCGAGCCGGTCGCCCTTGCGAAGGCCGTGCTCCTCGGCAAGGCAGCGCGCCGCTCCCCACGAGAGGCGCGCGAAGTCGCGGTACGAGAGGCGCCGCTCGCCGTGGACCATGCACGGCGTGTCTCCGCGCAGCGCGAAGGCACCAAGCTTCTCGCGCATCGAGCGCTCGCGGTTCTTCCAGTTCCGGAGCGGTCGACCGCCCACGCTCTCGGTTGTGATCTCGAAGGGAGCGCCCGGTCCGGTGAGCTGCGCGACGACCTCCTCGTAGCTCTTCACGGCAGCCCTCCGCGCGGGGGCGGAGTCGCGCTCGCGCGCTGCTCGCGCAGCGGGCCGACGCGGCCCTCGGCGGCGGCCAGCGCGCGCGCGCAGCTCCCGTCGCCGGGCTGCGCCGGGCGGCACTGCTGCCAGGCCCGCGTGAGCGCGTCCCGCGAGAAGGGCGTCGCGTGGTGGAAGTACTCGACGTAGAGGTCGGTCAGCATCTTCGCGCGCTCCGGAGGGATCGAGTCGCCGGGACCGGCGTCGACGAGGAGCTGATTCAGCAGGCGCAGCCGCGCCGCGCCGAGGTGGGCACCGAAGGTGCCGTCCGCGCGGAGGTCCTTCAGCAGCGCATCGCGCGTCGGCGAATTCGGGACCTCGCGCATCCAGCTGGCGACGAGAGTCGCGCAGAGCAGCGGCTGGTGCTTGCAGGCCTCGCCGGCGACCTCCGCGTAGGTCGAATCGGAGAGGCCGCCCTGCTCGTGCGCGTAGCGCCGCAGGAGCGAGTTCGCCGCGCCGACCGCCGCGGGGACGGGGAGCACCGTCGGCGGCAGCGACGCGTTGTGCCCGCGGAAGAAGGCGCGCGCGGCGCGCTGCGAGAGCACGGGGTGGAGGAGCGTCTGCACGTCGCCCGGGAAATGCGCGGCGTTGACCACGTCGAGCGGAAGGATCTCGTGCGCGAGCAGCGCCGGGAGGCTCCCGATGCGCGCGCGCCGGAGACCCGCCGCCACGTCGGGGGCCGCCACCCGCGCGGCGAGCCGATCCACGTCCAGCGCTCCGTCGGGCGAGCGGAAGCCGAGCAGGATGAGGTCGGGGCCGAGCGAGTACCACACCGCGACGTGGTCGAAGACCGACGCGTAGGTCCGCAGCACCAGCTCGACGACCTCGGTGTCGTTCTCGTAGAGGTGGAACCACTGGGCGTAGACGCCGTTCGGCGTCAACCGGTCGCGCGCCGCCGTCAGGAACTCGCGGCTGAAGAGCATCTCGACGCCGGTGACCCACGGGTTGCTGGGCTCGGAGACGATGATGTCGTAGCGCTGGTCGCTGCGCAGCAGCGCGCGATAGGCATCGGAGATCACGACCTTCGTCTTCGGATTGGCGAGCGCCCCCTGGTTCCAGGGCTCGAAGTAGGGGGCGGAGCCGATCACGCCGGGGGAGATCTCCGCGACGGTGACGCTCTTCATCGAGTCGAGCGCCGCCAGCTCGCCGACCGTGACGCCGGTGCCGTAGCCGATCACGAAGGCCCGCTCGGGCCGCTCGACGAAGGCGGCCGGGATCAGCGCCGCGAGCGCCATCGTCGGGTAGTCGCCGAGGATCGAGCCGTCCGGCTTCGCGTTGGTGGCGATCGCGGTGTCGATCCGGCCGTCCGGCAGGCGGGCCTCGAACACCGACACCGAGGAGTTCGGATCGTCCTTGTAGTGGACGACGCGGACGCCCTCGCGGATGCCGTCGTAGAAGTGCTTGGCGCCGCCATAGCTGATGCCGGCGATCGGCTCGCGCAACCGGAAGGCGCCGGAGGCGAGCCAGTTGGGGTTCCAGCGCGGCAGCGAAGCGATCCCGAAGAGCAGGGGGAGCGTCACCAGCACCAGCGCGGCCACGCGCGGAAGCGCGAGCAGGCGGATCGAGAGCAGGCTGGCGGCGAGCACCACCGCTCCGAGCGCGACGCGGTAGACCTGGTCGAGGTCGAGCCAGAAGAAGAGCAGATAGCCGCCGGCGAGGGCTCCGGCGAGCGAGCCGAGCGTGTTCCAGGCGTAGAGGCGCCCGGCCGCTGCGCCGAGGTCGCCGGCCTCGCGCCGGAGCTGGTGGAAGATCAGCGGCAGCGTGGCTCCGGACAGGCCGACGGGAACGGCCAGCACGAGGAGCCCGCCGAGGAAGATCGCGATCTGGTAGGGGTAGAAGGCCTGCTCGCTGTCGCGGAAGAGCGAGCGCACGACGTGAACGGCGTAGGGCCCCTCCGGCAGCAGCGGGTAGAGCAGCGCGAGCAGCAGGGCGAGCGCCCACTGCACGCCGACCAGCAGGCCCGGAGGGATCTCGCGGAGGGCGGAGACGGCGAAGGAGCCGAGCGCGATGCACAGCACGAAGACCGCGACCACCATCGCGAAGGTGAAGCTCGAGGAGCCGAGCGAGAGCCCGCCGAGGCGGATCAGCACCGTCTCGAGCGTCATCGCCGCGAAGCCGACGAGCGCCGCCACCGCGGCGTAGACTCCGATCGGGGGGGCGGGGGCATCGGGCGCGGCGGCGGCCGCGAAGAGCTCGCGGCGGCGCAGGCCGAGCGCGGCGAAGCCGCTGCCGGCCGCGAGGTTCACGAGGCCCATCGCGATCACGACGCTCTGGAGGCCGAGCCACGGGATCAGCACCAGGCCTCCCGCCAGCGCGCCCACGAACGCCCCGGCCGTATTGCAGGCATACACGAAGGCGTGGATGCGCGTGGCGTCGGAGAGCCCGCGCGCGAGCGCCTGGGTGAGCACCGGGATCGTGCCGCCCATCAGCACCGTCGGGGGCAGGATCAGGAGCGCGGCGAGGCCGACGTCGAGGGCGAAGCCCGCGCCGCCGGCGGGATGCGGGATCGCGAAGGAGAGCGCGCGCACCGCCCGGAAGAGCAGCGGGAACGCGAGCGCGTGGAGCCCGATCGCGGCCTCGACGCAGCCGTAGAGCAGGAGCAGCCGCGGCGGGCGGCCTGCGCCTGCCGCCCGCTGCACCACGCGCCGCGTGAGCCGGCCGAACAGCGCATAGCCGAGCGAGAGCCCGCCCAGGAAGAGCGCCAGCACGGCGGCCGTCGCCTCGCTGTGCGACCCGAGCAGCGTGGCCAGGTACTTCTGCCACGCCACCTCGTAGACCAGGCCGCTGAACCCCGTCAGCCCGGTCAGCAGGAGCGCCACCAGCCTTACCATCGAGTCGCCACCGGGGTGCTCTCCTCCCGCTTCCGAAAGCGGCGTAGTGTTGCACAGTTGGCCGGCCGGGGACGCTATCTTGGGCGCGCATGGCGCCCCGCGCGATCGGCATCGTCTACGAGCTGCTCGGCAGCTATCCGAGGCGCGCGGGCGATCCCCCGGACGCCCATGCCGAGTACGAGCCCGAGGAGACCGTCGTGGTCCTGGAGGCGGCCCTGCGCCGCCTCGGCCACCGGCCGGTCCGCCTGGGACGGCCCCACGATCTTCTGGCTTCAGCCGCGAAGGGAGACGTCGCGGTCGACGCCGCGCTCTCGATCGCCGAGGGCTACGGCTCGCGGAACCGCGAGGCCTGGGCCCCCGTCCTCCTGGAGATGCTGGGGATCCCGCAGCTCGGCTCGGACGCCCTCACCCTCTCGCTCTCGCTCGACAAGGCGTGGACCCGCACCCTCGTCGCGGCTGCGGGGGTCCCGGTCGCGGCTGGCGGGGTGGCGGGCTCTCCCGACGAGGCCGAGCGGCTCGCGCTCCCGTTCCCCTGCTTCGTGAAGCCGCGCTGGGAGGGATCGGCGAAGGGGATCGGGCTCGATTCGCGGGTCGCGGATCGCGGCGCGCTCCGCGACGCGGTAGAGCGCATCGTCGAGGGCTACCGCCAGCCGGCGCTGGTCGAGCGCTTCCTTCCGGGACCCGAGTACACCGTGACGGTCGTCGGCAACGACCCTCCACGCGCGCTCCCGGTGTTGCAGCGCGCCCTCGAGGAGCGCACGCGCATCGGCCTCCACGCCGTCGAAGGCCCCGGTCTGCGCCATGTGGTGCCCGGGAGCCTCGACCCGGCGCTCGAAGCCGAGCTGACAGAGCTCGGCCTGCGGGCCTTCCGCGCCCTCGAGTGCCGCGACTTCGCGCGCGCCGACCTCAAATGCGACGAGGCGGGACGGCCCTTCTTCCTCGAGATCAACCCCCTGCCGACCTTCGTGCCGACGGGCTCCTTCGGAATCCTCGCGGAGCTCGAGGGCCGGCCCCTCGAGGAGCTGCTCGCGCAGGTGCTGGCCCACGGGCTCCGCCGCCTGGGGGTCGCATGAGCGCCTGGCCGAGAGCGTCGCGGCCGGCGGGCGTCGAGGAGCGGGACTGGCGCGACTGGACGTGGCAGATGCGCCACCGGGTGCGGAGCGCCGACGAGCTCGCCGCGTTCGCCAAGCCCGTCGAGGCCGAGCAGCGCGCGATCGTGGAGCTCGCCTCGCGCTTCCGCTTCGTGATCACCCCCTACTACGCCTCGCTGATGGATCCCGAGGACCCCGAGTGCCCGATCCGGCGCCAGGTGGTGCCGCGCACCGCCGAGCTCGACGATCCGCTCGGGCTCGCCGATCCGCTCGATGAGGTGGCCCACTCGCCGGTCAAGAACGTGGTTCGCGTCTACCGCGATCGGATCGCGTTCTGCGTCAACAACGAGTGCGCCCTCTACTGCCGCTACTGCCTGCGCAAGCGCATGGTCGGCGAGCCCGCCTGGGCGATGCGGCGGCGCGAGCTCGAGGCGGCGCTCGCCTGGATCCGAGCGACGCCGGAGATCCGCGACGTGCTGCTCACGGGCGGCGACCCGCTCGTGTTCTCCGACGACAAGCTCGACTGGCTGCTCGGCGAGCTCCGCGCGATCCCGCACGTCGAGATCGTGCGGCTCGGCACCCGGCTGCCGGTGACCCTGCCGTTCCGCGTGACGGAGGAGCTGTGCCGGCTCCTCGAGCGCTACCACCCGATCTGGGTCAACACGCACTTCAACCACCCGAAGGAGCTCACCGAAGAGGCGGCCGAGGCGTGCGATCGGCTCACCCGGGTCGGGATCCCGGTCGGCAACCAGTCGGTGCTGCTCGCCGGGATCAACGACTCGGCCGAGACCATGAAGGCTCTCTGCGAGGGGCTGGTGCGGATGCGCGTGCGCCCGTACTACTGCTATCAGGCGCAGCTCCTCGAAGGGACCCGGCACTTCCGGGTGCCGATCGAGCGCGGCGTCGAGATCTTCCGCACGCTGCGCGGTCGCACGAGCGGCTTCGCGATCCCTGTATATGTGCTCGACACGCCATTCGGAAAGGTGCCGCTCGCGCACCCCTATCTGCGCGGGCGCGAAGGAGACGAGGTGCTGGTCGAGAGCTACGACGGCCGCATCTGGCGCGAGCCGAACCCGCCGTCGTGAGCTCTGAGCCGGCCGAGTCGGATGATCTGGAGGGCCAGGCGCTTCGCGCCATGCCCGATGATCAGGCGGGCAAGGCGTTCGCCGCGCCGCCGCGACCGGCCGCCGCGCCCGCCAGCTCCGCGCGCTTCGCGGCGCTCGTCGGGCTCGGCATCTTCGCCAGCCGGCTCGCCGGGCTGGTCCGCGAGCGCGCCTTCGCCCACTTCTTCGGCAACTCCTGGGTCGCCGACGCCGTGAAGGCGGCCTTCCGCATCCCGAACCTGCTCCAGAACCTGTTCGGCGAGGGCGTGCTCTCGGCGTCGTTCATCCCGGTCTACGCGCGGCTCCTGGCCGAGCGCGACGACGGGGAGGCGCGCCGCGTCGCCGGCGCCGTGGCGGCGGCGCTCGGGCTCGCGATGAGCGCGCTCGTGCTGCTCGGGATGCTCGCGACGCCATGGCTGATCGACCTGGTGGCGCCGGGCTTCGAGGGCGAGCGGCGCGCGCTCACCATCTCGCTCGTACGCGTGCTCTTCCCCGGCGTCGCGCTGCTCGTGATGTCGGCGTGGTGCCTGGGGATCCTGAACAGCCACCGCCGCTTCTTCCTGTCCTACGCGGCGCCCGTGCTCTGGAACGCGGTGATCATCGCGGTGATGCTGGCGGTGGGACCGAGACGCCCCGCGGACACTCTCGCGCTCTGGGTGGCGGGAGCCGCGGTCGCAGGCAGCGCGGCGCAGCTCGGCGTCCAGCTGCCGCGGACGCTGCGGCTCGCCGGCCGCCTGCCGCTCGGGCTCGGGGTCCGCGACCCGGTCGTCCAGACCGTCTTTCGCAACTTCACGCCGGCGTTCGTGAGCCGCGGCGTGCTGCAGATCAGCGCCTACGTGGACCAGCTCCTCGCGAGCCTGCTGCCGCTCGGAGCGGTGGCGGCGCTCGGCTACGCCCAGACGCTCTACACGCTGCCGGTGAGCCTGTTCGGGATGTCGATCTCGGCGGCCGAGCTGCCGCTCATGTCGAGCGCGCTCGGCAGCCACGACGAGATCGCCGGCCTCCTGCGCGCGCGGCTCGAGGCCGCGATGCGGCGCGTGGCGTTCTTCATCGTCCCCTCGGCGATGGCGTTCGCCGTGCTCGGCGACGTGATCGCGGCGGCGATCTATCGCACCGGCCGCTTCGGCGAGGGCGACGTGCTCTACGTCTGGGGCATCCTCGCCGGCTCGGCGGTTGGCCTGCTCGCCTCGACGCTCGCGCGCCTCTTCGCGGCGACCTTCTACGCCCTGCGCGACACGCGGACGCCGCTGCGCTTCGCGTGCGTGCGCCTGGCAGCGACCGTGGCGCTCGGGATCGCATTCGCGTTCCCGCTCCCGCGCCTCCTCGGGATCGAGCCCCGTTGGGGCGCCGCGGGACTGACGCTCTCCGCGGGCCTGGCGGGTTGGCTCGAGCTCGCGCTCCTTCGACGCGCCCTCGTGGAGCGGATCGGGCACGCGCACCTCGCGCCGGGGCTCCTGGCGAAGCTCTGGGGAGCGGCGGGGGCGAGCGCGGCTGCGGCGCTCGCGATCGAGCGGCTCGCCCCGCCTGCGCACCCCGTGCTCGTCGCCGCGGC
>Ga0335082_10001285_pt1 | contig 26834 bp, 14 predicted proteins | sample Lox_Sample_41_FD_206718 | JGI IMG/M metagenome (GOLD analysis project Ga0335082, IMG submission 206718) | Soil microbial communities from Loxahatchee National Wildlife Refuge, Florida, United States - Lox_Sample_4.1 | ecosystem: Environmental > Terrestrial > Soil > Wetlands | place: USA... | reverse complement strand
GTAGGCGAAGGTATTAGGTTTCTCGCGCAGGTCGGAATGCAGGCTGTTCTTAACGACGCCGACAATCTCCATGTTGAGTGGGCCGTCACCCGCGCCGAACTTCATGTGTTTTCCCACCGCTTGTCCGTTCGCGAAGAACTTCTTGGCCATCGTCTCGTTGACGATCACGACTTTGGGAGCGTTGGCGGTGTCCTGGCGGGTAAACTCTCGGCCAGCCAGCAAAGGAATCTGCAGGTTTGCGAAATGTCCTGCCGCGATTCCATTCCAATTGACGTGCTGCGATTCCGCGGCATCGGCGGGCGTTCCTTCGACGGTTACATTTGAGCCCCGGTCGCTGTGAGAGATCAGTGGTTCTTCCGCGGCGCTGAACGAAACGACTCCCGGCGTGCCCGATAACCGCTCTTCCAGGCGACGGTAGAATTCGACGCTCCGCGCATTATCGTAACCGTTCAGCTGGGGAGCTAGCGAGAACTGGAGGACATGCCCGGACTGGAAACCGAGGTCGACATGCCTCAGATTGTAGAGGCTCTTGACGAACCCCCAAGAGGCCGTCACAAGCAGCAGCGTCAAGGTCACTTGTGACACGACGAGCACCTTACGCAGCCGGGAATGCGATCGCCCCGAGGCGAGTGACCCCGCTTGATCCTTTAGCGTCGACGCGAGTTCGACCCGCGTCGCGTTGAGTGCCGGGCCTACGCCAAAGAGAAGTCCGCACCCGACTGACAGGCTTATAGTGAACAGCAGCACGGGCGGGCTCAATTTGTCGGACAGTCCGTCTGCAATCTCATTGGCTGATGCGAAATGCACCAGCGCCGTGCTCATCCAGCTTGCGATGAGCAAGCCGAGAACCGCGCCAGCCAGCGAGAGCAGGCACGACTCCACGATGAACTGCCGGATCACTGTCCAGCGGCTTGCTCCCAACGAGAAACGCAACCCGATCTCCTTTTGGCGAGAGGCGCCGCGAGCGGTCAGAAGGCCCGCAACATTCGCACAGGTGATGCAGAGCACTAGCGCCACCATTCCCATGAGTGCTAGCAGCTGGTTCCCCGTTTCGTTCTCAAGGAGCGGGCGGCCTCGCGCGCCGTCTCGCAGCACAATTTGCTTTGCCAAGAATTCAGTCTTGTTTTGTTCGTTGAAATCATCATTCAGCTTCAACTCTTCCTGCAGGAGGGCGTGATACGCAGGCGCAATGCCGACGGTCGCTTGTACGCGGGAAACTTGCGGCTGCAGCCGCCCAATCACCTTCACCCAATAGTCCTTGTGATCGTTGAGCCCGTTCCAGTTCGGCGTGATCAGCGGTTTCATCGTAATCGGCAAATACACATCGGGAACTTGACCCAACTGAATACCATCGAAACCGTCCTGCACCACTCCCACCACGGTCATCAACTGGTTGTTAACCTGAACGCTTTGGTTCAGAATCTTCGGGTCGCTGCCGAATCGCTTCTTCCAGTACCCGTGACCCAGCACCACCACCGGATTCCCGCCCTCGACGGCTGTGTCCGAAGGGAGCAGCAGTCGCCCAAGCGCTGGCCGCACGATCAAGGTTTCAAAATAGTTGCCCGAAACGATCTCCGAACTTGCGCGTTCGGTGTTGCCCTGATACGTGAGGCTGATAGGGAAATCAGCCTTGGCCGCAAGTCCGGCGAATACCGAGACGTGGTCACGCAGGTCCTTATACATCGGGTAGCTAAATGATTCGGACCCATCACGTTCGTCCGAACTCACATGGCCCCGGCGCAGGCCCGGCGCGTAGAGCAACACGAGTTGGTCGGGGTGGGGAACCGGCAAACGTTGCAGCAACACCTGGCTCATGACCGTGAAGATTCCGCTGTTTGCGCCGATGCCGAGGCCCAACGTCAGCACCGCCACCAGCGTAAATGCTCCGTCCTTCATCAGTACCCGGATTCCATACCTCATGTCTTGCCAGAGTGCTTCCATCAATCTCTCCTACTCATAGCGCAACGCGACCATTGGATCGACGCGGGTTGCTCGTCGCGCGGGAAGATAGCATGCCGCTGCCGCCACCAGAGTCAGCATGCCAATGACGAACAAATACGTTCCTGTATCCGTCGGTGTGACACCAAAAAGCTGGCTAGCCAGCACTCGGGACATCGCAAGCGCTCCCGTGGTTCCGATAACCATTCCAATTCCGGATAGCCACATGCCATGGCCCAGGACAAGCCGCAAGATATCCCGGCGTGAGGCACCCACCGCCAGCCGGACTCCAATCTCGTGCGTTCGCTGAGCCACTAGATTCGACATCACGCCGTACAAGCCGACGATCGCAAGCAACAATCCTAAGCCGGCAAAAGTGGCATACAGCATCCCGGTGAACCGCTTCTGGGCTACCGAATCCGCGATGTAGCTCTCGAGCGTGCGCGCCCTGTACAACGGAATTTCGGGATCCAGCGCTTTCACCTGCTGCCGCATCGCGGGCACCAACCCCAGGGGATTACCCTGGGCGCGTACCACGATCGTGATGTCGCCGATCGGCACCTGTGCGTATGGCATATACGATTCCGGGTCAGGCGCTTGCGCCAGACCCCGATGCTTCACGTTCCCAACCACGCCGACAATTTCCCGCATCACCGGTTCGCCCGAAGCGGACGCGCCGGGCTTCATGCGCTTGCCGATGGGGTTCTCATCCGGGAAGAACTTCTGGGCCAGCGCTTGATTGATAATGATGACCGGGGCCGCGTGCGCGTCATCGTGCGCCGTGAACTCGCGGCCTGCAAGCAGCGGTATCTTCATCGTCGAGAAGTAGTCCATGCCTACGGTGCGAAACTGTGTCCGCGGTTCGTCACTCTTCGCCACGGGCCTCCCGTCAATCGAAAAAGTTGTCCGCACGTGACTGTCCGATAATGGCAGCGGGAAGATTCCGCTCGCCTGCGATACACCGGCCGTCGCTCTCACTCTCTCCAACAACTCGCGGTAGAAGGCGATAGATTGTTCCGGCTTGCCGTAACGCGTCGATGGCAGGCTTACATCGAATGTCAGCATATCCTTCGCATCGAATCCGGGCGGCACCTGCCACAAATGCATAAGGCTCTCCGCCATCAATGTCGCGCCAACCAGGAGAATGAGCGCCAGTGAGACTTCGCCGATCACGAGGAGCCGACGCAAACGGTTGTGCGAGACACTTCCAGTTGCCGACCTGCCCCCCTCTTTGAGGCTCGCTGCCAAATGCACTTTCGCGGCGTGCAAGGCCGGCGCAAGGCCGAAGATGATTCCAGTGGTAACAGAAACTCCGGTCATGAACAGTAGCGCCGTCCAGTCCAACCGCGCCTGCGCGATTCGAGGAATCTGCAGCGCCGGCAATGTGGACAGATAGTTTGTCGCCGATATGGCTAGGAAGAGGCCGGTGATGCCGCCGGCCAAAGAAAGCAAAATGCTTTCGGTCAGCAGTTGCCGGACCAGCCGGGAGGAGCCTGCGCCGAGAGCGGCCCTTACGGCGATTTCCCGTTCGCGCGCCGCCCCCCGAGCCAGCAACAGGTTCGCTACGTTAGCGCAAGCGATCAGTAGCACAAATCCGACCGCGCCCAGAAGCAGCAGTAAGGACTGGCGGACATCACCGACCAGTGCTTCGGATGCCGACTGCAGCGCTAAACCCAAATGTCCGTTCTCGTCGGGGTATTGCTTCTCGAGTCCGGCGGCAACCGCGGTTGCGTCGGCATTCGCCTGAGCAAGTGTGGCTCCGGCCTTCAATCGCCCAATGGCCCCCAGAAAGTGCGCCCCGCGCTCGGAGGTAATTGGCTTGTCCCCGTCCGAGCTGATCATCTGGGGCGCCATTGTCGTCCACAAATCAATCGGAGCGGTATCCAAGGGAAATTGAAATCCGGGCGGCATTACTCCCATGACGGTATATGGACGTTCATCCAGCGTAATGGTTTGGCCGACAATCGACGGATCCCCTCCATATCTCGCCGTCCAAAGCGCGTGACCCAGCAGAACGACTCGCGCACCCGGCTGGTCGTCTGTGGAGGAAAAGCCGCTGCCCAACTCCGGAGCGACATGCAGCACGGCGAGCAAGTTTGCGCTGGCGCTCACTCCGTGAACCTGCAAGGGTTCGCCTCGCCCGGTCAAGGTAAAGGCCCCGTCGTTGTACGCCGCTACGCCCTCGAGCGAGCGATTTTGCGCGCGGTAGTCGGCGAAATCGGGATAGCTCAACGGCCGATGGAATTCGCCATTTCGCGCGTCCGTGCCCCACACGGCTACCAATCGCGCCGGTTCCGGAAAGGGAAGCGGCTGCAGGAGGACCGCATTCAAAATGCTGAAAATTGTGGTGTTGGCGCCGATGCCCAACGCCAGCGTCAAAACCGCGATCGCCGTGAAGCCCGGCTTCTTGCTCAGCATCCGGAATCCGTATTTGATGTCCTGCGAGAATATTTCCATGCCAGCCCCTTACTCGTATCGCAAGGCGATCATTGGGTCGACGCGTGCCGCACGCCTCGCCGGAATCCAGCAAGCCACAAGCGAAACCAGAATCAGCAATGCTGCTACACCGGCGATGGTTGCCGGATCGGTGGCGCTTACTTCGAACAGCTGTGACTGCATCCAACGAGTTACAGCCAGCGATCCTGCGACTCCCGCCGCTGCGCCGGCCAGGCCGGTGATTGCTGCTTGCCGCAGCATCATCCGCAGAACCTCCGCTTTCGTCGCGCCCAGTGCCATGCGCACGCCGATCTCACGTGTTCTTTGCGCAACAGCGTAGGACGTCACTCCGTAAATTCCTGCCATGGCCAAGAGTAGAGCTGCCAGGGCAAAAATCGTCCCGAGCGTTAGGCTGAACCGTCGTGCTCCGAGCGACGCGCTGTAGACATTGGCCAGAGTGCTGAACCGTGGAGAGATTGTCGGATCCAGGTCCCGCACGATCTTTCGTGCTGCTGTGAAGACTGCCTCCGAATCCCTGGGCGCGTGGATGAATATCGTGAAGGCGCCGGTCGCTTGCGGTCGCTGCCGGTAGTTCACGTAGATTGTCGCGCGGGGTGCAGACTCCAAGCTCTGATCGCGCACATCGCCGACAATCCCGACGACAGTCAACAGCCGAGGGTCGCCGTCCATGTTTCCAAACTCAATCGTGCGACCGATGGCATCCTGATCCGGCCATTTCTCCCTGGCGAGCGATTGACTGATCAGCGCGACGTGTGGCGCGTCGATCATGTCTCGATCATCAAACAGTCGCCCCTCCAGCAACGGGACGCCGAGTGTGCGGAAGTACCCTTCGCTAACCACCGCGTAGTTGGCGTCGCCCGTATGCGCCGTGTCGTGAAAAAGTTGATCAAAAAACTTCGAGAACTCCTCGAATAGCGCCGGGTCCTTCTCGATCGAACCCGTGGCTGCCCGGTTGATCAGATTCTGCATATGGGGCGAGATCTGGCCGGGATTCATCAATACGTAGGTGCCGTCGGCATGAAACCCGTCGCCCAACGGCAACACATTCGATCCGCCCACCTCGCCCACGCCGGGCTCTTGGCGCAATTGCGTCATCACCGCATTCAGGAACTGAATGCGATCGCTCTTCTTGGTCACTTCTGGCAGCCGCAAATCCATCGTCAGTATGGCGTCAACCCGGAAACCGGAGTTCATTGAGAGCACATGCAGCAGGCTTTTCCCGAGCAGCCCCGCTCCCACCAGCAGCACGACCGCTGTCGCCAACTGCCCGACCACAATGGCGCGATTCAGTCTCTGCTTGCGAACGCTTGCGCTCTGGCCCCGCGATCCTTCGCCCAGGGCGCCACGCGGGTCGGCAGATGCTGTGCGGGCCGCGGTCAACAGCCCCAGCGCCAACGCAACGGCACAAACGACGCCGATGGAAAACAGAAGTACAGGCACATTGATCGAAACTTCATCGATTCTGGGGAGATTGTCGGGAGCCAGGGCGAGCAATCCTTTGAGTCCCCAATGTGCCAGTACCATCCCCCCGATTCCACCAATGGTTGACAACACCATCGATTCAGTCAGGAGTTGTCTGATGAGCTGCAGGCCGCCCGCTCCGAGAGCTGTTCGAATCGAAAGTTCCTTTTCGCGCGCAGCTGCCTGAGCCAGCATGAGGTTGACAACATTGGCGCATGCGATGATCAGCAGAAACCCGGAGGCGCCAAGCAGGATCAATAATCCGCTCCGCACGCCGGTGGTCATGGCTTCCCGCAGGGGTTCCACGGCGACCGCCACCATCGCCGTGTCTTGCCCATACTGACTCTTCAATCGCTGGGCGATGCCCGTGAGTTCCTGCTTAACCGTGCTCACCGTAGCGGGACTACGCAACCTTGCGATCACGTTGAAGTTGTGCGCCGTGCGGCTGGGGTAACGTTCAAAGATTTCTCGCGGCATCCAAATGTCGGCGTTCTCCGGAAATCGGAATCCGGGAGGCAACACACCGACGACCGAGTACGGCGTGCCGCCGATCTCCATCCGGATCGACCCCAGATCGCGTGTTTGCCCCAGTTCTTGCTTCCAGTACGCGTGACTGACCAGCACCGTCCCCGGCGCATCCAGTCGCTGCTCTTCGGGAGCAAACGTCCGGCCGTAGGCCGGCTGGACTCCCATCACGGCGAAGAACTCTTTCGAAACACAAGCTGTCATCACTCGGGCGGGTTCCGCGTTTGCGGTCACGGTGTCGAGCCCGGCATTGAACTCCGCTACCCCTTCGAGCGAGTGACTTTGAGCGCGCAGATCTTCGAAGTTGGGATCGGCAAAGTTCATCCGGCTCCCGCGTTCGCTCTGTTCCCACAAACGGACAATCTTGTCGGCCTCCCGGTAGGGAAGCGGCCGCAGCAGCACGCCATATACGACGCTGAAGATCGCAGTGGTGGCGCCAATTCCCAATGCCAGCGTGAAAATGCTCGTTGCCGCAAAGCCGAGGTTCTTCGTTAACATGCGCAAGGCGAAGCGAAAGTCTCGCCACAAGTTACTCATCACCCTCTCCTACTCGTATCGCAGAGCAATCATGGGATCGACGCGCGTCGCACGCCTGGCCGGAATCAGGCAAGCCAGTAACGCTACCGCCGTCAGCAGCACGATCACGCCCGCAAATGTCAAGGGATCGTAGCTGTTGACGCCATAGAGCAGGTTGGCCATCAATCGCGACAGCAGCAGGGCCGCTACTGCTCCGAGACCCACACCGTAAAGCGCCAGCCGCCCGCCCTGACGCAACATCATTCGCAACACAGTTGCGCGATCTGCTCCAAGCGCCATACGGATCCCGATCTCATGCGTGCGTTCTCCCACGACGTACGAGATGACGCCGTAGATGCCAACGCAAGAGAGGATCGTGGCCACGGCCGCGAAAATGCCCAGAACCGCCATCAAGAAACGCTTCGCCGCAATGGAGTCAGCAATGATGCCGGTCATCGATTCCACGCCGTACAACACAATGTCGCCGTTGACTTCCGTCACGGCGCGGTGAATCGGGCTCGAATTCGTCAGCATCGCCGGTTCGACGCGTGCATATCCTGCAACGCCGTGAGCGAGCAGCGGCATGAGTTGGTCTGGAGTTTGCGACAGTGCCATGTAGCACTGCGCCTGCACCAGCGTGGTGGGATTTTCGTCCAGGCCCCACTGCTTCACGTGCCCCACGATGCCCACAATCTCGGCGGTTTTGTTCATGACCTCCAGGTTCACGTGCTTGCCAATCGGATCCGCGTTTCCGAAGAAGCGCTTCGCAAATTCCTCATCAATCACAATAATGTACGTCGATTTCTCCGTGTCCGCGTCGCTCACAAACCGTCCTCGCTTCAGGGGAATCTTCATCACTTTGAGATAGTCCGGCTGCACGATGTAGAAGAGAGAGAATTTCATGTCCGACACAGAGGCTGGCTTTGGCTGACCCTCGAGCCATATCGGCAAGGAGGAATCGCCGCCCATGGGTGACGAGCCCACGGTCAGCGAGACGGACTGAACGCCGGGAACCGCCGCGATAGAATCATGCAGTCGGCGGAACGCCGCGCGCGTTCCATCTGCAGTTGCACCGAGCGGTTGGGCGGACGCCAGATTGAAGTTCAATACGTTCTGCGGGTTGAACCCAGGGTCGACATTCCACAATTTCGCGAGGCTGCGGATCATCAGTCCCGCGCCAACCAGCAGGACCACCGCAATCGCCATCTCCATCACGACGATGGCGGACTGCGCGCGGTGCCTTGTTCCGCTCATCCCTCTTCCGCCTTCTTTCAGCGTTTCGTGGACGTCTCCGTTCGCCGTCTTCAGCGCAGGAATCAAACCGAACACAATTCCGGTTACGATCGAAATCACGAATGCAAAGATGAGTACGCTTCCGCTCAATCGAATCTCGTGGGCGCGCGGCAAAGCGTCAGGCAGCGCCTGTATCGCGGCTTGGGTGCCCCACGCCGCCATGAGCAGGCCGATCGACCCGCCGGCCAACGCCAGTAAGATGCTCTCTGTCAGTACCTGACGCGCCATACGGAACGGGCTCGCGCCAAGCGCCGTCCGAATCGCGAATTCCCTTGTGCGGCCCGTAGCCCGGGCGAGCAGGAGATTCGCCACGTTCGCACAGGCAATCAATAGGACGCATCCCACCGCGGCCAGCAGCACGAACAGGTAAGGCTCGATATCCCCAACGGTGTTCTTCTTGAGCGGGAGTAACGTGACACCTGAGTTTTTGTTGGTATCGGGGTATAGCTGTGCCAGGTTCTCAGCAATGGCCTTCATTTCCGAATAGGCCTGGTCGAAAGTAACGCCTGCTTTCAGCCGGCCAAGCGAATCCATCCCCATGGCGACGCGCCGGTCCTGGAAGATTTTCTCATCCCATTGCCCGATAGGTACGAACACATCCGTCTTCGGATTGTAGTTGTTGCCCTCGAAGCGAAAACTCGACGGCGTCACTCCCACGATGGTGTAGAGCTTGGCGTTCAGGCTGATCGGTTTGCCGACGATATCCGCCGCACCTTGGAACTTGCGGCGCCACAGCGAATCGCTGATCAGTGCTACCGGCCCGGCACCCAGCTTGTCTTCCTGCTCCGTGAAGTTTCGCCCCATTGCGGGATTCACGCCTAGCACCGGGAAGAACGTCCAGGAAATCATCGCCGTGCGCAGTCTCTCCGCTTCGCCTCGCCCGGTCAGGTTCAGGCTATCGCCTCGGTAGGCTGCCAGTAATTCGAACGACTTATTTTCCCGCTGCCAGTCGAGGAAGTTCGGATAAGAAATCGAGGAGCGGTTGAATTCGGCGGTTTTGGAGTAAAGCGCTACCAAACGGTCCGCCTGCGGGTAAGGCAACGGGTTCAGCAGCACGCCGTTGATCACCGAGAAAAGTGCCGTGTTTGCGCCAATACCCAATGCTAGCGTCGCGATAGCGATGGCCATGAATCCCGGATTCTTCAGTAACATCCTCAGTCCGTACCGAATGTCTTGCCATAGCGTCAGCATGAGGTCACCCCGTTCACAACACTTCAACGACTTTTGGCCCGCAATTCGCTTACTTCAGTCGTATCCGGTCGTTGTTATCCCACTGCGACATGTCCGACAAGATCACACGGTCGCCAACCTGTAACCCTTCCTTGATTTCAACCGTGTTCACAGAACTGCGCCCCAACTTCACGTTGATGCGGGATGCTTCTGAGCCGTCCGGTGTCAATTTGAACAGGCTGATCGTGCTTTGTGCGGCGCCGTGTACCGGTCGACCTACGAACAGTACATCCTTCAGATTTTCAATCTCGATCGTTCCGTCGACACTCAGGTCCGGGCGCGCTCCGAACGGCAGCGAATCGTCGATAGCGACATCCACCGTTACCGTGCCGTTTTGAACCGAAGGATCGATGCGCGACACATGTCCATTCACGACGCCGTTGCGCGTGTCGACGACTGCCTTCAGTCCGATGGCCACGTCTTTCGCCTGCGTCTCGGCTACCTTTATCTCAGCTTTCAAGCGTTTCGGATCGGCCACGCGCGCAAGGTTCGTTCCCGGTGTGACATGTTGCCCTACCTCCACCGGAACGAGTTGCAACACACCGCTGAGCCCCGCCCGCACATGCAACGCATCGAGCTCGGTCTTTCGCAGTTCGTACAGCGCTCGCTGTTGGTCGACATGTGACGCCTGAGCTTGCAATTTCGATTTCGCCGCGTCCGCTGTGTTCTTTGTTCGGTCGCCTTCCAGTTGTAGCCGTACACCCAGTTGTTGCTCGCGCACCCGAGATAACTCCGCGGTTACGCTTGAACCGATTCCCTCGGCTCGCAGCTTCTCATCCACTTCATGCTGGATTTTCGCTTGCTCATACTCGCTGCGCACTGCCGCTTCTGCCGCCTTCTGATTCAGCAACTCGCTGTTCACCTGCACCTGGAGGTTGGCGTAATCTGCCTCCGCCGCCTTCAACAAAAACTCCGCGTCAAGGACGTCCTTCTTCAAAGTCAGGTTTTCGAGTTCCAGGATGACAGAGTCGGGTTTCACGATCGCTCCAGGCCGAAGCACGATCTTCTGCACCTGAGCTTCTGTCTGCGCGGGAATCCAGACGATGTCTTCGGGAATGAGCGTGCCGATTCCGCGGACCTCCAGCACCATCGGTCCGCGCTTCACTTCATCGGACCACACCGTCGCGCGATCAACCGACGGAGCGGCGGGCCGAAGTCGCGACAACCCGAACGTGACGCCGCCGATGAGCAACACCGCGATCGTCAGCATTGCGATGCGGCGGATCAGTTTTGCACGAGCATTCGAAGGGCGAGGAATATCCATATATAAGGTTGTTCTCCGTTAGTGACATCGCATGCCGGCTGCCGAGTGCAATCATCCACTAAGTCTAGTTATATCAATTGAATAAGAGTGCCTTTGAGAAGCGATCACAGTTGCAGGTGTCCGATATTGGGATTGCCCTTCTCGCATTCGGTCAAGCGCGTCGGCCGTGTTGTGATGGCGGGGGTCAGCACACCTGCCGCCATCACAGGCATCCTTGCGTGAACGTTCATGTCGCCGGTATACAATCCCTTCACCATGACTCTCTCTTTTCTTACGAACCGCCCTTCACATCTGTTCCCGCTACGGCTCCTTCTCCTCTTTGTCAACTTCCTCCTGTTCGCGATTGTCGCGCACGGGCAAAGGCCTGTCCCACCTCCGGTGCACCTGACAGCTGAGCAGGATCACCAACGCCTTCTCCACCTTCTGAGTATCGAGTCGCTGCGCAGTGGCCCCGATGGGGATCCCGCGTCTCCGCGTGCCGCGAATTTCGACGAGGGGAAAGTCACGTCGAATCTGACACTCCCCGACCCATTGCGTTTGAACGACGGCGAGCGCGTGACGACTCCCGAGATATGGTGGAATCGCCGCCGACCCGAAATCGTCGAAGCGTTTAATCAGGATGTGCTCGGTCGAGTGCCTCCGAGGACTCCGGCCGTGAAGTGGGAGGTCGTCAGTGCGGCGAATGAAGAGATTAATGGCGTGCAGGTGACAACCAAGAAGCTCGTCGGACACGTCGACAACTCTTCTTATCCGCTCATCGCTGTCGATATCCAGTTGACGCTGACAACCCCGGCGAAGGCCAAAGGTCCTGTGCCGGTGATGATCGAGTTTGGGTTGAGCCCAGAAGCACTTGAGGCGATTAAAAAGCGCCTCACTGAAGCGCAACGAGCCGCCCTTTTCCCAAACGGTCCGACGTGGCGAGACGAAGTACTCGCGATGGGTTGGGGTTATGCCATTCTCATTCCCACCACTGTGCAGGCCGACAACGGTGAGGGATTGACCGACGGGATCATCGGCCTCGTCAATAATGGCCAGCCACGCAAACTGGACGACTGGGGCGCTCTGCGAGCCTGGGCCTGGGGAGCGAGCCGCGCCCTCGACTATCTCGAAACTGACGCCAGCGTGGATGCAAAGCAAGTCGGCATCGAAGGCCTGTCCCGCTACGGAAAAGCGGCGCTTGTCGCCATGGCTTACGATCCCCGCTTCGCCATTGGCTTCATCGGCTCTTCCGGTGCCGGTGGCGCGAAGGTTCTCCGCCGCAATTTTGGTGAGCAAATCGAGAATCTGGCTTCGACCTCGGAGTACCACTGGATGGCGGGCAATTTTCTGAAATACGCCGGCCCTCTCACAGTGAATGACCTTCCGGTCGATGCCCACGAATTGATTGCCCTGTGCGCACCTCGTCCCGTATTCATCAGCAGTGGATCACAGCAGGTTGAGGGCGGTTGGGTCGATGCCAAAGGAATGTTCCTGGCAGGCGTTGAAGCCGGTCCGGTCTATCAACTCCTTGGCAAAAAAGGTCTTGGTACGTCGTCCTTTCCGCCGATAGAGACAACTCTGATTGACGGTGACATCGGTTTCCGTCAGCACAGCGGTGGCCACACGACAGGTCCGAATTGGCCGACCTTCCTGACTTTTGCGAGCCGTTACATACGTTCGGCAGCTGTCCCGGACACGCCGCTCGCTCCGCCGCAATTGGCGTTGACGTTTGACGATCTACCCGTCCATGGCCCAATGGCCCCGGGGATGACTCGAGCCGGCATCACGTCCGGGATCGTTCAAGCGCTCAAATCCGCGCACGCACCCGAGGTGTACGGTTTCATCAACGCGATTGGCATGGAAAAGGAACCTGCCAGCAACTCGGGTCTGCAAGTCTGGAGCGAGGCGGGGTTCCCTCTCGCGAACCACACCTTTTCGCACATGGATCTGAACACGCATTCCGTCATTGATTTCGAGAAGGACATCGTCGCCAACGAATCAGCTCTGCAACAGTATGGTGGTGGCCACGACTGGCACTGGCTCCGCTATCCTTATCTCCACGAAGGGGACACTCTCGAAAAACACGAAGCTGTTTTGCGATTCCTGTCGGAGCGCGGCTACAAAGTGGCGCAAGTCACGATCAGTTTCGGCGACTATGCGTATAACGAACCCTACGTGCGCTGTCTCGCGAAGAATGATCAGGTTGCGATCGAACAACTTCAGCGGAGGTATCTCGATGGAGCCGCTCAGTCGCTCAAAGTTGGCCAGGACCTTGCCCGGCTCGCCTTTGGCCGCGACGTCAAACACGTCATGCTGCTTCACGTCGGTGCGTTTCAAACGGTGATGTTCCCGCGACTGCTCGAATTATTGGATCGACAGGGTGTTCGTCTGATTTCTCTGGCCGAAGCTCAAAGCGACCCGGCCTACGCGATGCATCCTGACTTGCCGTCCAACTGGAGCGGCACGTACCTGGATCAGGTGCTGCGAGCCCGGCGTCTTATGCCTCCACCTCAAAGTACAGTCAGTCTCGATGGTCTCGACCAAGTGTGCCCTTAATTTCACGGAAGGAATTTCTCGTGTCGCAGATAGAATCGCACGCCAATCTCGTCCTCTCCCCCCGCTTCACCGCGGCGGTTGACTATGCCCGGGAGATTCACACCGGTACACGTAAGGGCACCCCGATACCCTACATGGCTCACCTGCTGGGCGTCGCCTCCCTGGTCCTGGGAGAGGTGGGGCACGTCAAATTCTCAGTCACCGAGGACATGGTGATCGCCGCGTTGCTCCATGATGCCGTCGAAGATGCGGGAGGAATGCCGCGCTTGCGCGATATTGAGGACAAGTTCGGCCCTGCAGTCGCCGAGATCGTCGCTGGTTGCACAGACAGCTTCGACGAGGATGGCTCCAATAAACAACGCTGGGAAGACCGAAAAGCCGCATATGTCGACCGGCTGGCGACCGGGGAGGAATCGGACGGCACTTTGCTCGTTTCCGTCGCAGACAAAGTGTACAACGCACGAGCTATCGTCGAAGATTACCGGCAGATCGGACCGGAAGTGTGGAAGCGTTTCCGGCGTGGACGTGATAAGCAGCTCTGGTACTACGACCAGCTATGGAAGATTTATGACCGGCGCTGCCCGGACTGGCGCATCACTGCAGAATTCAAGCGCGTGGTCCATGAACTGAGAGACATATCGGGCGATGAAGTTACCCAATAGAAGAGCGACGGGTTTGCTACGCTATTTACGCCTCTTTCGACGGCGCGGCGCTTCACGCAACGAGATGATCGCCAAATAGCTTGTGGACCAGGTTGCGCATCTGCTGTTCAGAAATGGGTTTCACCACATATCCTTCCGCGCCGAGTTCGTGAGCCTCGACGCGACATTTTGTGTTCTCAAGCTGCGCCGTCACGATGCAAGGCGTGTACGGCATGTACCGTTGCAGGTATCGCATCACGATTCGCCCTTCAAACGCGAGTGACCCTTGCGACATCACGACGAGATCAAAGAGATCTCTTTCGATCAGTCGTACTGCCTCGTCGTAAGACCTGCATTTCACCGTGTCGAAACCATGTGTCTCCAGAAGTCTCGCCTCGTCGCTCAAGTCCTGTGCATTGTCATCGATTATCAGGGCCTTGCGTTGCACAGACTCTAAGGCGCTTTGGCATTCGAATTCTCGGATTGCAGGAGCCATCTTTCACCTCCTTGATTGATTCTCGTGAGACCTGCTCGAAAACTTCCCGCGCCGGCTGCCCGACACGAAAAGTTTGGATCTTCGGATGGGTGTTGAGGTCAACCTGTCATGCAGAGTTGGTAGGGAAGCGGAGGAGGAGCATCCGCCGATCCTCCGCCTCGCATCGCGTCAGTTTGACTGGAGCTCGGACTGTAACTGCTCGAGTCTGTCTTTTGTGTCACCAAGCCTGACATATTTTGTGGTGAGAGCCTTCAAGTCGAAGGCGAGCTCAAGCTTGTCTTCCAGGGTGTCCCGATATTCGGCCTGCCGAATGAGCCCCGGATCGTCTCGAATATACTGGATTACCGTCTCCGTTTTGTCGGCGATCTGCTCAAGGATCGATCGAATGCTGCGAATGGCTTCGTCTTGCCACGCCGCCGCGCTGGCTTGAAGCGCTTCGAGACTACTTAGGTTCACGCCAAGCGCGTTTACATGCGTTTTCACCTCATCCGCTTTGTCGGCATGCGTCCGCCAGTCCAGGTCCATCCGGGTGTAACTGAAGAACTCATCCGTTGAACTGGCAAGCTTGCTCGCTGTGACCTTCGCCTCCTTCAGAAGCCGCGATACCTCCTGCGAATCGCGCGTTCCTGTGGAATCCACAGGGGATGCAGCGGCAGAGAAAGGGTAGATCGCGCTCAGAAGTAACCCTCCACCAACGATCATTGCTGCCGTGAAATATCTCTGATTCATGATTGCTTCCTCCTTCGCAAACGCCACTGCGCCAGGACCGTCGGCACCAGAGAGCGCATGGGCAGCTACCACTTTCGTTCGTCGCGCCCGGAGCCGCCGCGAGTCAGGCAACTGCTCCGCGTCCCCGACTGTCCTTGCTCTCTCGGGGCTATGTGCGGCCCGCGGAGAGCCCTACGGCCCACCTTCAGACTAAACATAGGAAGAGTCGGCTCAGAGCGCTATCGCTTCGAGCCTGTATTCTTGAGCAGAGCGGTAACCCGCTGTGTTTCGCCATAGCTGGCAGTTCGGGAAGACTACAATCAACAAAGCGGCGCTGGTTCTGACGGAATAGGATTGAGGGCTGCGGTGAACCAGCTGTTCCTCACATGCAACGCCCGGCCGCACCGTGCGGTACAAAGAAAATTGTCTCCGAGTGACATTCTCCCGAATCTAAGCCAAAACCGATCTGCACTCGACGAGGCAGGTCATTTGGTGGCTCAGGACCCGGCCGCTGCCACTCGCTCCACGAAAGGAGAACAATGTGACCGCCGCAAGCGCACCGACACCGAGCCCGACCCCCCCCGCCGAAGTTGGTGAGCGGCGTGAACCCGAGCGAAAGCCTCACTGGCCATGGCTCCGCTATGTCACACCCGCTGCCGTCGTCCTTCTTGCGTTGGCCCTCGCATTGACTCTCACTCGAAACTGGAACGCGTGGGAGGGAGGGCGCGTTGAGCAGATCACTGACGATGCGTATGTGCGCGGCGACCTTACCCCTCTGAGTACGAAAGTGCCGGGCATCGTCCGGAGCGTTGATGTTTCAGACTACCAGCGCGTCCGAGCCGGCGACTTGCTGGTCGAACTGGACGACGACGACTATCGTGCTCAAGTCGCTCAAGCCTCCGCTGGCGTCGAGGCCACCAAGGCGTCGATTGAGAACAACCGCCGGCAACGCGACCTTCAAGACGCCAAGATCGAGCGCGCCGTGGCGGGCGTCGATCTTGCGAAAGCGCAAATCGCCGCCGCGCAGGCCGGGATTGACGCGGTGCAGGCCGATGTAACGCGGACAAGGGCGGAGCGCGCGCGCCAGGAATCTCTGCTGGCGACACAATCAACCACCAGACAGCGCGTAGAACTGGCAGTAGCCGACGAAGAGCGTTCCTCAGCGCAGCTCACAAGCCGTGAAGCAGACCTGGAGCAAGCCAAAACCTCCCTACGCAGCAATGAAATCGCGGTTGAAGCGGAACGCCGCGGGAAGACCGTCCTGGAGTCCCAGGAACAACAACTGCGGGCGGACCTCCTGGCCAAGCAGGCGGCTCTGGCTGTCGCTCAGGTGAACTTGGGCTATACGAAAGTGCACGCACCTGCTGATGGCGTTGTGGGCGAGCGCCAGGTTCGCCCGGGCCAGTTACTCTCCCCCGGTGCGCAAATTCTGACCTTCGTTTCGGAGAGCAAGTGGGTCCAAGCTAATTATCGTGAGACGCAACTCACTCACATAAAAGTAGGCGACCCCGCAGAAATTCGTGTCGATGTCTACCCCGACCAGGTGCTGAGAGGGCATGTTCTCGAGATAGCCCCGGCAAGTGGCTCACAATTTGCTTTACTTCCACCGGACAATGCCACTGGGAATTTTACGAAAGTGGTCCAGCGCGTCCCGGTCAAGATCGTGTTTGATGACGCCAGCGTCGCTGGAAATCTGCGTCCGGGACTATCCGTCCTTTCGACAATCAGAACCAGGCGGTAGTGGGGCATATGATGGCTTCGATTAGCACAACCCTACGGCCGCCGACGAAATGGCAGATCGCGAACGCGCTGGCTGGTGTTCTACCATCCGAACTCTCTCACTCGCCTGTACTCGGAATTTTGGGCGTCGTGATGGGCGCAGGGATCGTAACCCTGGCTGGCCGGCTCTTGAGTCTGGGAACCGCCGACCTGAAGGGCAGCCTGGGCATGGGCTATGACGAGGGGGCTTGGCTCGGCACGGCTTTCAACGTCGCTTTGATGTTTATTGGACCATTTACCGTCTATCTGGGCGGTCTCTTGGGCGCCCGCCGTGTTTTGGTGATCGCTTCCGGTGGCTTCACCTTGATCAGTTGCTTACTCCCATTCGTTCATAGTTATAGTCTCTTGTTGGCCGGGCTCGCTCTTGCCGGTCTTACGTCCGGCACGTTTTATCCCCTCACTCTATCCTTTGCCCTGCGGAACATTCCTCTCCGCTTCCTTCCATTCACGTTGGCTTTGTACGCGAGCTTTGTGGACGGTGCCGTAAACGTGGCGCCTTCTCTCTACGGTTGGTTTCACGATCATCTTTCATTTCGATGGATGTTCTGGAGTTCGGCGGTACTGACGCCAGTGATGCTCTGGTGCATCTGCCGGGGGATTCCCCCCGCTCCCCCCGCCGGCAAACGCGGGCCGACTCCAAGCTTCGCCGGGTTTCTCTATGGCAGTGCGGGTTTCGCTATTCTTTTCGCTGCGTTCGATCAGGGGCAGAGGCTCGATTGGTGGCGTTCCGGCTTGTTCAATGCGCTATTCTTCAGCGGCCTATTCTTTCTGGGGGTCTCGGTTTTGCGGCGGATGCGAAGCCCAAATCCGCTGGTCGACCTACCGTTCCTGAAGCAATGGAACACCGTGGTCCTTGCGATGACGCTCATCATTTTCCGGTTCTCCCTCCTCGCTACGATCATCCTTGTCCCTCAGTCGCTGTCGGTTCACGGGTTCGAAGCAACTCAAATCGGCCCTGCGGTTATCTGGTCAGCCGCACCACTTCTGTTTCTGGCATTCGTGGCGGCATTGTTACTGCTGCAGGGGCTGGATGCACGCGCCTTGATGGCAACAGGATTTGTTTGCATGGCGGTGGCTTCCATTGTTAACGCCGGTTACACAAGCGCATGGTCGGCGGAAAACTACTATCGATCGGAACTCTTGATGGGTGTTGGGCAGTCCTTTGCTTTCATCGGTCTGGTCGCTGATATCGTCCTGCAGGCTGTTTTTTCAGGGGCCCTCGCTAAGCCTCAAGCCACACTCACATTTTCCGCCTTCTTCCACGTTGTGCGCTTGTTCGGCGGGCAGTTGGGCGTCGCATTGATGACGCACTTCATCGCGACACGCGAACGTATCCACTCCAATCTACTCGGGCTCAATCTTCAGCGGGGCGAATTTGTCACAGATGCCACGATCAGCGGACTGGCGGCCGGTCTCTATGGAAGGTCGGCCGGCTTCGCCGCTGCTGCAGGGCGCTCCGTGGGACTGGTGGCAGCCAAAGTGCGTCTGCAGGCCTACACCCTTTCCTTTATCGATGGATTTCACCTCATTGGGTGGGCCTGTGTGCTGGCGTTGCTCCTGATTGCGGTCCTGCGAAAGGCGCCATTGGATTATCAGGAACTCGCCTTTGGCCATGGAGGGACGCCGCATCAACTGGGAGGGCCACGCGAATGAACTTTCGGAGTGCTGCATTGTGGATCTGCACGGCCGTTGTGGCGGTGCCTGCATTTTCGCAGGAAGGCAAGACAGTAGCGACCCGCCAATTGTCCCTTGAAGAAGCCGTACAACTTGCGCTGAAACACAATCACGCCGTGCGGCTGGCAACCTACCACGTCCAGGAAGCACAGCATGCCAAGGATGCAGCGCGGAGTTCGTATCTTCCAACACTCCGCAACGACAGTGTCGCTGGGCACCTTACGGACACGCAATTCATTGCTATTCCGCAGGGCAGCCTCGGTACTGTCGCCGGAACGCCGATTCCTGAGCGCACCGCCGTCCTGAACCAGGGTGGATTGACTTTCGTCACCAGCGGCACGCAATTGACGCAGCCCTTGCTGGAATTATGGAAGATTCGCTCCGCGAATGATGTCGCCGCGGCGGAGACAGGAGCGGCGCGCGACAAAGCGCAGAGCATCGAGAATAGAGTCGCTCTCCAAGTGCACCAGATCTATTACAAATTGTTGATCCTGCAGACCCGTCGCGCTGCCGCCCAGGCGAAAATTCGTGCCAGCGAGGATTTGCGCAATGAACGCGTTCAGCAGGTGAAGTATGGCTCTGCACTTGAGCAAGAGTCCTTGGAAGCCCGTGCCCAGGCTCTGGATTCCCGGCAGGAATTGTTGATGACAGAACTGCAGCTCTCCGACGCTATGATGCAACTGAACGACGCGATAGGGCTTCCTTTGACTACGCCGCTCGTCCTCGATCCTTCTGTTGAACGCGCGCACGACAACTGCGAGCGCGATGCGTGTCTGCGCCTTGCCCTCGAATCTCACCCCGAAATACGCGAAGCCCGTGCCGTGGTCCAGAAAGCTTCCGCTGCGGTTCGCGTCGCGAAGCGGCAGTATATTCCCGACCTTGAGGCGTTCGCGCGATACAGTTACCAGGACAATCTGCCATTCCTCGCGCGCAACTTTGGCACTTTTGGCGTTCATTTCGGCTACGAATTGTTTGACGGCGGCAAGCGCAACGCGGAAATTGGCGAGCGTAAGGCTCAACTGGCACAGGCCGAGGAGAATCTCGCCCGGATTCAGGATGAGATCGAACTGCATGTCCAGACCGTCTACAACAAGGTCGAACGCACGCGGCAAATGCTAAAAGTGTCAGAAGAACTTGTTGCCCTTCGGACAGAAGTTCATCGCGTCTCGGTCCAGCAGTTGCGCGAGGGCGCAGGTCTTCCGTCGCAAGTCGAGGCTGCGGCTGCTCAGGAGTTGTACGCGAAAACGGCTCTGCTTCAGTCCCAACTCGATTATCTCGAGGCACAAGACGAGATGCTGGAGGCGCAAGGGCTCACCCCTTAGGCAAAATGCAAGCAAGCGCGAGCTTAACAACGGTTGATGCAGACTCATCGGAGCAGGTGAGAAACTAATTGGTGTTCCGCGAAAAGTTTTTCCCCCAGGCTTCCAGGAGACTGTTCACGACGGAAAGGCCGTGACGCAAGTTCTCGCTCCGGAATATTTTCAGGATCCCCCAGAAGCCCGGCGCTTCGCTCGCCTCGGCTTTGGCCGCGCCGGCCAGCGCATCGGGAACCGCGGCGGCGAACTTTTCCATTAGTTCTGGTTCGATCGAGCCAAACACCTTGACCAGGATCAGCGCGTTCCGAGTGGCGCGGATAGCCTCGGGTGTGTTCATAGCACGAACCACGATCTCGAGCACCCTTTCTCCGCTGCCCAACGCCCCTTTAACGATCTCCAGGACGCCACTGTCATGCAGTGTCTGTAGCGTCTCCAGGCTCGATAGCAGAGCTTCGGCATGCTCGGCGGGAGCCTGTTCCAGTTTCCGCATCAGTTCTTGCCTTACATCGCGTGGCGCGATATCCAGCGGGATAGCTTGAGCCATGGATTGCTCCCTCGATCTTATTTGGAATGAATCTGTACCAGGTCGGACCCGGGCATTCGGTAGTCGCTGCGCTTCCACTTCCGCTCCACCTCCACGCCATTTTGCGGCGTTCGGTGGCCGTATCGGAAATTGATTCGCGGGAGCGGGTTCTCGCCGATTTCGGGCAGCACCTCGAGCCGCACCGAGGCTTCTTTGTACGCCGGAGTATGCGTGATGGTGTCGGTGTAGTCGCTGGTCAATCGGTTCACCGCGCTGGTCGACGAATTCATCGGCAGAAAGAGCTCTTTACCCTTCACGCGATCGGTGACGAGCGCCTGTACGCGAACTTGACCGTAGCGCGACGTCAAACGCACCCAAGTCCCACTCTGTATCCCCCGCTCCTCGGCAAGCTCGGGCGAGACTTCCACAAAAACACTTGGCGTCTTCTCGCGTATCCCTTGCACGCGAAAAGTCATGTTGCCCTCATGAAAATGCTCGAGCAAGTTCCCGTTGTTAAGGTGCAGGTCAAATTCCTGGCTTGGTTGTTCCGTTGGCGCTGTGAACGCCACGGGGAACAGCCGTGCCTTCCCATCAGGGAAGGCAAAACTCTTGGTGTATAGCAACGGTTGGTCAGCTCCGTCAGGCGCTACGGGCCACTGCAAGGATTGGAATTGTTCGAGCCGTTCATAGCTCACGCCCGAGAGCAGCGGCGTGAGGCTGGCGATCTCGTTGTATATCTCTGACGGATGCGTATAACTCCAGTTCGCACCCAACCGGTTCGCGACATCCTGGATAATCCGCCAGTCCGGCCGGCTCTCTCCTAATGGCTCAAAGACCTGATAGATCCTCTGGATACGCCGCTCGGTGCTTGTGAATGTGCCATCCTTCTCGAGACTTGGGCTGGCGGGCAGTATGACGTCCGCGTATTGGCACGTGTAGCTGAAAAATACTTCCTGCATCACCAGGAAATCTAGTTTGGCGAGTCCTTGCCCGACGTAGTTGGCATTTGAGTCGACCAACGCCATCTCTTCGCCAAATAGGTACATCGCCTTAAGCTTTCCGTCATAGATCGCTCGCACCATTTCGTGATTGTCCAAGCCTTTTTGTGCGGGTAAGGGGACTTTCCAGGCTGCCTCGAAACGTGCCCGAACTTCTGGGTCATCGACCGGTTGGTAGCCGGGCAGCAGATTCGGCATGGCACCGTGATCGCTCGCACCCTGTACGTTGTTGTGCCCGCGAAGAGGGTACGCCCCCGCGCCCGAGCGCCCGTAGTTTCCTGTAAGCAGAAGGAGATTGGAGATCGCCGTCGAGCTATCTGAGCCCATCGTGTGCTGGGTAATGCCCATAGCCCACAACACGCACACTCCATCAGCTTCAGCAATCATGTGCGCAACCCGCTTGAGACTGTCTTCTGGTATTCCGCAAGTATTTGCTGCGAACTCTAGCGTGAAAGGCGCCAGGCTCTTCCTATATTCGTCCAGGCCGTTTACCGAGCGGTCCAAAAAGTTCTGGTTCACCAGACCGCGGTCCAGCAGATACCGGCTCACGGCGGAGAGCCACACCAAATCGGTTCCCGGACGCGGCCGCAAGAAGAGGTCGGCTCGCTCCGCCATCTCGTGCCGGCGCAGATCAAATACGATGAGCTTCTGCCCGCGCAGCTTGTGTGAGCTTTTTACGCGTGTGGCAATGACGGGATGACTCTCTGCCGTGTTGCTGCCGACGATGATCACAAGGCCGGCGTTTTCGATGTCATGGATCGACCCCGAATCGCCTCCGTATCCGACGGTACGGAAAAGGCCGGCCGTCGCCGGCGCCTGGCAATAGCGCGAGCAATTGTCCATATTGTTCGTGCCGATTACCGCGCGCGCGAGCTTCTGCATTAAGTAACTTTCTTCGTTCGTGCACTTTGAGGAAGAAACGAAGGCCAGTGCATCTGGTCCATGCGTGGCCTTGATCTCGCCAAATTTCTTTGCAATCAGGCCCAGAGCCTCGTCCCATGTCGCTTCGCGGAATCGCTCACCATCCCGGATCAGAGGTTTCGTGAGACGATCCGGGCTGTTCACAAAGTCCCAACCGAACTTGCCTTTCACGCAGGTCGAAATCCCATTCGCAGGGCCTTCCAGAGGCACAACTTTCAGGATGTGCCGGTCCCGCGTCCAAATTTGAAAGCTGCAGCCCACGCCACAGTAGGTGCACACCGTCTTTGTGCGCCGCGTGCGCGATTCTCTCATGCGAGACTCTGCTTCGGACACCTTCAGGATCGCGTTATATCCCATGTCCGGTTCAATTCCCTTGATCACGTCAATCATCTGGCCGAGAACCGGCTTCGAGAGTGCGGTGAAATAACCAGCCTCCCCCAGCATCGATTTCTCCATCAGAGCGTTGCAGGGGCACACCGTCACGCAGTGACCGCAGGAAACACAGCTTGAGTCTCCAATGTTGGACCCGCCATCCCACAGAACTCGTGGATGCGGATCCTCCCAGCGGATCGAGAGGGTCTCGTTCACCTCGACGTCCTGGCAGGCCTGTACGCAGCGCCCACAAAGAATGCATTGCTGCGGGTCGTAGCGGTAAAACGGATTAGTGTGATCCTCTTCGTATGGTTTTGGGCGATAAGGAATCGACTGGTGATCCAGCGCCAGCAGTTTTTCCGTGTTGTGGATAGTGCAATTGCCGTTGTTATTGTCGCAGACAGTGCAATAAAGAACGTGATTGCCAAGCACGCGATTGAAGGCTTCCCTTTGGGCGGCAACGGCCCTGGTCGCATCCGTGCTGACTTGCATTCCATCGGACACGGAAGTTCCGCAGGCCCGCATCAGTTTGCCCTGGACCTCGACCGTGCATGTGTCGCAAGACTGGATCGGACCGAGTTGAGGGTGGTAGCAGACTTGAGGGAGCTTGGCGTCCGAGCGATTGATCACGTCGATCAGTCGCTCACCATTGGCCGCCTGTTGAGCTTTGCCGTTGATGATTACCTGGACCATACAGCATGCCCTCCCAAGCGCCAGTTAGGTGTTCGTCGCAAGAGTTGTCCCTTCGTTTTAGGGCAGGATACATACCAAACATGGTAATCCGAGCATGGTTCGGGTAACCGACACGAATCGCGGCTGTTAGTCGAATACCTCGCCCTGAAGCGCAGTGTCGCGAAACATCCGGAGTGTCAGCCGCCTGACACCCGTCTCTCTTGCTCGTCACACGTCCACCGAATCCTGCGTGCGGAGAGGATTGTAGAGGAAGTCGCCAGCAGGTGTCCAAGCTAACTTCGCAAGCATCTCAACCATCGGAGGCTGGTCGATTTAATCCTTTAACGTTTCCTTTCCCCGAGCATCCAATCCTGGGGATAGCGAGCCCCCAGCCGGACACAGGGTCAGTATGGTGTACACTGCCTATCCGAATTCCGCGCCTCGACCCCGAATCGGTGAAGGATAGTTCGCGAATATGCCGAAACCCGTGCTGTTAACCGTCGACGACGACCCAGACGTGCTTCGTGCTGTCGAGCGGGATCTGCGAAACCGCTACGCCGACCGCTACCGCATCTTGCGTGCGTCTTCCGGTCCCGAAGCCTTGAGGACTCTCGAGCAGCTTCATTCACGAAGCGAGGCCGTCGCACTGATGCTGGCTGACCAGCGCATGCCCGAGCTCGATGGCGTCGGTTTCCTCACCCAGGCGTCGGGTTTCTTTCCCGCGGCGAAGCGCGCTCTGCTCACGGCCTACGCGGACACCAACGCGGCCATCAATGCGATCAATGATGCCAAGGTGCACTACTTCCTGATGAAGCCTTGGGATCCGCCCGAGGAGAACCTCTACCCCGCGCTGGATGACTTGCTGAATGACTGGCTGGATTCCTACCGTCCTCCATATGATGGCCTTCGCCTGCTTGGAACACGCTGGTCGCCGCATGCGTATGAACTCCGCAATTTTTTGGCGAGAAACCACGTTCCCTACCAATGGGTTGACATCGAATTGAACGCCGCCGATCCTGCGACGCAGACATTGTTGAAGAATGAAAGCGGGGAATCAGAGCAATTGCCATTGGTCGTTTGTTCTGACGGCACGCGGTTGCCGGACCCCTCACCGGCAGCCCTCGCACAGAAGATCGGCTTGCGCACCCACGCGGATGTCGAGTTTTATGACCTTGCCATTATCGGCGGAGGTCCCGCAGGGCTGGCTGCGGCCGTGTATGGCGCTTCCGAAGGGCTGAAGACAGTCATGATTGAGCGCGAAGCCCCGGGAGGGCAGGCGGGCTTGAGCTCGCGCATTGAGAACTATCTCGGATTTCCCTCCGGCTTGAGCGGGCAGGACCTGGCGCGGCGAGCCGTCGTGCAAGCGACCCGTTTTGGCGTGGAAATACTCTCGCCGCAAGAGGCTGTGGGACTGCGTGTCGAGGGGCCGTACCGAATCGTGGAGCTCGCGGATGGCAGCCGAATCTCCTGCCACGTCCTACTGCTCGCGATGGGAGTGCAGTGGCGTAGCCTGGGAGTCCCAGGTGAGGACCGAGTCCGCGGCGCAGGCGTTTACTACGGTGGCGGTGTCACGGAAGCGCTCTCCTGCAAGGGCGAGACCGTGTATGTGGTAGGTGGCGCGAACTCAGCCGGACAGGCGGCCATACATTTTGCGGGCTATGCAGAAAAAGTCGTCATGCTCGTCCGCCGCGAATCGCTGACTTCGACGATGTCTCAATATTTGATCGACCAGATCGGGAAGACGCCCAACATCGACGTTTGGCCTGAGACGGAGATTGCCGAACTTCACGGCGAAAACAAGTTGGAAGCGATCTCGGTGCGCTGCGCTCGTACCGGCACAACAGAATGTTACCCTGCGCACAGCGTCTTCATCTATATTGGCGCTCTGCCCAAGACGGATTGGCTGGGGGACGCTGTGGCGCGCGACGAACGCGGCTTCATACTGTCCGGGCCGGACCTGCTGAAAGATGGTAAGCGGCCCACCGGTTGGCCGCTCGATCGGGACCCCAACTTGTTGGAGAGCAGCGTGCCGGGAATCTTTGTGGTCGGCGACGTGCGCCACGGTTCGGTCAAGCGCGTCGCTTCCGGAGTGGGAGAGGGAGCGGTTGCCGTCCAGTTGATACATCAATACCTGGCCAAGGTGTCGTAACCAGCGAGGCGCGCAATGACGTCGTCTTCGACCAAGGAAGAGTCCATCAAAAAGATTGTTGCAGAGCTGAAAACCTTCGAGGTGTTTCAGGGCCTTCCGGACATCGATCTGGAATGGTTCGTAGAAGGAAGTGCCCAGGCTGAATTTTCAGCTGGCGACGTAATCGTCGCAGAAGGAGACCCGGCGGAGCACATGATTGTGGTGCTTGAGGGCGAATTCACAGGCCGAGTAGAATCCGCGGGAGGTGATGGGCCCGTGTTCCGCGTTAAAACCGGTGCGGTCACTGGGTTGTTGCCTTATTCCCGGATGAAACGGCTCGCGGTCACGAGTCGCGCAGACACTGATCTTCGGGTTCTGAAGTTTCCCGCGACAAAGTTCCCTGAAATGCTGCACCGAATGCCCGTTCTGGGAGAACGGCTCGTGGGTATGCTTACGGACCGTGTCCGCGAATTCACACGGCTCGAGCAGCAGCGCGATAAGCTGGCGGCTCTCGGAAAGCTGTCCGCTGGATTGGCGCATGAGTTGAACAACCCCGCATCGGCGGCCGTCCGTTCTTCCGAGGCACTCGTTGCATGTCTGGATCGCTTGCGGCAGCTCGAACATGATCCTTATTTGAACGAAGCCAATTGTGACCAGATCGCGTCCGCCGAGGATTCTGTCCGCAAAAATCTGAAACCCCCGTCGTTCAAAGACGAACTAGAACGCAGCGACCGCGAGGAATCGTTGAACGCGTGGCTTCAATCGCACGGCGTGGCTGACCCCTGGAAGCTCACCCCGATGCTCGTTGAGGCAAACGTGGAGCGCTCGCACTTGGAATTGTTGTCCGATGCTTCGGGGCCCGCATTTCCCTCGGAACTGGCACGCTTTGCCACCATGTTGGAGATGGAGAAGCTCGCACAGCAGATCGGCCACAGCACGAAGCGTATCTCCTCGCTGGTACGGGCGATCAAGGAATACTCCTACATGGATCAGTCCCCGGTTCAAGAGGTCGACATCGTCAACGGGATCGAGAACACACTCACTATCCTCGAGCACAAGTTGCGGAGGGGAATCACAGTTCAACGGAATTATGCACCGGCGCTTCCGCGAGTTCTCGCTAACGGCAGCGAACTGAACCAGATTTGGACGAATCTGATCGATAACGCGTCCGATGCCATGAGAAACAAGGGAACGCTCACGGTACGGACGGCCCTTGAGGGAGATTGCGTGCTCGTCGAGATCGGTGATAACGGGCCAGGAATTTCCAAAGATGTGCAATCCCATATCTTCGAGCAGTTTTTTACAACAAAACCTGTAGGGCAAGGAACGGGCTTAGGGCTGGATACTGTTCGAAGGATTGTGCGCAAATTAAACGGCTCTGTTTCGT
>Ga0335082_10001284_pt1 | contig 26835 bp, 22 predicted proteins | sample Lox_Sample_41_FD_206718 | JGI IMG/M metagenome (GOLD analysis project Ga0335082, IMG submission 206718) | Soil microbial communities from Loxahatchee National Wildlife Refuge, Florida, United States - Lox_Sample_4.1 | ecosystem: Environmental > Terrestrial > Soil > Wetlands | place: USA... | reverse complement strand
CGGTAGGCCTGGTTTCTTCCCAGCCTCCAGCCCTCGCGGCGGAGCAGAACGTGGATGCGGCGGTAGCCGTAGCGAACCCGAGTCCGTGCGATTTCATGCATGCGTCCCCGCAAGGCCAACTGCGGATCCTTCACACTCTGGTAGTACCAGACGCTGCGACGCAGCCGAACCAGCCGACAGGCCCGCCGCCGACTCAAGGCGTAGTGGTCGCAGACATAGGCGACCGCCGATCGCTTCAGCGCGGGCCGGGCCATTTTTTCGCGTTGATGTCCTGGAGGATCGCCTTGTCGAGGCTCAGCTCGGCGACCAGCTTCTTGAGCCGCGTGTTCTCGTCCTGCAGCTGCTTCAGCTCGCGGACCTGGTCCGACTCCATCCCGGCGTACTGCTTCTTCCAGCGGTAGAACGTCTGCTCGGAGATGCCGACCTGGCGAACAATGTCCGCCACCGGCATGCCGAGCTCCGACTGCTTGAGCACGGCCACGATCTGCTCGACCGAAAATCGCTTCCTCTTCACGGCAAACTCCCGGGCCACCCTGGGCCCCAGTTTGCCGAAACTCACCCTCCAAGCGGTCCAGAATTCCTAAAGCAGCTCAAGTCGTATCGGCCGCGAGGGCGGACCGGAACGCGAGCCGCTTCACGCCCGCGTTTCCTTTGCGCAGCAGATCGTTCGCCCTTTGCTGGACCCACTCCGTGACGTCCACGTCCGCGGGGCCGCCGTGCGGGGGGTTGTACTTGAAGCCGCCGTCCTCGGGCGGGTTGTGCGAGGGCGTGATGACGATGCCGTCGGCGAGGTGCTCCGCGCGACCGCGGTTGTAGACGAGGATTCCGCGCGAGATCACGGGCGTCGGCGTGACGCCATCACCTCTCTGGATGACGGTCTCCACGCCGTTGGCCGCCAGCACCTCCAGCGTGGTGCGCTGAGCCGGCGCGGACAGCGCGTGGGTGTCCTTGCCCATGTACAGCGGGCCATCGGTCCGCTGACTCTGCCGGTAGTCACAATGGCCTGAGTGATCGCGAGGATGTGTGCCTCGGTGAACGATCCGCGCAGCGGTGACCCCCGGTGCCCGCTGGTGCCGAAGGCGACCAGCTGGTTGGGATCCGCCAGCTCCGGATGGCGCTCGTAGTACTCGCGTTCCAGCGAGTCCAGATCGACGAGGATGTCCTTCGAGGCGGGCTTCCCCGCCATGGGTGATATCGGCATGGATTCTTCCTGCTCCGGCTCTGGACCGTCGCGCTACGCCACGGGACACGGCCTCGCACGCCAGATCTCGGACGCGTACTCCGAGATCGTGCGGTCGCTCGAGAACCTCCCCGAGCCGGCGACGTTGAGGATCGCCTTGCGCGCCCACTCCTCCGGCCGGGCGTACAGCGCGCGCAGCCGCTCGTCCGCCTCGAGATAGCTCCGCAGGTCTGCAAGGTGCATGTAGTAGTCGCCGTGCGCGAGGAGCGCGTCGAGCAGTGGGACGAAGACGCCCGGCTCGTAGCGGCTAAAGTGGTTGGAGGCGATCCGATCCAGCGCCGCCCGCGTCTCCGGCTCGTTCTCGTAGTGCCAGCGGGGGTTGTACCAGCCGCGGCTCCCCGCCACCTGCTCCGCCGTCAGGCCGAACAAAAAGAAGTTCTCCTCGCCGGCCTCCTCGGCCATCTCGATCGTCGCGCCGTCGCGCGTGCCGATCGTGAGCGCCCCGTTCATCATGAACTTCATGTTGCTGGTACCGCTCGCCTCGTAGCCGGCCGTCGAGATCTGGTTGGAGACGTCTGCCGCCGGGATCAGCTGCTCGGCAAGCGATACGTCGTAGTCGGGAAGGAACAACACCTTGAGCCGCCCGCGCACGGCCGGATCGCCGTCGATCGTGCGCCCGAGGTTGTTCACGAACTTGATGATCAGCTTCGCGAGCAGGTAGGCCGGCGCCGCCTTGCCGGCGAAGAAGAAGGTGCGGGGAGCCATCTCGAGCTCTGGGTTCGCGCGGATTCGATCGTAGAGCACCACGATGCGCAGCGCGTTCAGCAGCTGGCGCTTGTACTCGTGGATGCGCTTCACCTGGCAGTCGAAGATCGAGTCCGGGTCCACCGCCTCACCGGAGGTCGACCGGAGCCACCGCGCAAACCTGTCCTTGGTCTCGCGCTGCGCCTTACGGAACTGTTCGCAGAAGCTCTTGTCCTCGGCCAACGGCTTGAGCTGGGAGAGCCTGCCGAGATCCGTGATCCAGCCATCGCCGATCGCCGCGGTGATGGTCCGGGCGAGGGGCGGGTTGGCGAGGAGCAGCCAGCGGCGCGGAGTCACACCGTTGGTCTTGTTGCTGAAGCGCTCGGGGAAGACCTCGGCGAGGTCCTTGACCGTCGTCGTCCGCAGGAGCTGCGAGTGGATGGCGGCCACGCCGTTCGTGCTGTGCGAGCCGACGATGGCGAGGTTGGCCATGCGGACGTGCCTGGCCGGCCCTTCCTCGATCAGGCTCACCCGCTCGAGGCGGCCCTCGTCGCGCGGGAATCGGGCGCGGACGTCGTCGAGCAGGCGCCGATTGATCTCGTAGATGATCTCGAGCTGGCGCGGCAGCAGGATCTCGAACCACGCGAGCGGCCACTTCTCGAGCGCCTCGGGCAGCAGCGTGTGGTTGGTGTAGGCGAGGGTCCTCCGCGTCAGGTCCCACGCCTCGTCCCAGCCGAGCCGCGCCTCGTCGAGGAGGATGCGCATCAGCTCGGGGACCGCGAGGGTCGGGTGCGTGTCGTTGAGCTGGATCGCGACCCGCTCGGGCAGCGCCCTCCAGTCGTTGCTGCGCCGGAAGCGACGCAGGAGGTCGGCCAGCGAGCACGCGACGAGGAAGTACTCCTGCAGGAAGCGAAGCGCCTGCCCGCGCGTCGTCGAGTCGTCCGGATACAGCACCCGGGTCAGCGATTCCGCCGCCAGCGTCTCGGCCAGCGCACCCACGAAGTGGCCGTGGCTGAACGCCTCGAAGTCGAAGTAGTCGGGCGCCGCGGCGGCCCAGAGCCTCAACGTGTTGATCGTCTTGCCGCCGTAGCCCACGACGGGGCGGTCGAACGGGAGGCCGATCAGGCTCGAAGGAAGCCCGGGAATGAGCTGCAGGTTTCCCTGGTGCATCCGGAACGAACATCCGAGCTTGACCTCGACCTGCTCGTGCGGCCGCGCGACCTCCCACGGATCGGGGCGACGCAGCCAGTTGTCCGGATTCTCGCGCTGCCAGCCGTCCTCGATCGATTGCTTGAAGATTCCGTACTCGTAGCGCAGCCCGTAGCCCATCCCCGGGAGCTGCAGCGTCGCCATCGAGTCGAGGAAGCAGGCGGCCAGGCGCCCGAGCCCGCCGTTGCCAAGGCCCGCATCCGGCTCCTCCTCGAGGAGACCGAGCCAGTCGAGACGCTTCTGCTCGACGACCTGCCGCGCGATGGGGTCCAGCAGGAGGTTCGCGATGTTGTTCGCGAGCGAGCGGCCGATCAGGAACTCCAGCGAGAGGTAGTAGACGCGCTTCGGGTTCTCTCGCGCGTACGTCTCCTCCGTCCGCAGCCAGCGCTGCGAGAGGACGTCGCGCACGGAGCGGGCGACCGCCTCGAAGCGCTCGCGCGCGCCCGCGGCAGACAGAGCGACGACATCGTCGAACAGCAGATGGCGTTCGTAGAGCGCGTCGTCGCTGCCCGTGAACGCAACCGGGCCGCACCCGTATTGCGCGAGGAGCTTGGCCATCTCGTCGGACCCGATCCGCATCGCGGGAGTGGGTGCATTCTCCTTGCTCATCGCGTCTCCTTCAAAAGCCTACGGGAGGGAGTTCGTTCCAGAGCTGGATCGCCGGCTGCGACAGGTTGTGCTCGTACCCGAGAACACTCAGGCTCGCCGTACTGAGCAGAAAACGGGCCCCAGCCGCCGGCTCGAGCGCGAGCCAGCGAGCGGCGAGCGTCCGCAGGAAGTGCCCGCTCGAGAAGAGCAGCACGTTGCCCTGCACGGCGCGTACCCGGCTCACCACGCGGTCGGCCCGAGCGCCGATCTGGCTCGGCGATTCGCCGCCCGGGCAGCCGTCGCGGAAGAGCTGCCAGTCGGGGCGTTCGGCGTGGATCTCGACGGTTCGGCGACCCTCGTAGTTGCCGTAGTCCCACTCGACCAGGTCGCGATCGAATTCGGCGAGAGACTTGAATCCGGCGAGCTCGCAGGTCCGGGCGGCGCGTTGCAGGGGACTGGTGAACACCCGGGCAAACTTCAGTCCGCGCAGACGGTCCTCGAGGCGGCGGGCATTGCGCTCGCCGCGCTCCGTCAACGGAAGATCGGTGAGCCCCGTGTGCTGGCCCGAGAGGCTCCAGGCAGTCTCGCCGTGCCGAGCCAAGTACGCGACCGGAAGTGCCTCACTCATGAGCTGTTGGCTCGGCGCCCTCGGCGCGGTTGGCAAGCTCCTCAGCCAGGATCGGCACGACGAGATTGCAGGCCTGCACGCCATGGACCACGCAGAGCTTGAGGACCTCGATGATCTCTTCCGCGCTGGCTCCCGCCCTCATCGCAGCCTTGATGTGCCGTCGCGTGCCGACCGCGTTCAGCCGCGAAGGCGATGCGTCAAAGGCAATGCTCAGCAGCTCGACGAGCTTCGGCGGCATCGCGCCGCTCGCGTCGATTCCGAGGCCTGCGGCAATGAGCTCGTCGGTCCACACCGGGTCGAGGTAAAAGAACGTATCCCATGCCGGATTCCATCGGCCGGCCGCCCGCAGCTTGTCACAGGTTGGCGTCGCGCGTTGCTGTCGGCCCGTCCCAAGGTCAGACGGGGGCAATTCCTCGAGCAGGATCGAGCCGCCGAGAGTGCATGAATGGATGGACATCATCGATGCCATCTTGAGCACCATGAGGATTTCTTCGCGAGTGGCACCCGCCGCGAGCGCGGCGCGGATGTGGCGCCGCGTGCCCTCCGGATTGAGGGCCGTGGACGCTGCGCTCAGCGCGACGCTGATGAGCTCGACGGTCTTGCGGGGCAGAACGCCCGCCGTCCACGGATTGGTGGTCATTTTCAAGCAGGTCTCGGCCCACTCCGGATCCCACTCGCCCAGTTGCTCGATCGCCTCGTCCCAAGAGCTCGTCTCCGGCCGCGGGCTCGGCATCTCCGCCGTTTTGCCTTGGCCTTTGCGCGTCAAGTCGTCTCTCGTCATTGGTTCGCCCTTCTAAGGGATCTCTGCTCGCTCCCAAGTCGGAACGTTGTTAGAACGGCCACGTCCAGTTCGTGATCTCCGGTCGATCCATACCGAACTCGAAGGCGTGGGCCTTGCACGAGATCTGCTCGTCCAGCAGGGCCTCGCGAACGCTCGACCCGGTGACGCGGAAGCGGGTCATCCGATCGATGGCGTCGATGGCCAGGCTGAAGCGGTCGGCCTGGTTGCGAATCGCCAGCTCCAGCGGCGTGTTGATGTTGCCCTGCTCCTTGTAGCCGCGCACGTGGATGTGATGCTGCCCGGGCCGGCTATAGGTGAGCCGATGAACAAGCCACGGGTAGGAGTGGAAGTTGAAGACTACCGGCCGATCCGGCGTGAAGAGCGCTTCGAACTCCCGGTCCGTCAGCCCGTGAGGGTGCTCGGTGTTCGGCACGAGCTTGAACAGGTCCACCACGTTCACGAAGCGGACCCTGACATCGGGGAGGTACTGGCGAAGCAGGGCGGTCGCGGCCAGGGACTCCATGGTCGGCAGATCGCCGCAGCTGGCCATGACCACGTCGGGCTCGGCGCCCTGGTCGTTGCTTGCCCAGTCCCAGATGCCAACGCCTTTGGTGCAGTGAGCGATCGCCGCGTCCATGGGGAGGTACTGCAGGTGCACCTGCTTGTCCGCGACGATGACGTTGACGTAGTTGACGCTGCGCAAGCAATGGTCGGCCACCGACAGCAGACAGTTGGCATCCGGCGGCAGGTAGATGCGAACCACGCTGGGGCTCTTGTTGGCGGCCACGTCGAGGAAGCCAGGGTCCTGGTGCGTGAAGCCGTTGTGGTCCTGCCGCCAGACCAGCGCCGTGATCAGCAGGTTGAGCGACGACACCTTCGCGCGCCAGGACAGCTCGTTGCACTTCTCCAGCCACTTCGCGTGCTGATTGAACATCGAGTCGATGACGTGGACGAACGGCTCATAGCTGTTGATCAAGCCGTGTCGACCGCTCAGGATGTAGCCCTCGAGCCACCCCTCCACGGTGTGCTCGCTGAGCATCTCCATCACGCGACCGTTCGCGGCCAGCTCTCCGCCGTCGGCATCCTCGGGAAAGCGCTCCCCGAGCCACGCCTTCTTGGCGACTTCGTAGATCGCAGCGAGCTTGTTGGACTCGGTCTCGTCGGGCCCGAAGACGCGAAAGCTCTGCATGTTCAGCCGCATCACCTCCCGAAGGAAGTTGCCGAGGGTGGGGACGTTCCCGGTCAGGGTCGCGCCGGGCTTCGCGACCTCGACAGCGCAGTCGCGGAAGTCGGGCATGTCCAGGGGCTTTCGCAGCAAGCCGCCATTCGCGACCGGATTTGCGCTCATCCGCCGGCTCCCTTTGGGAGCCAGGGCCTTCAACTCGGGCATCAGCCGTCCCGCGTCGTCGAAGAGCTCCTCGGGCTTGTAGCGGTGCATCCACGATTCCAGGAGGTGCAGGTGGCCGGGATTCGTGGCGATGTCCGTCAGCGGGATCTGGTGCGTCCGCCAGAACCCTTCCAGGTAGTGTCCGTCAACCTCTCGCGGCGCAGTCCAACCCTTGGGGCTTCGCAGGACGACCATCGGCCAACGCGGCCGGAAGGCCTCGCCGGTCTGGCGCGCCTCGTCTTGGACCTTCCGGATTTCGAGGACGCAGTGCTCCAGGGTGGCTGCTATCGCCTGATGCATGGTCTCCGGATCGCTGCCCTCGACGAAGTACGGGGTGTACCCATAGCCGACGAAGAGCGCCTCCAGCTCCGCGTGGCTGATGCGGGCAAGCAGGGTCGGGTTGTTGATCTTGTAGCCATTGAGATGCAGGACGGGGAGCACGGCTCCGTCGATGATCGGGTTCAGGAACTTGTTGCTGTGCCAGCTGGTTGCGAGGGGGCCCGTCTCGGACTCGCCGTCTCCCACCATCACGAGCGTGATCAGATCCGGGTGGTCGTAGACAGTCCCGTAGGCGTGCGAGAGGCTGTAGCCGAGCTCCCCGCCCTCGTGAATGCTGCCTGGCGTTTCGGGCGTGGCGTGGCTGCCGATGCCGCCGGGGAAGGAGAACTGCTTGAAGAAGCGCCGCATTCCCGCCACGTCTTCACTCTTGTCGGGGTAGACCTCCGAATACGTCCCCTCCAAGTACGCCTGGGAGAGGACTGCCGGCGCTCCGTGCCCGGGGCCGGAAATGAAGATCGCGTTCAGGTCGTACTTGTTGATCAGTCGGTTGAAGTGGGTGTAGACGAAGGACTGGCCGGCGTCCGAGCCCCAGTGGCCGAGCAGGCGTGGCTTGGTGTGCGCGAGCTCCAGCGGCTTCCGGAGCAACGGGTTGTCCTTGAGGTACAGCATCCCCAGGCTGAGGTAGAGGCTGGCCCGCCAGTACGCGTCGATCTTGCGAAGCTCGTCGGCGTCGAGCGGGCTCCCCTTGATCGTCGAACGAGCCTCGCCGTACGCAGAGAGCGCGTCGTCGGGATGAACGGCTCTGGACGTCGTCGCGAGCTTGGTGGTCATGCTTCTGCACCTCTCACATGGGTGACTCGGTCGTGGCAATTCCAATCGACGGCGCGCGCCGGGTCGCGCGCAGCAGGTCGAGCTGGGGCAAGAAGAGCCGCTCGATGATCTCTCCCCAGGCGTAGCGCCGGGCCGTGGCGCGGGCTTCGCGGCGGATGGACTTCGCCTGGCCAGGGTTGGCCTTGAGTCGCCGGAAGAGTCCGAAGAACTCGCGCGGGTCCGATGTCTGGAGCACCAGCGCATTGCGGCCGGGCACGGCGTACTCTTCACCCGAGATCCCGGTGCAAGCGATTCCGCCCGCGGCCATCGTCTCGAGACCCACCAGGCCGAAGGGCTCATGCCCGCTGTTGGCGAGCACGACATCGGCTCCGCGGAACAGCACCCGTCGCGCCTCGGCATCGACCGGCGCCTTGAGGTGGACGATGTCCGCCTCGTCCACGCCCCGCAGCCCTTGCAGGAGTCCTTCCACTCCGGTGGCGTCGCCATTGCGATCCACGACCCGCAGACCCAGTGCGCGGGCTGCCGCAAGCACGTCGCTGCCGTGGGACTCGGCTCCGCCGCGAGCCAGCAGCAGCGGTCGGTGCCGCTGCCGCTTGAGCTCGCATACGATCTCGAGGGCGCCAAGCCAACGCTTGTCGGGATCGAAGCGAGCGACCTTCGCAATCACCGTCCGGCCTCGCAGCCGGCGCTGCATCGCCGCGACGCCTGTCCGACTCGCCGGCAGGAAGGCGTCGGCAGAGAGACCGTTCGGGATCACGATGGGGTCGACGCCAAGGTTCCTCATCGTCTGCTTCATGTAACGACTCACGGTCGTGATGACCGACGCCTCGGCAAGCCGGGGCCAATCGATTCGCTCGAAGCCGAATACGTTGTTGGCATTCCAGAGGACGCTCGCGCGCTCGCGGAGCCCTTCTCGACGCAGCAGCCAATCGAGGTGAAGAACGGTGTCGACTGTTTGCCACTCCTCGGCGAGGATCACGGCGTGGCGGCCGTTGAGGCGGAGCCCTAGGACCTCCAGCAGGGCGGGCGGCAGCGAAGCAGCGAAGTCGTTGCACTTCCCCTCCTCGCCGTCGTAGACGCCGCCAGGGTGGTAGCGGCTGATCCACTGGCACCAGCGGTGGAGATGGAGCTGACCGCGCGTCTCGTGGCCGGGAAGTGAAGGGTCGCCCACGAACCACAGGTGCGTCTCGAAGCCGAGTCCCGCGAGCGTCCGCGCGAGACCATCGATCCGGCTCGCGATCCCGCCCGCCCGGGAGTACTGGTCCGGCCCTTCGAAGGAGAGGAGGTGGAACTGCATTGGGGGATGCGTCCGATCTTCGACTTCGCTTCCTACGTCGCGTCGCACGCGACGAAAAGTGAAGTCTGGCAAATCTCCGCCTACAGGTGCTTCTTGATCTTCTGCCAGAGTGTCTCCTTGGGAGTCGCCCTGCAGTCGGCAATCAGCGCACCGACCGGTTGGCCGAACTCGTCGAGCGCCACCGTGCGGGTCGTCGACTGGTTCTCTCCGTCGGCGTAGCCCGCCACCGCCACCCAGTACGCGATGCGGTTCTGGTTCTCGGGGTTCATGACGAGGAACTCCTCGCAGGTGATGTTATCGACGTTCTTCGCAGCGGCCTGCGCCGAGGGCCCGCCGAGCGCGATCCCGCCGGCCGCGACGGCCACGATCCAAGCCTTCATCTCGATTCCTCCTGTTCCGTCGATCCGTTCGCGAGCGCCGTGCTGCGAACCGCCGCATCCAGCCTTCGCAAGAGGCATGCCGAGTCGACGGCGATCCCGATGCAGGCCTCACGACGACGGGAGGCGAGCTGCGGTGCCGACGACGAGGCGTGACAGCGGCGAGCTACACAAGGTTTGCGGGAGCTGCGTGCCGTCATGTCGGCACATATGACGACCCCTCGGCCGCGCGCAGATCCTCGTCTGCCTCGCAGAAATTGGCTATCCAATGAGGCGAACAGGTATTCCGAGCGATTGTGCCGAGAGATGGGCAGCTCCTCGTGCCGCAGCAGGGCGCGCCGTCGCGACGTCCCGGAGAGCGCATGAGCCCCGGAACCCCGACCTTCGTGATCGCCATCGCGGTCGGGGTCTCGCTCGCGGGGCGCGGACCCGGCGTCCTGACCCTGCCCCCCGCGGCGCCAACGCCCGGGGCAGCGTGATGGACGTCGAGCCCACCGTCTTCGTCGTCGACGACGATGCGTCGGTCCGGCGCTCGACCGAGCGCCTGGTCCGCTCGCTCGGCTTCGGCGTCCGCACGTTCGGGTCGGCGCGTGAGTTCCTCGACTCTGCGCGCGGCGAGAGGCCAGCGTGCCTCGTGCTCGACGTGCGCATGCCCGAGCTGAGCGGCCTCGATCTCCAGAGCGAGCTGACTCGATGCGGCGTCGAGATCCCGATCATCTTCGTCACGGGACACGGGAGCATTCCGCTCACGGTGCGGGCGATGAAAGCGGGAGCGCGGGAATTTCTGACGAAACCCGTCCGCTCGCGCGAGCTCCTCGCCGCGATCCGCGCCGCGATCGAGCGCGACCGCGCGGCACACCGGGCGCGGCTCGAAGCCGTTGCGCTGCGCGAGCGCTACGAGGCGCTCACGTCGCGGGAACGCGAAGTAATGGCGCTGGTGGCCGCGGGCTTGCTCAACAAGCAGATCGCAGGCGAGCTCTCGACCAGCGAGCGGACAGTCAAGTTCCACCGCGGCCATCTCATGAAGAAGATGCAGGCCGAGTCGCTCGCGGAGCTGGTCCGCATGGCCGCTCAGCTCGGCATCGCGCCGCGCGTCGAGGCCGGACCTGTACCAAGGGACAGCTCGAGCCCTTCCCCAAAGGACAGCTAGGCGACAGCGACCAGGCGCGTACCCTGTCTCTCATGACGAAACCGGTGCCGGACGGCAACACGCGCAGCGCGACGGTGTCCGACGCCGCGGCTCCGCTAATCGCGATCGTCGACGACGACGCGTCGGTGCGGCAGTCGACGCGCCGCTTGATCCACTCGTTCGGCTATCGCGCCGAGGCATTCGGCTCGGGCGAGGAATTTCTGGGCTCGGCCGTGGTGCAGCAGACCGCATGCCTGCTGCTCGACGTCCGCATGCCGGGTATGGACGGGCTCGAGGTGCAGCGCCGACTCGCTGCCCGGGGAGCGTCGATCCCGGTCGTCTTTCTCACCGGCCGGGCCAGCGACGACGAGGAGCGTCGGGCGCGGCTCGCCGGAGCGGTTGAATTCCTGCGCAAGCCAGTCGGCGAAGGAACCTTGCTGCAGGTCCTCCGCGGAGTGCTTCACGCCTCGCAGCGCGCTCGAGGAGAACCCAATGGCGATGACGAGTGACTATCCGGGAAATCTGGGCCGTGACGTGAGCGGGATGCGAGAGCCCGCCCGAGCGTTCTCGTGGGAGACGCTTCGCCCGACGCGGGAACGGCGCGCCCTTTCCGCCATCGACGCTGGCAACGAGGCGGTGGACGACGGCGCGTCGCCGCCAGGCCTCGTCGGTCGCTCTGCGGCGCTCGATGCGGTGCTGGAGCGCGCGCGGAAGGTCGCGCCGACCGATTCCACCGTGCTCATCACGGGTGAGACGGGCACGGGCAAGGAGCTCATGGCGCGCGCGATCCACGAGGCGTCGCCCCGCGCCTCTCGACGCTTCGTGTGCGTGAACTGCGCGGCGATTCCCCAGGCGCTGATCGCATCGGAGCTGTTCGGCCACGAGCGTGGCGCCTACACCGGGGCACTGCAGCGGCGCGTCGGGCGTTTCGAGCTCGCCGCCGGCGGGACGCTCTTTCTCGACGAGGTCGGCGACCTGCCGACCGAGACACAGGTCGCGCTGCTGCGCGTGCTGCAGGAGCGCGAGTTTGAGCGCGTCGGCGGCACGGCGCCAGTCCGCGTTGACGTGCGAGTCGTCGCGGCCACGAATCGAGATCTCCAGCAGGCGATCCGGGAGGGGTCGTTCCGCAGCGATCTCTACTATCGCCTCGCCGTGTTCCCGCTCGAAATGCCGCCGCTGCGCGAGCGCAGAGAGGACATCCGCCTGCTCGTCGAGCATTTCGTGGAGCACTGCGGGCGGCGCGCCGGGAAGCAGTTTCGCGGGATCTGCGAGGCGACCCTCGATCTGCTCGAGGCATATCCCTGGCCGGGGAACGTGCGCGAGCTGCAGAACCTCGTCGAGCGCTCGGTGATCCTGTGCGAGTCCGAGTGGTTCTCCGTCGACGCGAGCTGGCTCCCGCGCAGTGCCGGGCAACGCACGCCTGCCTTCGCTTCCGCAGCGGAGCCGTTGAACCGAGACGCCCGCGCGCCGGCACAGAGCGGCGCGACGCTCGCCGAGATCCAACGCGAGGCGATCGTGCGGGCGCTCGAGGCGAGGAACTGGGTGATCGGCGGCCCGAGGGGCGCCGCGGAGCTCCTCGGCCTGAAGCGAACCACGCTCCAGGCGCGCATGCACAAGCTAGGCATCGTGTCGCTGGGCGCCGGTGCGGCGAGTGACCGTTCGTGAGTCGAAACCGTCGACCGGCGGCGCGAGCCGCGACGGGCAAAGGAGGCAGGACGTGGACACCGTGAAGATCCCCGGAACCGAGCTCGCGCCGTCGCGCATCGGCCTTGGCACGTGGGCGATCGGCGGCTGGATGTGGGGCGGAACCGACTTCAAGCTGTCGATCCGCACAATCTGCGCGGCGATCGACGCCGGAATCACGCTGATCGACACCGCGCCCGCGTATGGCCGGGGACGCGCCGAGGAGATCGTCGGCGAAACTCTCGCACGCTCCGGACGGCGCGACGGCGTCGTGATCGCCACCAAGGTCGGGCTCGAGTGGCGGCGCAACGGCGACGTCGTCCGCAACGCGAGTCGCCGGCGGATCCAGAAGGAGATCGTCGAATCGCTGCGGCGGCTCCGCACCGACGTGATCGACATCTACCAGGTGCACTGGCCCGACCCACGCGTGCCAATCGAGGAGACCGCGGAAGCGCTCCGGACGCTGTACGAAGCGGGACAGATCCGCGCGATCGGCGTGAGCAACTTCTCGACGGAACAGATGGATCGCTTCCGAGAAATTGCCCCGCTCCACGTCGCGCAGCCGCCCTATAACGTGTTCGAGCGCGACGCCGAGACCGACGTGCTTCCCTACTGCCTGCGCGACGGCATCGCGACGCTGACGTACGGCGCGCTCTGCCGCGGACTGCTCTCCGGACGCATGCGGCGGGCCACGCGCTTCGTCGGCGACGACATCCGCCGCACCGATCCCAAGTTCCAGCCGCCGCGCTACGCGCAATATCTGCGCGCCGTCGACGCGCTCGAGCGATTCGCGCGCGAGCGCTTCGGCAAGAGCGCGCTCGCGCTGGCGGTGCGCTGGGTGCTCGACCAGCCGGGAGTCGGTGTCGCGCTCTGGGGCGCGCGCAGCCCGGAGCAGCTCGACGCGCTTGGCGACGTCGAGGGCTGGTCGATCGACGCCGACGCCAAGGCCGCGATCGACGCGATCCTGCACGACACGGTGCTCGATCCGGTGGGCCCCGGCTTCATGGCGCCGCCGGCCGGCGCGGTCGGGCTTCCGGATGCGCTGCGAGCCGTGGGTTAGGCGATCGCGGGAACGCCGTGGGCGCCTGGACGTGAATCCTCTTGAACGCAGCGGACGCTCGACCGGCGCGAGGCCGAGCGCCTGCCAACCCGCAGGAGCGCGGCAGGCAGGCGGCCCATGGTGCCTGGCGACAGCGCGGCAAGCGTCGGAAATTCCTCGGCCGCCGTACACGTCGAGCGACATTCTGGTCGACCGCAGGAGCGCTGAGACCTACGTGCTCCTCTCCGGGCGATGGTTCCGCGCGTCGCCCGGGACGGCGTCGTCGTCTACGGCAACGACGCCACGCTGCCGTCGCATTATCGAGCGCGATGGTGTGCGACCCTTCACCGCGCCGGGCGACCTGAAGCCGGTCGCTCAATCGTGAGCCTCGCGTCCGAGCGTCTTGCAGCAGCGAAACCCCAGGTGGTAGTTCGCGTGGCTGTGCGAATCCGTCACGCGCCTGCCGTGCCAAAACGGAGCCCGCCAGGGACACCAGTCCTCGTGGGCCCGGATGTCGTCGAAGGCGAACCAGCTTCCCTTTATCTCGGTGTAGCCGAGGCTCGTGCTGCCGCGGCTCGCCATCTGCTCGGATCGAGCGGGAGATTCATGTGCTCGGCGGCATTGCCGTTCAGGTCGTAGACGCCGAGCGGAGAGCGGCACGTGGGAAAGGTCCCGTCCGGGAAGGTGTTCGATCCGCACAGGCCCCAGCCACCGCCGGGACAGTTGGGGCTCTTGTGGCTCGAGGTCCCGCACACGCCGCTGCGGTACGCGGGGCCGTAGCTCCAGCTCTTGGTCGGGGCGTCGGCTCGGTTGTGGGCGTGGCGCATCCGCTCCACGGCCGCGTTCGGGCTCACGCCCTGCGCCAGGTCGAAGCGGTAGTCTGGCGCTTCGAGCGCACCGGCGCACGCGCCTTCCCACTCGTGCGCGTCGCAGAGTCGCTTGCCCACCGCCTCGCACATCTCGGCGGCCTCGTGTGCCTTCACCCAGACCACTGGATACACGCATGGAATTTCCGGAAGCTCGAACTGGTCGATGTAGGCCGGCGCGTCCTCCGGCTTCTGGTGCGCCGGGTCGTAAAGCGGCGCCATATAGGGGGCGGCGCAGATCCGCTCGAACGTCGGGTCGGCGTAGGAGATCTGCTTCTTCGCGAGCTCGTCGCGGCACCGCTGCTCGCTCACGGGGTGGCTCGAGATCGCGGGATTACCCTGTCCGATGAAACCCGAGCGCGCGAAGATCGCGCGCAGGGCGGCGAGCTGTCCATCGCCGAGCCGGTGCACCTCGAGGAGCTGGCGGAACAGCAGCTCGTTGGCCTCGGCGAGCCCGTTGCTCGCCGCCTGCCCGCCGATCGCCGCGCCGACCGCGAGGGCGATGGTCGCCGCCAGGAGCACGCGCCGGCTCATGGCTGACCGCGCCGCAGCAGGAAGAAGAAGTCCCGATTGTCCGGAAGGCCGACGAAACGCGGGACGTAGCTGGCGCCGTCCTTCGGGTCCAGCGCGCTCATGCCTTCGACCAGGTGCTCGATCGAGAACTTCGCGTCCTCGCGCTGGTAGAGCGCGAGGTAGGTGTGCTCGAGCGCGTTCATGTCGAGAAGCATCGCGTAGCGGCAGCCATAACCCGCGAAGACGGTGGCCATGGCCGAGGGGGTGGCGCTCGAGAACCAGCCATAGACGAGGAAGCGACGTTCGTTGCGTTCGAGCAGGCACAGGCCAGCGCGCAATGTGCGCAGGCTCTCATCCTCCGAGCCCGACCAGTTGCCCGGGCCCCATTGCGTAACGAGGGCGCCTGGCTCCGAGCGACCGGTTGTGGGGTCGCGCTCCACCAACGGCACGCCGTTCTGCCGGGCGTAGCGCACGCGCGCGAGCTCTCTGTCGTCGTCCTCGCTCCAGGTGCGCAGATCGACGCGGCCGTCGCCGAACACCACGGCCGTGGCGAGGCCCGGCTGGAGCTTGCTCAGGATCACGCCCTCTTCGACGAACCCGTAGTGGCTGCCGCGATGGACCTGCGCGAGCGCGCCCCAATGCATCGCACCGTGCCTTCGCTTGAAGCCAGCCGTGAAGATGGCGGTGACGCGGCGCTGGTCCGCAGGCGATAGCGTCCCCGTGCGCACCAGCGGCGCGATCGTGCGGATGCCGTCGGGACCGGGCGACGCGGCGTCGCGAACGCTCGCGAGAGCCCGATCGGACCAGTCGACGCGCGGATGATCGGTCCCGATCGAGTAGCCGAGATCGAAGCGGTCGAGGTCGAACGCAACCAGATCGGCCAGCGCGACCTGCTCGACCCGATCGAGCTCATTCACCGGATGCTGTACACCGCGCAGCACCCCCGGCGCGATGGCGCCGGGCGTCACGACGCTCACGAAGACGCCCGGCTCGTCGCGGACCGGGTACCAGTGCCCGACGCGGACCTTGCCGTCCGCACCCCGCAGGATGGGGAGGGCGAGATCGCCCGGGCCGAGGCTCGCGTCCTGGTAGTCGGGCGCGAGCTCGGGCGGGTCGGGCGCGTCGCGGAGGCTGCGATCGAGCTCCCCGTCGAACGCGAGCTTGGAGGTCTCGAGCCAGGCATCTCGGAAGAATGTGTCGCGAACGATCTCGGTGATCCGTTCCCCTGCCCACACGTGATCCCGAAGGAGGTCCGCCACCCACTCCCTCGCTGTGCGTTGACCGTCGCTGGGCCGGCGCAGGTACAGCTGCTCGCCACACAGAGGAGCGTAGGGCGCCCCGGACGCTGCGGCGCGGGCCAATGCGTTCGGCGCCGCCCCCACCCAGAGATCGCAAGGCTGCGCGGAGCCGGTCCCGCTGGCGAGGGTCAGCCCGGTCGGGTGCTCCGGGTCGAGCTCTACGCGTCGATGGAGCGGATCCGGGTTCTCCAGGTGGTAGGTCGCGCTCGCGCCATCCTTCCAGTCGAGTCGAAGCAGGAACCAGGCGTGGACATTGGGATTGAGGTCGATCAGGGTGACACGCCCGTGCCGCTCGGCGCCGTCGGTCACTTCCTCCGTGCGCGTTCGTTCGAAGGGCTGCAGCTCGACGACGCTCTTCGGGCGGGCCGCCGCGTCGTCCTCGCGCTGCCTCGCAGGATCGGAAGGGGCGGCGCCTGCTCGGGAGGCGAGGAGCAGCCAGAGCCCGAGCAGCTGGGCCAGCCCGCGCCATCGCCGAGGGCGTGCCGCGGCGCGCGGGTCACTCCTCATTCCCAGGAACGGAACAGGCACGAGGCTTCCTGCTGGATGATCTCGACGTCGCGTCCTCACGCGACGACCTCGCCGGTAATGCGTTGCAACGGATGTGCCGCCGTCGAGCGAGCACTGCGACAGCATGCTCCGCGCGGCGCTGCCAGAATTTCGGCGCGTGACGGCATCTCGGCAGCCGTGGACGCTCGGCGGCGCGGCGGCAGCCCGCTCGCCGGAGTCTCGCCTCGCCGTCTTCCGGCGGATCACCGCTGCCCATCCAGAATCCGAGTCACCCGGCCGCAGCGACGATGGGTTGGAGCAGCTACGACCCTCTCTACCTCGGGTTCGTCACCAGCGGCACCTCGCCCGCAGGTAACGGGTCATCGCCCGCGGCCCCGGCGACTCGGCCGAGAAGCCGCGCGCGCTCCGGCCCCGAGCAGGTGGACCTGCATGCGCCCCAAGCAGCTCCGGCCGCGGAGACTAGGGCCGGGGCTGGAGTCCCGAGCATGCCCCTGCCGTCGGCGCCGTCGGTTGACCGCCGCCCATCGATCAGAGACCGAGCGCCGTCACGAGAAAGGAGCCAGGAGTGAAGCGCGGAGAGGCTCGTGTCCGTTCGTCGGCCCTTCAAAGAGGTCTGCAATGTCGATCGCCGACTCTGGTACCGCACGCAGCGCACAGCGATCTGCCCACTGCCCAAGCGCCAAGTCCGCCAACATCTCGGCTGGAGTCCCGATCCGGCGGCGCCGCCCATAGCCGTAGTGGTGCCTTCGGTCGGGGCGGCGGATGACGCCGCAGGAGCTCGAGCCGACGACGGTTCGGATCGACGGGCATCGACCTTGCCTTGGGGCAGCGGGTGCCGCGTCCGCCTCGTGAGCTCGAGTATTGGCAGGCGCACGCGTGCCCGCCGGTGGGCACCGTCCATCCACATCATGGCAGGAAGATAGATGCTGATACCACGGCGCGTGACGACGAGCGGCGCGGCGCTGCCGGCTCAGGCTCAGCATTCTGGCACGCTCCTTGCTCTCACGCCCAGCAAGCAAGGAGGTGACGACGATGAACCCGGCATCCGCACCTATCGAGACACAGAAACAGGAAGGCATTAGGGCAGAGAACGCCAAACCCGTGCTGACGACGCAGATCGCGAATCACATCGGGATCGCGACCATCAGCAAACCGCCCGTCAATCCGCTCAGCCGTGACGTTTGCGATCAGCTGCTCAAGTCCTTCGACGAGTTCGAGAGAGCCCGTGTCCGAGCTGTCATCATCCGCGCCAATCCCAGCACGAAGATCTGGTCTGCGGGTCACGACATCCGCGAGATTCCGCTCGACGGCCACGACGCCGTAACCTGGACGACGGGATTCGAACGAGTCCTCCACCGCGTCCGCAACTGCACGGTGCCGGTGATCGCCATGCTTCACAGCAGCGTCTGGGGCGCGGCCTGCGACCTGGCCGTGACCTGCGACCTCGCGATCGGCACACCCAAGACGACCTTCGCCATCACTCCTGTCAAGCTCGGTATCTCCTACAACACGGCCGGGATGTCGCACTTTCTCGGCGTCTTGCCTTTGCACATCGTCAAAGAGATGGTCTTCACGGGCAATCCGCTCTCGGCCCAAGATGCCTATCGCTTCGGTCTGCTCAATCGCCTCGTCGGCCCCGAGAAGCTCGAGGCGACGACGATGGAAATCGCGGAGACGATCGCCGGCCGCGCGCCTCTTGCGGTTTCGGTCGTCAAGGCCGAGCTGGGCAGCCTGAGCCGGGGCACCCCCATGAGCGCCGACGAGTTCGAGTTCATTCAAGCCGCGCGGCGAGCCGCGTTTCAGAGCGACGACCTCAAAGAGGGCGTCAAGGCGTTCTTCGAAAAACGAGCGCCCGCCTTCCAGGGCAAGTGATCCCCATCGCCAGGGCAAGCGAGGAAACGATGCGCAAGTATGGACGATACTCTGTCCGATCGGCCGAGGAAGCAGCGGAGCTGATTTCGCACGGCGCGACCCTGGGCATTGGCGGATTCACCGACCCCGGTTGTCCGCACGCCGTGCCGCGAGCGCTCGCTCAGCGCGCGCGGGGGTTTCACGAGCGCGGCAAGCCGTTCCAGGTTCGGATCCTCAGTGGCGCCGAGGCCGGGCCGGCGGTCGATGTAGACCTTCCGCAAGCAGACGCGATCAGCTTTCGGATGCCTTTCCAGGGTGAGAAGACCTGCCGGGATGCCATCAACGCGGGGAAGATCGATTTCGCGGACGTCCACCTCTCGCACTGCTCGCAGCAGCTCTTCGAGGGGTTCTTCGGGAAGATCGACTTCGCCGTGATCGAGGCCAGCGACATCTCGGACGACGGACGCGTCTACTTCACGACCGCTGTCGGCAACGGCCCCACCTACCTGCAATTGGCCGAGAATGTCGTGATCGAGATCAACCGGCATCACCCGGCGCGCGTCCGGGAGTTCAGCGACATCGTTATCCTTCCTCTGCCGCCGCATCGCGAGCCGATCCCCATCCGACACCCACTCGATCGGATCGGTGCTCCCTACGCCAAGGTCGATCCGGCCAAGGTCGTCGCCATCGTCGAAACAGACGAACCGAGCACGCGGTCGGCGCCGCGCCAGCCCGACGCCGTGAGCAAGCAGATCGCCGAGCATCTCGTTCGCTTCCTTCTGGAGGAGCTAGCTGCGGGCCGTCTACCGCGCGAGTTTCCGCCGCTTCAGAGCGGAGTGGGGAACGTCGGCAACGCCCTCATGACGGGCCTCGGTGAGCATCCCGACCTGCCTGCGTTCACCGTCTACACCGAGGTCTTCCAGGACTCGTGTGTCGAGCTCATGCGCTCCGGGCGAATCACCGGCGCCAGCTCGACCGCCCTCACCCTGTCGGAGCCCAACCTTCGGGAGATCTACGACGACTTCGACTTCTTCGGTTCGCGGATCGTGCTGCGTCCCCAAGAGATCTCCAATCACCCGACCATCATCCGCCAGCTCGGAGTGATAGCCACCAATACTGCCCTCGAGGTCGATATCTACGGACACGTGAACTCATCCCACGTCTGTGGCACGCAGATGATGAATGGAATCGGCGGCGCTGGGGACTTCGAGCGAAACGCACGCCTTTCGGTGTTCGTCTGCCCCTCGATTGCGAGGGGGGGGAAAATCAGCACGATCGTTCCCTTTTGCAGTCACGTGGACCACGTCGAGCATTCCGTCCATCTCGTGGTGACGGAACAAGGAATTGCCGATCTACGCGGCCTGGGTCCCGCCGAACGCGCGCGTCGGCTGATCGACCACTGTGCCCACCCGGCCTACCGCGACTATCTCCATCGTTACGTCGAGGGCGCGCGTGCAGGCCACATTCGCCACGACCTGGCACGGTGTTTCGAGCTGCATCGCAATCTCATCGAGCACGGAGCCATGCTCCCCGAGCTCGATCTCAACCAGTTCTCGCCGGCTCTGGCCGCGTGAATCGAGCAGCGCGGACCGGCGCATTGGAGGAGCTCAAAATGATGGCGAAGGAATTCTCGCTCGGGACCGATTTCCCGAAGATCGACTACTCGACCTGGCGCAAGGCCGTCGAAGCCTCGCTGAAGGGCGCCCCGTTCGACAAGAAGATGGTCTCGAAGACGTATGAGGGCATCGACCTGCAGCCGATCTACACGGAGGAGCTGTTTCCGACGAGCGGCGATCCGTCCGGAATGCCTGGCTTCCCGCCTTTCCTGCGCGGCTCGCAGGTGCTGGGCCACTCGGTGACCGGCTGGGAGATCCGCCAGGAGCACGCCGCTGCCGATCCGGCGGAGGTCAACGCGCAGATCCTCGACGATCTGCAAAACAACGTCAGCTCGATCGTCCTGCGCCTCGATGCGGCATCCTCAGCGGGCTACGACGCCGACGAGCCGAACGCCGCCGACCTCAGCGGCCGCGACGGCGTCATCATCTCGACGGCGGCGGATCTTCAGCGCGCCCTCAATCAAGTGCATCTCGACGTCGCCGGGGTCTGGCTCGACGCCGGCGGCGCGTTCCTTCCCGCAGCGGCACTCCATGTCGCCTCGGCGCGTCAGGCAGGGGTGGAACCCGATCGCCTGCTCGGCGCCTTCAACGCCGATCCGCTGGGGGCGCTGATGGGGGAGGGTTCGCTGCCCCTTCCGCTCGACGTCGCGCTGAAGCAGATGGCCGATCTCGCGGCGTGGACGGCCGCGAAGGCGCCGAGGATGACTGCCGTCGAGGTCGGCACCGCTCCGTACCACCATGCGGGCGCGACGTCGGCGCAGGACCTGGCGTTCCTGCTCGGCACCGGCGTCGAGTACTTGCGGGCGCTCACCGCGGGTGGGTTGGATGTGAACGCCGCAGCGAAGCAGATCGCTTTCAGCGTCAGCATCGGCTGCCGGTTCTACCAGGCGATCGCGAAGATCCGGGCGGCTCGGATGCTGTGGGCCGAGGTCGTGGCGGCATGCGGCGGCGATGCGGCGGCCCAGACCATGCGGCTGCGCGCGACGACGAGCCGGCGCGTGCTGACGACGCGCAGCCCAGCGCTCAACATCCTGCGCAACACCGCGGCGTGCTACGCCGGAGCCATCGGCGGCGCCGACGCCCTCACGACGGTTCCCTTCGACGCTTCGGTCGTGCTCAGCACGGAGCTGAGCCGGCGCAACGCGCGGAACATTCAGCTCATCCTCGCCGAGGAATGCCATCTTAACCACGTCATCGATCCCGCCGGCGGATCCTGGTACATCGAGTGGTACACCCGACAGCTCGCCGAGAAGGCTTGGGCTCTTTTCCAGCAAATCGAAGCGCAGGGCGGCATGCTGGCCGCCGCGACGAGCGGCTGGGTCGCCCGGCAGATCGACGGCAGTGAGCTGAAGCGAGAGCGCGACATCGCCACGCGCAAGCTGCCGATCACCGGCATCAGCGCGCATCCCGACGGCTCGGAGAAGAAGCTCGGCAATGGCGCACCGAACCGTGTCGCCCTCAGGATGGCGGCGGCGCAGCGACTCGCGAACTGGCGCAAGGCGCATGCGCCGCAGGGGGCCCTCGACCTCCTGGTCGGCGCGGCCCGCCGGTCGGATGTCCCGGCCGGCGAGCTCACGACCCGCGCCATCACCGCGGCCGGCGCGGGCGCCACGCTTGGCCAGCTGGCCAACGCCCTCCGCCCGCCGGGCGCCGAGCCGGCTCACGCCGTGGCCCTTGCCGTACACCCCTACGACGAGACGTTCGAGGAGTTGCGCGACGCCAGCGACGTCTTTGCTGCGAGCAAGGGCCACAAGCCGCGGGTCTTCCTCGCCGGCGTCGGCTCGATCGCCGAGCAGATCGCCCGCAAGACCTACGCCATGAACTTCTTCGAGGCCGGAGGCTTCGAGGTCGTGGCTCGCGAGGCGCAATACGACGTCGACTCGTCGGCCGCGGAGTTCGCGCAAAGCGGCGCGAAGATCGCGGTCATCTGCTCGACCGACAAGCAGTACGCGACCTGCGTCGAGCAATTGGCACCGAAGCTGAAGAAGGCCGGCGCGCGCACCGTCATCCTCGCCGGCAACGCCGGGGCCAAGGAGACGTCTTACCGGGCGGCCGGCGTGGACCGCTTCATCTTCGTCAAGTGCGATGTACTCGAAACTCTGTCGTCCCTTCTCAGGGAAGAAGGAGTGATGTCATGACCAAGATTCCCAATCTCAAGGATCTCCCGTTCCGCAGCACCAGCACGGGGGCTGCCGTCCCGACGCCCGAGGTGTGGAGCAAGGAGGCCCAGAAAGTCGCCGGACGGCCCGCTTCGGAACTCGGCTGGAAGACCGCCGAGGGGATCGATGTCAAGGCACTCTACACGGCGGCCGACCGCGCTGGCATCGAACACCTCGACACCTTTCCCGGCTTCCCGCCCTTCGTGCGCGGCCCCTACGCATCGATGTACGTCGCCCGACCGTGGACCGTGCGCCAGTACTCCGGCTTCTCGACCGCCGAGGCATCGAACGCCTTCTACAAGCGCAACCTGGCTGCCGGCCAGAAGGGCTTGAGCGTCGCGTTCGACCTGCCGACGCACCGCGGCTACGACAGCGACAACCCTCGCGTCGTGGGCGACGTCGGCATGGCCGGAGTCGCCATCAACAGCATTCTCGACATGCGCATCCTGTTCGACGGCATTCCCCTTGACCGGATCAGTGTGTCGATGACGATGAACGGCGCGGTGCTGCCGGTGATGGCGCTCTACATCATCGCTGGCGAGGAGCAGGGCGTGCCGCAGGCAAAGCTCACCGGCACGATCCAGAACGACATCCTCAAGGAGTTCATGGTCCGCAACACCTTCATCTATCCGCCCGCGCCGAGCATGCGGATCATCGGCGACATCTTCGAGTACACCACCCAGCACATGCCGCTCTTCAATAGCATCAGCATCTCTGGCTACCACATGCAGGAAGCCGGCGCCACCGCTGATCTCGAGCTCGGCTACACGCTGGCCGACGGTCTCGAATACCTGCGGACCGGAGTCGCAACGGGGATGACGGTCGATGATTTCGCCCCGCGCCTGTCGTTCTTCTGGTCGATCGGGAAGAACGTCCTGATGGAAGTCGCCAAGATGCGCGCCGCGCGCATGCTGTGGGCGAAGATCGTCAAGACGTTCGATCCCAAGAACTCGAAGAGCCTGTCACTGCGCACCCACAGCCAAACCAGCGGCTGGAGCCTGACCGCGCAGGACGTGTACAACAACGTGATCCGCACCTGCGTCGAGGCGATGGCGGCGACTCAGGGCGAGACGCAAAGTATGCACACCAATTCCCTGGACGAGGCGCTCGCGCTGCCGACCAACTTCTCGGAGAGCATCGCCATCAATACCCAGAACTTCCTCCAGGAGGAGACCGACACCGACAGCGTCATCGACCCGTGGGCTGGAAGCTACTACGTCGAGTGGCTCACCCAGGAGCTGGCGCGCAAGGCTTGGGCACACATCGTCGAGTGCGAGGAGCACGGTGGCATGACCAAGGCGATCGAGGCCGGTCTCCCCAAGATGCGCATCGCCGAGGCGGCGGTCCGCACCCAGGCGATGATCGACTCGGGAGTGCAGACCATCGTCGGCCTCAACAAGTACCGACCGGCCCAGGACGATCCGATCCGCGTGCTCAAGATCGACAACACGGCGGTCCGCGAATCACAGATCAAGCGGCTGAAGGAGCTGCGCGCATCGCGCGACGAAGGCGCGGTCAAGGCGGCGCTCGACGCTCTGACGAAGTGCGCGCAGAGCAAGGACGGCAACCTTCTCGACCTCTCCATCAAGGCGGCCCGCGCGAAGGCGACGGTCGGGGAGATCAGCTCCGCGCTGGAGAAGGTGTTCGGACGCTTCCAGCCAAAGCCGGAGATGGTCACGGGCGTCTACGCGCACCAGGTCGGCGAGACCGCGGGCGCCGTCCAGAAGGTGCACAGCAAGGTCGAGGCATTCCTGAAGCGCGAAGGCCGCCGGCCGCGCATCCTGATCGCCAAGCTCGGCCAAGACGGTCATGACCGCGGCCAGCAGGTCGTCGCCTCGGGCTTCGCCGATCTCGGCTTCGACGTCGACGTCGGGCCGCTCTTCCAGACGCCGGAGGAGGCGGCGCAGGAGGCGGTCGACAACGACGTCAACGTCGTCGGCGCGAGCTCGCTCGCCGCCGGGCACCTGACGCTCATCCCGGCCCTCAAGAAGGCGCTGGCGGAGCGCGGGCGCAGCGACATCCTGATCGTTGCAGGCGGCGTCATCCCGCCGCAGGACTACGACCAGCTCTATGCGGACGGCGTCGCTGCCATCTTCGGTCCCGGCTCGGTCATCTCCGAGTCGGCGTCGAAGGTCCTGGATGTGCTTGCCGACCATGCGCCGAAAGCCGCGTGACGAGGCAAGCCAACGGGAAGGGCCCTGCTCATGGCCTCAGCCTCTACCCCCTGCCTGCCCCGGGGTGCCGCGAGATTGACCGTCGCGGACTATGCGGACGGCGTTCTGGGCTGGAACCGGGCGATCCTGGCGCGCGCCATCACCCTCATCGAGTCGAACCGACCCGATCATGAGGAGATGGCGCAGGAGCTGCTGAACCGGCTGCTGCCCCACACTGGGGGCTCGATCCGGGTCGGCCTCACCGGCGTTCCTGGCGCCGGCAAGAGTACTCTGATCGAAGACCTCGGCTGCAGGCTTACCGCCGAGGGCCATCGCATCGCGGTCCTGGCGATCGATCCCTCGAGCGTCCGCTCCGGTGGCAGTCTGCTTGGCGACAAAACCAGGATGCTCCGCCTCAGCGCCGATCCCAACGCCTTCATTCGGCCCTCGCCGAGCGGCCTGATGCTCGGGGGTGTCGCCCGGAAGACGCGGGAAGCCATGCTTCTCTGCGAGGCTGCCGGCTGCGACGTGGTGCTGATCGAGACGGTCGGTGTCGGGCAATCGGAGGCGTCGGTAGCGAGCATGACCGACTTCCTCCTGGTGCTGATAGTCGCCGGCGCCGGCGACGAGCTGCAAGGCATCAAACGCGGGCTGCTCGAGCTCGCCGACATGATCGCGATCACCAAGGCCGACGGCGAGAACCTCAACCGCGCCAAGCTTGCCGCGTCGAAGTACGCACTCGCCATGCGTCTCCTGCGCGGCGGCGAGGAGCCTCCCGTCATCACGTGCAGCGCGCTCGACGGCTCCGGGATCGCCGAGATCTGGCGCAGCATCGTCGAGCGGACGCGCGAGCGGAAGCGCTCGGGCGCCCTCGAGACGCAGCGCAGCGCGCAGGCCGCGACGTGGATGTGGTCGCTGGTCGATGAGCGGATCCGCGAGACGCTGCAGCAGACCGAGGAGATCCGCCGCGCTGCCGAGGACGCCGAGCGCGACGTCCGCAGCGGGGCGCTGTCCCCGGAGCTCGGCGCGCGGGTGATCGTCCGCGCTCTGCGCTCCTCGGGGTCGAGCGGCTCGGGCCGCGCGGACGAGCCGGGCTCAGGTGCCAAAGCGGCCAGTGACGCTGGCGGCATCGCTCTGAAGAGGAGTCTCCGAAAGGCCGGATGCCAGAATGGCATCAGGTCAAGCGAGGAAACATGCGCCCGCCGGTGATATCGCTCGATCAACTCGCATGCTTGCCTGTGGTCTACCGGGCGGTGATCCCGCCCGCCGACGAGGACCGGAACCACCACATGAACATGCGCTGGTACCTGGCCCTCTACGACGAGGCGGGCGACGCGATGTACCCGATGCTCGGGCTCACCGCGGATTACTTCGCGGCGTCGGGCATGGGCGGCTTCGATCTCGAGCATCATCTCTGGTATCCCGCCGAGGTACGCATCGGGGACACCGTGGCGATCAGGGCCCGCATCCTCGCGCGGAGCGAGAAGCTGATGCACTACATGATGTTCATGGTAAATGAGACCCGGGGCATGCTTTCTTCGCTTTTCGAGTGCGTGCATGCGCATGCCGACCTTAGCGCCCGTCGCACTGCCCCCTTCCCGGTGCAGGTGGCGGCGCAGATCGACGCCTTCATCGCCGCGAACAGCGCGTTGGCCTGGCCTGCACCGGTCTCGGGATCCATGGGTGTACAGCGAACTCTAGTCGAAGTGCGTCGCGCGAGGTCCGGCTAACTCCCGTCGGCCGCTGGCAAGGTGAACTGGAAGGTCGCGCCGTTCCCCTCGTTGGCCACGGCCCACAACCGGCCGCCATGCGCCTCGATGATCGAGCGGGAGATCGCCAGGCCCAGGCCCATGCCCTGCGGTTTGGTCGTGTAGAAAGCTTCGAACAGCTTCTCCGCCTCGCCGGGGTTCACGCCGATTCCGCGGTCCTGCACGCTGATCCGCACCGCACGATGACCGTCCTGCTCATCCGGCTGCCCGAGAATCGCGAGCCTCCGCTCGGACTCGTCGACGCTGGCCATGGCGTCCATGCCGTTAACGACAAGGTTCAACAACACCTGCTGCAGTTGAACGCGATCTGCCAGCACGACCGGGAGATCCGAAGCAACCTGGGTGTGAACCACGATTCCTCGCGCCGCCGACTCTGTTGCGGTCAGAGCGAGGATGTCGTCCACGACATCGGCAAGTTGCACCGGCGTCCGCTGTGGCACCGAGCGCCTGGCCATCCCCCGCACGCGTTGGATCATCGCGCCGCCTCGCTCGGCGTCATTGACGATGTCCGCCAGCGCCTCCCGGATCTCCTTCAGACTCGGGTTTCCACTGCGCAGCATTCGGAGACAGGCGTTGGCATTGTTGGCGATGGCCGCGAGCGGTTGATTGAGCTCGTGAGCGATCGAGCCGGCCACTTCTCCGAGCGTCGTCACGCGCGTCACGTGTGCCAGCGACGCCTGGACGTCCCGCAAGGCCTGCTCCGCCCTCTTGCGGTCCGTCACGTCCATGGAGGTGCCGATGTATTCGACGAGCTCGCCGTCCGTACCGGCGACGGGATGGCCGATGCTCTGGAGATACTTCACGGTCCCGTCGGGCAGCAGGACCCTGAAATCCATGGCGTATTGGGTCTCCTGCTGGCGGGCCTTCTCGATCGTTTCCTGCCACCTCCCGCGGTCATCCGGGTGGATACGCTGCATGTGCATCTCGCCCGTCGGCAGACCCTGCTGCGGA
>Ga0335082_10001283_pt1 | contig 26848 bp, 26 predicted proteins | sample Lox_Sample_41_FD_206718 | JGI IMG/M metagenome (GOLD analysis project Ga0335082, IMG submission 206718) | Soil microbial communities from Loxahatchee National Wildlife Refuge, Florida, United States - Lox_Sample_4.1 | ecosystem: Environmental > Terrestrial > Soil > Wetlands | place: USA... | reverse complement strand
CTGCCCGCGCAGCTCGACCTCGGCGCCTTGGGCAAACGAGCGGTTGATGTTCACGTACTGGCTGGTGAAATCGATGTCGTTGAACTGATACTCAATCTGGTTGCGAAACGAGTTGTGGAAGTACACCGCAGTGAGCGACACTTTGTCGCCGAAAAGCGATTGATCGAAGCCTGCCTCGACCGCGTAGTTTTCTTCCGCCTTCAGATTTGGGTTGGGCAAGACCGGGAACGTTCCCCCGATGCCGAATGACTGTTCGAAGCTGGGCTCCTTGATGCCCTGAGCGTAGCCCACGCGCGGCCGCGTTCCGCTGAAAGTGTGATTGCCTTTCCACACGAGAAACGACCCCGACACGCGCGGTACAGCGCGATTGCCGAAGCTGGCGTTGTGCACCCACGCCAATCCCGCCAGCGCGGTGATGCGCTTCCATACGATGTTCTCCTGAGCGAACAGATAGTTGTTGATGCGAACGCCGTGAGTGAAGCTGTAGGTCGGATATGGCGGCGGCGTAGTGCTGAGGATGTTCCCGTTCTCGTCTTCGAAGGTGTCGCCGATGGTGGTCAGCGCCCAACTACGCGGCGCCCAAGTCCCCTGATAGGAGAATCCCGCGCGGTTGTAGCGAGCATTGCTATAGAACGGCGAATCATAGGGACGGCCCGGATCTTCGAAAGTGTCCTGATTGGTGCGCAGATGGTTGTATTCGAAGCCCGTGATCTGATGCTGCCAAGAGCCGGGGCCGGTGATGGTGAACGCGCCGCTGGCAAGAAAATTGTTCTGGTGTGCCGACTGGTCCGAATCCGGCGGTAGCACCGGATTGCCGTTGAACCACCAGTCCGACGGCACGCCGGTAAAGTTGTTCGAGTTCCGCAGGCGGAAGCGGAATGCTACATTGTCTGACAGCCGAATTCCGAAGTTTCCGCCCAGCAGCATATTCGAATATGCGTCGTTGATGCCCTGGCCGTTGGTGGTGAAGTAGTCTGCGAACTCGTTGTAGTCGAATATGCCGTGCGCGCCCGAGATTGCGGCATAACCGTTGGCGGTTGAGTAGTTCCCTCCATCTGCACCAAATTGGATCTCGGGTGTTCGAGTGTCGCCAGTGGAAGTCCACATCTGCACCGTGCTGGTCATCGCGTCCGAGCCGTAGATCGTGCTCTCAGGCCCACGCACCATCTCGAGGCGCTCGACATTGTCCATCGGCACAACGCCAAAGTCGAAGATACCGCCCGGCTCGTTCACCGGAACACCGTCGATGATGACCTTGTTGTAGTTCGACTCGCCGCCGCGCACGAACAGCGACGTCAGCCCGCCTCGTTGCCCTGCATCATTGACGATGGCTCCCGGCATGTAGCTGAGCGCGTCGCCAGCCGACCCTGGATTGAGCAGCGTAAGCTGATCGGCGCTGAGAAAGTCCACCGACGTTGCCGACTGCTCGACCGTGGTTGGTGTCGCCGTCGCCGACACAACGACCGTCTGTGGCGTAGTCGCCAGCTTGAGCTTCACGTTGAGCACTTCAGTTGCGGGAACCGTAAACTGTTCCGACTGTTCGGCGAAGCCAGGAGCGAGGATCACGGCGCGATAGCCGCCGTTGGCGAGGTGCTGGAAGGTGACGCTGCCGTCGCCTCCGGTGGTTTGCACGGAGACGCCGGCATGATCGCTGGCGCGGAACAGGCTCACCTGTACGCCCGAGACCCGGTCGCCCAGCGGACTTTGCACTGTGATTTTGAGGTCGGCCGCCTGCACCGAAGCGCAGAGCAGCAGCGAAATGAGAACGGCGCGAGTGCGGAACAAGGCTTCCTCCTTTGCACGCGAAAGGGGTGAGTCAACAGTTCGCGCCGGTCTCCTGGCTTGCGAGTTGCGATCAAAATCGCGACTACCGGCGGAGGCCTTCCCGTTTGCACAGTGGCCTTCCGTCAAAACTCGCTTACAGTTGCGCGGCAGCGCGGGAATTGCACCCGGCTTCCCAGTCCCGCCCAAGCGGACAGAACGCGCGAACCAAAGGCTTCCAAGGAACTTCCTGAACCAAACTTTGCTCAGGATGAAAACAAGACTGTAAAGGCGGGCGGGGCTGGTGTCAATCGCGGAGGCTTTGGGCAGAGAAAAAGATCACCACGGAGACACGAGAACACGGAGAAATAGAAATCCAAGCTGGGTTTTCCCGGTGGCCTCCGTGCCCTCGGCAGTGAGTGTTGTTAGCCTGCAAAAACAGGTCCCCCGTTTCCCTTAAACGTTCGTCGTGTTGCTCCTGCGCTCGCGGAAGAAGTAAATCATGTCGAACGGCACAGCCTGGCCGCCGGCCTGTCGCAACAAGGTTGTGATCTGTCCACGGTGGTAGCTGCCGTGGTTGACCAGATGCTGCATCACTTCTACCAGTGGCGCTGAGTAGGATACGCCATCCATGCCGCTGTACTGGAAATCGCTCTGAAGGGCCGCTTCGGTCAGGGTTGTTAGAAAGTTCTGGCGTTCCCTCTCGATAGTCTCCGCAAAGTAGCGCAGCGCAGAAAGCTGAGCCAGTTCCTTCGCGGGAGGACCACCCGGCGTCAACCCATCCCAGACGGCTGGCGAAAGATCGGGGTGGGCAACGCTGGCGCGCGGCGACACACCCTTCCATCGCTTCAGCCAGATCCACTCTGCACCCACAATATGAAAGGCCGACTCCCAGAGGGAAGGGAAGCTACTTTCCCGTGTCGCCGTAAGTTGCGCATCGCTAAGTTTCTCGAGTGTGGCAAACATGCGCTGATTCGCCCAGCGGTTGTATGCGTATAAGGTTCGGACATCGTTTGCGTCCATCAATTCACTCCTTTTCCGACCCGGCGGAGAAATGCCGTTCCGCGAACTCGGTGATGCGCTCCAGCGCAGATTGCATCTCGTTGTAACGGGCCTCCATGGTCTCTTCGTCGGCGTCGCGCGGAACGTAGATCTTAGGCGCAACCTGCACCAGTGCGCGCGAGAAGGGAATTGGAATCACGGAGCGGTCCCACGAATTCAGCACCCACTTCCTCTCGACCGCGACATAGAACGGAGTGATGGCGATGCCGGTCGCCTTCGCCAGTTGGATAGGGCCGCGTTTGGCGACGTATCGCGGACCGCGTGGACCATCGATGGTGAACGCCGCACCCATTCCGGAGCTGACATAAGTCTGCATCTCAAGCAGCGCACGCTGGCCGCCGCGTGAACTCGAACCCCGAATGGGCACGTAGCCGAGGCGTTCAATCACGCGCGCGATGTACTCGCCGTCGAGTGAGCGGCTGGTCATCACCGCCAGACTGCGTCGGCGAAAGATCCAGGTCGCGGGAAGCACGCAGCGATGCCAGAAGGGAAAGATGCCGGGATGAATTTCGTCGAGGCTGCCGATCGAGCCTTCTTCCCAACTGAACCTGACGCGCAGCGTGCAGCCGATCAGTGCGACCACGGCAGGCACAATCCACGACACCAGCCAGAGCGACAGTCGTTGGGCCCAGTTATATCGACTTTTCGCGCTCTCATTGGTGACTGCACTGTTGAAGTCGGCCACGCGAAGAGTGTAAATCAGGTAGTCGCGCCAGTTCAGGACTTGTCATCACCAGCCCGCTAAGTGGGCTCGTCATGACAAATCAGAGAGGATCCAGGGGTCGAGCGGAGCAAGCCCGCGCGAGCGACTACCCCTCTACAAAGTTCCGGACCATCTGCATGCCGTGCTCGGTAAGCACGCTCTCGGGATGGAACTGTACGCCTTCCACCGGAAACTTGCGATGGCGCAATCCCATGATGACGCGGCTCCCGTCGCGGTCGATGCAAGTCGCCGAAATTTGCAGCTCCTTCGGCAGGCTCTCCTCCTCGACGACCAATGAATGATAACGAGTGGCCGTGAGCGGTGAGGAGATGCCGCGAAATACGCCCTTGCCGTCGTGCTCCACCAGGCTGGTCTTGCCGTGCATCAGGTTATGCGCGCGCACCACCTTGCCGCCGAACGCGGCGCCGATGGCCTGATGTCCAAGACACACCCCCAGCATGGGAAGCTTCCCGGCGAAGTATTTGATCAGCTCAATGCTGATGCCCGCTTCGTAAGGTGTGCACGGCCCCGGCGACACAACGATCCGGTCGGGATGAAGCTCGGCGATTTCCTCGACGGTTATCTGGTCGTTGCGGCGAACTATCACCTCATGCCCCAGTTCACCAATATACTGAACCAGGTTGTAGGTGAAGGAATCATAGTTGTCGAGGACGAAAACCATTTTAGTGGCTGGTGGCTGATGGCTGGTTGCTAGTGGCTAGTGGCTGCTGCTGCTTTCGCTTCTGCAGTGAGCTAATAACGCCGTTCAGGATTCGACCCACCTCCGAGATTCTCTCCATCAGTCCGTCGCGCTGCTCGTCGGAAAGGTAATCAAGTTTGCCGGCCAGAATGATCTGTGTCTCGATCTCAAACAATGAGCCCCGTGCGTGACACAGGAACTGCAGGAATTCTCCCGAAGAGGCCCGGCCTTGACCATCCGCAAGGAAGGTCCTGGTTACCTCATAAACGTCTGTCACTAGCGCGATCGCCTTTTGCAGGCTAGCAACTCCTGATATTTTCTTACCGCCATTATCAGCCACTCAAAATACCGAATCGGTACAGAACAGTATGCGCTTTTCTAGCCGCCGGCCACCGGTCACCGGCCACCGGTTCTCTCCGCCGCGCGTAGCAACGCACTCGCCTTGTTCATGCATTCCTGATATTCGCTGTCGGGGTTGGAGTCGGCGACGATGCCCGCTCCTGCCTGAACATAGGCGCGGCCGCGATGCACCACCATCGTCCGAATGGCGATGCAGGAATCCAGATTGCCCGCCTGATCGGCATAGAGAATCGAGCCGCCATAGACACCACGTCGGACCGGCTCCAGTTCTTCGATGATCTCCATGGCGCGGACTTTCGGTGCGCCGCTTAGCGTTCCTGCAGGGAAGCACGCCGCCAGCGCGTTCAGAGGATCAAGCTCTTTGCGCAATGTTCCTTCCAGCGCCGATACCAGGTGCATGACGTGCGAATACTTCTCCACGAACATCAGGTCACGAACTTTGACGCTGCGGTACTCGCTCACCCGGCCTAGATCGTTGCGCCCGAGATCGACCAGCATCACATGCTCGGCGCGCTCCTTCTCGTCGTTCTTTAGTTCCTCGATCAGCCTCTCATCGTCGAGGCCATCGGCGCCGCGCCGCCGCGTGCCGGCGATTGGACGATATTCGAGCTGCCGTCCGGTCACGCGCACCAGCATCTCCGGTGAAGCGCCCAGCACCGTGAGGTCATCGAGCTTCAGATAGAACATATACGGCGAAGGATTGACTGTCCGCAGCGCGCGATAGATCTGGAACGGGTCGGACGGCGCTTTGAAGTCCAATCGCAGTGAGAGCACAACCTGGAAGATGTCGCCGGCGGCGATGTATTCCTTCGCGCGCTTGACGTTCGCGATGAACTGTTGGCGCGAAGCGCCGGCGTGCACCTTGATCTTCGGCTTCTTCTCGTTGCTCGACCAGCCCAGCGCCTGTCTATGCATGCCGCTCACCAGCTTGTGCTCGATGGCATCAAGGTCCGCGAGCGCGCGATCGTAAGCCTTGCGCGGCGACTCAGCCTTCACGTCGGCGGCCGCGATGATGTGCACCTGGTGCTTCAGGTGATCAAAGGCCAATAGACGGTCATAGAAGGTAAAGATGCAGTCGGGCAGCTTCAGATCATCTTTCGCAGTCATCGGCAGGCGTTCGAACTGCCGCACCATGTCGTAGGCGAAATAGCCCACACCGCCCGAGGTGAATGGTGGCAAACCCGGAACCACCGCGGGCGAATGCTGCTGCAGCGCTGCTCGCAAGACATCAACCACGCTGCCGCTCTTGTGCTCGACCGACTTGCCGCGCGTGATCGCGATGTCGTTCCCACGCGCAGTGACGACCATAGGAGGCTGAGCGCCAAGGAAGGTATAGCGGCCAATCCTCTCGCCGCCTTCGACCGACTCCAGCAGGAAGGCGTATTTCTCCCTGGCAACCACGCTTAGAAACGCGCCCACGGGTGTGAGCAGATCAGCGCTCAGTGTCTTGGCTAACGGAATGAGGGTGTGGTCGCGGCTGAGCTGCAAGAAGTTCTTGTAGTCGGGTGTGAGCATGGATGACGCTGCGCGTGGAGTGAGTCAGATTATACGGGACTCAAACAACGGTCTCTGTGTTGGGTCAATCCTTTTTCTCACAACTTTACGAGCGCTTTCAGCCGCTTCTAAAGCGCTCAATCAACGCACCGTACTCGCCTCTTGCTCCTTGACCTTGTCGCAGGCTTCGTCCGGCTTTCAGCGTATATTGACTGCAAGTCAATACATTGGGTTGAGTTACCCTCCAACCCTACAGAGCGCCTTATGAGATGGAACACCGCAACTCCCGTGTTCCAGCGCCTTGGCGGCTAGCTCTAAACGACCGGCGAGTCTATAATCCGGCCATTCTGACTGAGCAGACCCCATCATGCCTGGAGTGTTCATCAGCTATCGGCGTGAAGACGCTGCCGCCTATGCCGGCCGGTTGTTCGACATCCTGAGCGCCGAGTTTGGCGCCGACAACACGTTCATGGATGTTGACGACATCAAGGGTGGAGACGATTTCACCACGGTCATCGAGCGCAAGCTTAGTGTGTCAGATGCAATGGTTGCGGTGATCGGCGAGCATTGGCTTTCTGTAACTGAGCCCAATGGAGGGCGACGGCTCGATAACCCCAACGATTTCGTTCGCATGGAAATCTCGAAGGCTTTGCAGCGCGGCATTCGCGTCATCCCTGTGCTGGTGGGCGGAGCAACCCTGCCTCATCCGGCCGACCTGCCCGACAACCTGAAAGCGTTGTGCGATCGGCAGGCCCTGGAGGTTCGCGACACCCGCTTCCATGAAGATGCGAAAGAGCTTGTCGAGGTTTTGCATCGCACGCTTCACGGTACCAGCTTCCTACCGAAGCAGGCGAGACTCAACCGCCTCATACCCCTGTTAGCGATTGGCGGCGCGGTCATCATCGGCGCGGTCTGGCTGTTCGTTCAGCGACAAGGTGCCGCACAAGTGGATCCTGCATCGACGGCCAGTGGGCAAACCACACAGGGTGCTGGGCCTGCGCCGCCGTCCGCCCAGACCGCAAGAGGTGGGACGGGGAACTCCGCTGTGTCTGCGGCAAATGTCGCCGGAGAATGGGAGGCGACTGTCAAATACGATTGGGGAGATAGCTACAAGGAGTTGTTTGATTTTGAAGTTGATGGGCAGGAGCTATCGGGGACTGCCGGATTTCTCGGAACCCGGCAGGGTAGAACGATCTGGGACGGGAAGATCATCGGCGACCGGATGAGCTTCATGACGAAGACTCTGACCAGTCTATCGGGCGATACGAAAACGTACGAAGACAAGCACTACTACAAGGGTACTGTCAAAGGGGACACCATCGACTTCACCATGGTGACGGACAGCAGCATCGAGTCCCATTCGCCGATTCACTTTACTGCCAACCGGGTCAAGAAGTAGAAAGGGTGCAGCTTCAGCTGCGCAGCCGCCAGAGCCTCAGGACTCTTTCGTCCGTGCGCGCTCCCGTTCTTCAATCAGCGCCACCAGCCGTTTCGTCGTCGGGACTTCGATCTCCCACTGGGCGCCACCGCGCAGGACCGGCCCCGCTATTCCATCCAGTTCCAGCTTCCGGCCCGCGTCCAGGTCCTTCGCCATTGAACTGCGCATGGTTGGGGGCGAAGAATCGAGGATCGCCTGCACCCGCGCCGGGTCGATCACCGCTCCATAGCCTTCCGCCACGGCTTGCGCCTCGGCGAAGGCGTCGTACATGGTTGCTTTCCATTCCGGATCAGCCACGATCTCGCCCAGGTTCTTGCCGGAGGCGGAGGTTGTCAGCGCGAACGGCCCTAGGAAGCAGAGCTTGCCCCACATCAGGCTCTGCTCGTTGGCGATGAACGAGCACAGGAATCCCAGATCGCGCAGTTCCTGCGCGGTATCGCTGAGCAAGGACTCCCCACTCGCCGCGATGTTGAGCCGCACGGGCGAGCGCTGCACGAAGTGTCCATCGGCAACGCGGTCGGCCTCGACAGCTATGGTTGCCGGAATCACCCCGTCCTGCCCGTAGCGCGCACGCAACACGGCGATGTGGTCAATCCCATTCAGCAGCGGAACGATTACCCGCGGCTCGGCCTTGATTAGCTTGAGAGCGTCTTCGAGCTGGTAAGTTTTGGTTGCAATCCACAGCACCTCTGTCGGCTTCGATAACTCGGTGATGAGTCTTGCCCCGGTGGCCCCGAAGACCTCGGAATGCCGGTCCACAGCAGCCCTGATGGTATCGGAAGGCTTCTCCAGAATCAGCTCGCTGGGATAGCTCGCTATCTTTTCCTTCCGCACGATCAGGTTGACGTTGTTGCCCAGCGAGGCCAGGGCAGTGCCCACCAGTCCTCCGATTGCCCCCGCTCCGAGGATTGTGTGTGCCATGTCCTGTCGGCTCCTTCTCTCGTGTTTCACTCTACCTCGATGATCATAATTGCCGTCCCGGCGCAGAATCGCTGCCGGCATTCAACGCGATTTTAAAGTAAGCGGCGTGGGCGGGAATTTGGATTAAAATCATCCGATAAACATGATAGGAAGGTGCGGTTAAAACTGCGCGCGTCACTTTGAGGTGCTCTATGCGGCTAGTAATCGGTTTATTCAAGATAAACACGACCGCAACCCAATATCTCTCGCCGGCTTCACGGGTTCGCAATGTCAGTGATGCGGTTGAAGAGACTAAGTCTTACACCGAAGGTCTGGGTACAGCGTTCTGGAAAGATCTTTCGGCTTTACGGGCAGTGTTCCTGGCTCCGGAGTACTGCTTTGCCCGGTCGCTGCCAAAGCTCCAGGGGGATCACACCTTCGGAACGAAGCGACAGATGGAGGAGGACTACGTTCATAATTCGCTGCGACCTACGTTTGGCGCCTTAAGCCAAAGTTTCCAGAACGCGTTGATCGTGCCGGGAACGGTGGCATGGCGGAAAAGCATCCTGCCTGCCAGTACGACAAAATATGCCAGCCCGCAAGCGGCGGCCGCTGCCCGCATCAACAAGTACCAGCAGCGCATTCAAAGCAGCAGCAACGTGAACATGCCTTACCTCACAAATCCACAGGACCCAAGTACTCGCAACTTTCCTTTTACCGCTAACACGACGGTGTTTCCGAATGACTTCAAGCGAAAGGACGATCCCCGAGCAAGCGTTCCAACGATCGCTGACAAGGTGACTGCGCTGCAGACCACTGCGCATTACATCGCCAAGAACACGGCCCACTGCTATTACAACGGGGATTGCGTTTATAAGTACAACAAGATCGGCGATTTTTATGAAGTCTCGGATGCGGACCCATCCACAGTCATGGTGCCGAACCGCAGTACGGTTTCAGGAGTGGCGGTAGGCCCCGGTCGTTTTCGCGTGGCCAATCTCGATTTCGGCATCTCTGTCTGTTATGACCAGTCGCTTTCCGTCGACAATGCCGCAATGAGAGTCTTGGAACCGTTGCAAAGTACCGGCGGCGCGGTTGATTTCCACTTGCTGCTCTCAGCAAGCATCACACCGCTACTGGCTAATAATAATCTGAAGCCGGGGGGCTACCTGCTTAGCTGTTCGAGCGCGGAGGACTGCAATCAGGTCCTGGAGTCAAACGGAACAAAGCTCAAACCGAAGAAGCAAGTGCCAATCAATAACGTCGCAAATCTGGATCTGTACGTGATCGAGTAGCCGTGAGCAGTGGGGGGAAGAGATGTTGCGCCCCTGTCTCATTGTGTGTGGCGCGAACCGTGAGGGCAGGTCTGATGCGGAGTTCTCGTTCGGATGAACAATTCTCGCCGGAATAATCACGCAAGAGCCGTGGTCATCCGGGATCGGCTTTAAGCACTCTAATCTTTGGCCATCGCGTAATAGCCCTGGCGAGCTTGTACCTTCAATTCACCGCCCTTGGCTTTGATCTGGATCTTGCGATAAGAGCCGTCGAGCTTATTGTTGGTCGGGGTGTAGCCAATGTTGTATTGGCTGCGCAGCTCGTTCTGGATCTGGTCGAAGGCAGCGCGCAACTTGTCCTGCCGGTTACCGACTTCGATTACCCGGCCCCCGGTCTCTTCGGCCAGCTTTTTCATGTAGGCATCGCCGCTATAGCCGAATCCGCCGTAGAAGCCGCGGTCGGCGATCAGAATCACGTAGCAGATGGAATCGGCCTTTTGCGCGGCTTCGATTGCGTCCTGGATTCGCAGACGGCTGCCTTCATCTTCGCCGTCGGTAAAGATGATCATCGCCTTGCGGCCGACTTCATTCTTCAGCTTCTCGTCAGCCGCCAGAAATACCGCGTCGTACAACGCGGTGCTGCGCGGATGAGCATTCGGAATCGGACCTCCGCCCATTCCTGGCAAGCCACCTCCGGAAGCTCCACCGTTAATTTGCAGCCGGTCAAGGGCATGGGCGAGCTGGCTGGCATTGCTGGTGAAGTCCTGATCGAGATCAATATCAGCATCAAAATTAATAAGGAAAGCCAGATCCTTGGGACGAAGCACGCTATGCAGGAACTCCGAGCAGGATTCCTGCTCGATGGGGAGAACATGCATCTGGCTGGGACTGGTGTCGATCAGAATACCCAGGGTTAGCGGCTGGTTCGATTCGGCCGAGAAATACTTGATGGTTTGCGGCTTGCCGTCTTCAAAGACCTGGAAGTCATTCTTGGTCAGGTTGGGTATCAGCATGCCATGCTTGTCTTTCACATTGAAGAATAGGTTGACGACGTTCACCTCCGCCTTGAAGGTCTGCAGCGGCTCCTCGTTGGCGGGTTCCTGAGAAGCGGGCGCCGCCGGTGGCGGCTGGGAGGCAGAATCCTGTCCCAGGACGTGCCCACCGAGGCTGAGACAAAGAACCAGATTGGCGGCAACAGCGGCCCAGGGAGAGCGGATCAACAGCATAACGTCTCGTTTCTTCCTAAACATTCATTGTATTGCAAGGCAGGCGGCCGTTCCGATGACACAGGCGAGCTAGCGTATACTGAGCTCAGTTCCGGCCATTCCGGGAGACCCGATCACTAACCATGTTCCATCGGCAACTGAGCTACTGGGTTTTGTGCGCCGTCGTAACGGCGCTGATCTGTGTCCCAGGTCTCCTGCCTGCCCAGGAGAAACTGCCGGACGCGCCTATTCCGCAAAACAACGCTCCGCCGCCGCCGATGAAAGTGCCCTCGCCCAACACCGGTGACACTTCGGGGGAGTCCTCCTCAGCAGCAAACCCGCAATCCGACACAAATACTCGCCCGGTTGAGTCGGCGGACACGGGACAGCAGAACCCGCAGCCGCCGCCGCCCGGGGCGCAGCAGATCAAGACCATCCCAGCAGGGCAGGCTTCGAATGCTCCCGGCAGCGGCGTCGACCAGCTGTTCAAGTTGCAAGTAAACGTGAACTTTGTCTCCGTGCCGGTCACGGTTAAAGATCACGAAGGCCATTTGGTGGCCGGGCTGTTGCAAAAGGATTTCAGCATCTATGAGGATGGGGTTCCGCAGAGGGTTACTTTCTTCACTAGTGATCCGTTCCCGTTGTCTACGGCCCTGGTTATCGATGTCGGACTCCCGGAGACGACGTTAAAAAAGGTAAGCCAAACGTACTCCGCCTTGACCGGTGCATTTGGTCCATTCGACAACACCGCCGTCTACACCTACGGCAACTCGGTCACCAAGCAGTCGGACTTTGGCAACGCGCAGCGGCTGTCGATCGCTTTGAACCGGATACGCGACATGCAGGGCAACACGCCCGGGCCAGTGCAGCTGGGAGGCCCGTTCGGTTCCGGACCCACCAATAATAGCAAGCCGGTTGACCCCGGACGCCTGCAAGTGAATACACCCTCGCGGCCCTCTTCCGTGCTCAACGATGCGATCCTGATGGCGGCCCAGGACCTGTCTCATCAGTCGCGGGAGAGCCGCAAGATTATTTTCGTGGTCAGCAGTGGCCGGGAATATGGCAGCCGGGCTAGCTACGAGCAAGTCCTTAAGGTGCTTCTGACCAACAACATCGCGGTGTACGCGATCGGAGTCGACTCTGCGGCTATGCCCTTATATCGCGAGTTGGGCAAGGTGCACATCCCAACTCAAGGCTACACCGACATTCTTCCCAAATATGCGAATGCAACCGGTGGGGACGTATTGAACGAGATGTCGCGCGACGCGATTGAAAGCGCCTACCAGCAGATTACGCTGCAGGCGCGCAATCAATACACGCTGGGATATAACACCGTGCAGAGTCCGTCCAGCAAGTATCGCGATATCGAAGTGCGGGTGAAACGCCCGGGACTACTGGTAACGGCAAAGCACGGATACTATCCACTGCCACCGCAGCGCGAGCGTCCGGAAGCAGCGCAGAAGAATGCTCCAGGAACACAACGAGCCCCAAGTCAGTAGGAGGGCTACGGATTCAGCGGCAGGGACGCCGCCCCCAGGATGGAGCCGAAGTCGCCTCGCTGGACAAAAACCACCAGCTTCACGTTCGCAGAATTCCACTCCGGCTTGATGGGCACCTCGATAGCTTGGTCGAAGCTACCATCTTTGAGCGTACCGATGCTGCGCAGTTCGCGCGCCACGCCGGCGTGGCGCAGCGTGCGACCAGAATTTTCTCCTGCTTTGACCTCGCTCGACAGCCCATCTTCGGTAATCGCCAGAAAGACCTTGGCCTTCCCACCGTCACTGCGAACCGAGACCTGGTAAGCGCTGCCCCCAAGTCTCGCCAGGGTGATCTTCGCCGGCTTCTCGCTCTTTGCGGCCGCGTCGATCGCATGCCCCACCCCCGACGCATCGCTGCCGAGAAGCTGTCGTTGTCCATCGATCACCATCTGCGGGGTGTATGCAGAGGCCAGCCCAAAGTGTTGGGCATAGCCCTCCTGGCGCCCGGTAAATTGGTGTGAGGAAAAGCGGTCGGTCCAGCCGATGTAATTCCAGTAGTCGACATGCTCACCCAGCACGATAACGTGCGGCAAGCCTGGCTCGTCCATCTGACTGAGCTTCACGAGTAAGGCGTCAGCGGGCGGGCAACTGGAGCAACCTTCCGAGGTAAATAGCTCCACCACGACCGGGCTTTGTGCCACCAGCGCGGGAGGCACCAGGCAGCCGATGAGGAGCAGAGCACACCACAGCTTCATACCAGCTAAGATTCCTCAGACAAAGGCAGGGTTACATTCAATCCTGCCTGTCACTTTCGCAGCGCTGGAAAGTCCTATGGATGAGGGGGTGGCAGGCTGGAGGTCGGCTCCGGCGATACGATGGGACATACGATGCCCAGCACGGAAGCGCGTGATACCGAGTCGCCGCGGCCCGACAACGAGCTGATCGCTCGCATACTTGCCGGCGAGCGCGAGTTGTTTCACCAACTCATCCGGCCATACGAACGCCGGGTCTATTTCGCGGCTTACTCGATCCTGGGAAACGATAGCGACGCCGAGGACGTAGCCCAGGAAGCCGTATTGAAGGCGTTGAAGAATCTGCCTTCGTTTCGCGGAGAGGCCAAGTTCGGGACATGGCTGGTATCCATCGCCATCAATGAGGCCCGCGCCCGTTTGCGGCACAAGAAAATACTGAAGTTCGATTCCATCGACGCCGGCCAAGAAGACGATAACGGGAGCTTCGTTCCGGCGGTCTTGAGTGACTGGCGCGAGGTGCCATCGGAGGCGCTGGAGCGAAAGGAGTTAAGAGAACTGCTGCGGTCGGCACTGGAGTCCCTTCCCAAGATCTACCGTGAAGTTCTGATGTTGCGCGACGTGCAGGAGTTCAATATCGCCGACGCAGCGTCGATGTTGGGCGTCAACGAAGGAGTCGTCAAAACGCGGCTGCTGCGAGCGCGCCTGATGATGCAGAAAATTCTGGCGCCACACCTCAAGACGAAGCACGCCAGCGGCGGAATATTTGGCCTGTTTAAGCGGAAAGCAGGTGGCTCATGGTTTTGAATTGCAGACACGTCTGGGACCAGATCTCGGACTACATCGACGGTACGGTCTCTCCGGAAATGCGCGAGGCGGTTGAGAAACACCTCGCCCACTGCCGGCACTGCTCCGCGGTGCTGGACTCGACAAGGAACATCCTTGTTCTGGTGGCTGACGAGCGTACTTTTGAGCTTCCGGTGGGCTACAGCGACCGGCTGCACGCCCGATTGCAACAGGCGCTGATGGAGGAGGCGTAGACGCAGCCTCGTCACGATTTCGCCCTTGAAAACCGACCTCGCTGTGCAAAGCGCCTCAGTGGACCTTGGTCAGCTTCCACGGTTTGGGCTTGGGCATACCGGGTGGCATGACCATTTCGATCATCTTGATCTCCGCTGTCAACTCGCCCGTCATCTTCATCATGTAGCGTTGCGTCTCAGGCTTGTCGGGGCTTTTGAAGGTGAGGAGCAGCCCGTCTGGAGTCAGCTTGGCGTCGACCATTTGATAGGTGAGGATCTCATCGCTCACGCGCTTCAGTTCGCCATTGTCGCTGAAGGCAAAGTCGCGCGAGCGCTGTAGCGAACCGGAGAACTGCTCGCCACTGAGATTGAGGTTCAACAGCATCCACGGCTTGCCTTCGAACATGCTGTACCAATTGCCTGCGTAGGGAGCGAGGGGAGATTTCTTTACAACGCCCTGGGCTGTGCCTTGGCCCGATTTCGGCTGAGTCTGAGCTGCCACAAGTGCACTCAGAAGACCAAGCAATAGAGGCAGAGCTACTCGCAGCAACCGTTTCACGAAACTACTATCGCACACCTTCTCCCCACCAACTAATAGAAAGCAGTCAGAGCTCTGATTGAGAGCTGGGATCCGAAAGCCTGCCCGTTAATCCACTATTGCCGTTGTGACCGGTTGGCGCTCGCCCTTCAGGATACGATGTGGCTGCGCCTGGCGCTGCTTCTCCTCCTGATGGCAGGTCCAGCAGAGGGGACGCATGGAATCAACCGCGGATTGTAGTTGGTCCAGCTCGATGTTCCGCATCTCGACCAGTTTGAAGTTTTCATCGAAAAAAGCGAGCCGGCCGCGCTGCCAGTCGGAAGGATTGAGAAAGCGGCCGCACATACCACACACTTTGCCCTCGTATGATTTCTTAAGCAGGCGTTCGATGTTCTCGGGCGTAGGATCGATCTGCGCCAGGCATTCCTGGCCACATTCGTGCATTTCCGGCCAGCGCGAACACGACTTCAGGCGAGTGTGCTCCCGGCCCCGTAACGCAGTTCGGAAAGAGAACTTGCGGTCGACCTCGACATCGGCGGGCTGGTGGTTCTCAGGGCAGATGATCGCGCGCCGCCCACGGTTCTTGTAATAAGCCTGCAGACTGAATGCGACCGGCAATCCAATCAGGATGATGCCACCCACGATGAACAGTGCGATTGGGAATGCAGCGAACATAGGAGCCTCCACAGATGCGAACTCCACGCAACAGCTCCATTGTGAAACTCTCATCACTTGCACTCAGTGACCTGTCGCACACGACCGCGTGACGCGCCGCGGGTTACGGCTCATGTCAATCCCTGAGGAGCCAGCCCGGCGGCGTTGCGGGCGCTGCTCAAAGGCGGCGGCGCTACTTCTGTCGCGATTCTTTGCCCTCGCCCATCCTGACCCAGTGCGCGCCGTTGTCGGTGGAGTATTCCGACCACCAATCAACGTGGTCGTCGTCACGGAACACGTTCACAGTTCGAAACTCAACTGACTTGCCCTTGATCTCAGCCTTGCCCAGGTATTCCCAGCGGCTGTGGTCAGGAGTGATGCTGAGATCGGTCACGCGTGGCCGCTCGCCAGACGGCGACATCCCGAACATGTGGTACGCCGCCTTGTCGGGATCGAAAGCATAGATCGACAGCGCCGTGTCCGGTTTGCCATTCGCGGTGATTGCCTGATCGCAGATCACGAAGATGTGGTCAGGCGACCAGGCGCAGGTGGTGACGCCACCCACCGCCATCGGCTTGCTGTAGTCGGAATCAACAAACTTGCCGTCGCTCACCCACTTGCCTCCCACCCATCGGCCAAGGGTTTCAGCGGTGGGTTTGGGGGCGTCAGCAGCAAGCAGGCTGGCACAAAGGAGCGCGAGAGCGGCAGTGAGTTTCCAGGACATGGCTGATCTCCAGCGATGATAAAAACTTAACTCGCGAAGCGCTGTTCATATCAGGACTGAGATCGCGATCCTAATAATCACCACGCGCCCATGCGCTGCGCGATCGTGGTATCCAAGGTAGCACTTTCGGGCCTAAGTGAAGGCTTCTTCATTGACCAGTAAGTAAGCTAAAATGTCTTTTTCAACTTCGCTGTTCCAATTTGCCACCGCAATCGCCGCCGCTTCGGACACGAGATCCTGAAAGGGTCGCCACGCACGATGGCTGACAGAAGCGGAACAACCATAGAAAGACAACGGCATTCCAGTGTTTGATCGCAGATCAAAGTTTCTAGGCTTGGTAACGCTGCTGCAAGACCTCGCGGTCATTTGCGTTGCGTTCGGCGCGGCCTACCTGCTGCGAACCCGGCTGACCAACTCTGAGTTCTTCCATCACAGGTTTACGGAGATTTATCCTTTCAGCCAGTACATCCCTTTGCTGCTAGGTGTGCTGGCGCTCTGGGCAGTCACAGGGTATTTTGGATCTTTCTATCGCGACCTTGAACTCAGCAACCCGGTGCGCGTCGCGGTCACTCTGCTTTACCAACTGCTGCTGGTGCTGATGCTGGCCTATGCCGGGTTGTACCTGCTGCAGCGCTCCGACATTAGCCGCCTCTTTGTAGTGGCAGCAGGCGGCGTAATGTTCGTGGCCCTGTTAACCGGCCGCGCGATCTCCTATTCCGGCGTCTACTGGATGCGCGAGCGCCTGAACCGCTACCACTACTGTTTGATTGTTGGGTGCGGATCGCGGGCGCGAGAGGTAGCAACGCTGATTGAGGAGAGCCGGGGCGGCGGACTGCGGCTGGTGGGCTTCGTCGATCCCGAGGGCCACGAACAATCCGCGCGGGAGAACCTCGGACAATACGAGGTTTATCCGCTCGGAGACGTGGAGCACATTCTGCAAAACCGCGTCATCGACGAGGTCATCTTTGCGGTCAGCATGCAGGAGTTAGCGCGCCTGGAGCCCATCATTCTGCATTGCGCCCACCTTGGGATGAGGGTTCGCATGCAGCTTGAGTTCCTGCCGGCGGCGTACTCGCGCATTTACCTGGAGAAATTCCGCGACGTCGAACTGTTGAGTTTGTCGAGCACGCCGGAAAGCGAGTTGTTGCTGTTTTTCAAGCGCGCCTTCGACCTGGTGTTTGCAACTTGTTCTTTGATCTTGCTGGCGCCGCTGATGGGGACTGCAGCGGCGGCAATTCGCCTCACCTCACCGGGGCCGGTGCTGTTCAAGCAGACGCGCTGCGGGCTGGGTGGGCGCCGTTTCACAATTTACAAGTTCCGCTCCATGATCAACAACGCAGAACAATTGCGGGCGGAGCTGCATCAGATTAACGATCTCGATGGGCCGGCGTTCAAACTGCGCGACGATCCGCGCATCACCCCGGTAGGCCGCTGGCTGCGGCGCTTCAGCATTGATGAGCTGCCGCAGCTCTGGAATATCGTTCGCGGCGACATGTCTTTCGTTGGTCCCCGTCCGGCGGTCCCAGAGGAAGTAGATCTATACGAGACCTGGCAACGCCGGCGTCTGCGCATGCGTCCCGGGTTGACCTGCACCTGGGTGCTCGAAGGCCGCAATCATCTCGATTTCAATCGCTGGATTCAGCTCGACCTGGCATACATCGACGGCTGGTCCCTGTGGCTGGATGCCAAGATCTTTCTGCGCACGATCCCCATCGTGCTTTCAGGCCGCGGAGCATATTAGGCGTCATGGTTTCGATCACCATCGTCACCTGGAATTCGGCCCTGCATCTGCACGAGTGCCTGGCCGCCATCGCGCTGCAGGATTGTCGGAACGTCGAGACTATCGTCGTTGACAACGCTTCGACCGATGGGACCCAGGAGATTCTGAGCGAATATCGATCGCGCTTGCGGGTGATTTACAAAGACACCAACACAGGTTTCGCTGCTGGACAAAACGAAGCCATCCGCGCCGCAAGAGGTGCCTGGATCCTCTGCCTGAATCCCGACGTACTGCTACGGCAGGATTTTGTCAGCGAATTGGTGGCCGCTGCACAGGCGCATCCGGAAGCTGCGGCGTTGTGCGGCAAGTTGTTGCGCTGGAAGCCGCAAGACCTGAATGAGCGCACCAACATCATCGATTCCACCGGCGTGTACTTTACCCCCAGCATGCGCCATCTCGATCGTGGTGCAGAAGAGGTTGATCGCGGTCAATACGATCGCGTGCAATACGTTTTCGCGGCCAGCGGTGCGGCCGTGATGTTCCGCCGCGATTTCATCGATGCTGTGTCCGTCGATGGCGAGTTCTACGATGGGGACTTCTTCTCCTTCCGCGAAGACGGCGATCTCGCCTGGCGGGCGCAGTTGATGGGATACAAGTTCCTCTACACGCCCGACGCGGTCGCATGGCACGTTCGCCGGGTGACGCCGGAACGCCGCAAGCATTTGCCTTACGTCATCAACTGGCACTCAGTAAAGAACCGTTGGCTGATGCGCGCCAAGAATGCTTCCCGGGGCATGCGTTGGAGACTGGCGCTGCCGGTGCTCTGGCGCGATCTGCAAGCGTACGGCTACGCCCTGTTGCGGGACCAAACCATGATTTCCGCTTGTCTTTACCAGTGGCGTCCGGATGTCCGTGCGCGCCTGCAGCACAAGCGGCAGATCATTCAGTCGCGCCGCAAAGTGTCAGACCGGGAATTGCTCTGGTGGTTCAGCGACACTCCTCGCGCTATCGATGTCCCGGAACAGGCGCGAATACTTGAGCCGGAGTTTGGTGCGCGCGAGCTCGCTTCCGGTGAGCGGCATTGAGAATTGCGATCGTCGGGACGCGAGGCATTCCCAATCGTTACGGAGGCTTCGAGCGTTTCGCAGAGCAGATCAGTTCGCGCTTCGCCGACCACGGCCTTCAAGTCACCGTCTACTGCCGCCGTGCGTTTACCCAGCCGGATGACCAGTATGACCGGCGCGTGAAGCGCATCATCGTACCCAGCCTCCATCAGAAACATCTGGATACGTGGGTCAGCACCTTCTTCGCGGCTACCCATGCTGCGTTCTCCCGCTATGACGTCGTTTTGGTCTGCAATGTCGCGAATGCGCCGTTCTGTTACTTGCCGCGCATGCTGGGCACGCCAGTGGTGCTGAACGTCGACGGCCTGGACCGCAAGCGCAGTAAGTGGAACTGGCTGGGCGCGCAGGTTTTGCACTTTTGCGAATGGGTTTCCAGTTTCAGCGCAAATCGTCTGGTGACCGATGCCCGTACCATCCACGATTACTATGCCCAGAAATATGGGGCCGAATCCACGGTCATCGGCTACGGCTCGGAGATGCCTGCGGGCGACTACACCCTGAACGGTTTCAACCTGCAGCCCGGCCGATATGTTCTCTATGTCAGCCGGCTGGAGCCAGAGAACAATCCCGAGTTGGTGCTGCGGAGTTGGAGAAACGTCCGCACCGATTGGCCGCTGGTGATCGTGGGCGCTAACGCCTACAAACCAGACTATCTGGAAAAGCTGCGGAAGCTCGCTGATGACCGCGTCGTTTTCACCGGCTCGGTCTACGGTGATGGCTATTGGGCGCTTCAGAAGTATGCCGCGATCTTCGTCTTCGCCTGCGAGATCGGGGGCGTGCACCCCGCCCTAATCGAGGCCATGGCCGCGCAGAATGCTGTTCTTTACCTGGACACCCCCGAGAACAATGAGACTGCCGGAGATGCCGCGGTGCGCTATCTCAAAGATGAGAAAGACCTTACTTGTAAGTTGCAATCGCTGCTTGAGGACGAAGTTGCCCGCGAGGAGTGGGCCTTGCGTGCGAAACAGCGCGCGCAAGAGATGTTTGCGTGGGAAACAATTGCGCGAAAGTACGAGGACCTGTTCAATAAAACGCTTGCAAATGTGCGAGAACCATTAGGGGCCCGCTCACCCAAGTGAGAATCGATCAATCAAACGCTAAGCAGTAGGATTCACTTTTTGGCACCTGGCCTTTTTTGCGAATTCCTTCTTGTCCCCCCTCAGACAAGTTGCTGAATCCTCGAGCCACAACGTAAACACAGCCTCCTAACGTAACCAGCGTAGTGAAGAAGTTGTTCACAGCAACGTGCTGGAGGGCGACCATAGACGCAGCTATTCCAAAGCTAATTTCCGTTACGCCGTAAATGCGTTGATTCTCCTCTTTGAAGACAAAAGCCGCGGCTCCCAAAATAAGCAGGATAATTGCCAGAGTGATCTGAACCATTCGGAGCCCAAGTATGCGAACCAGCCACCGTAATACTTGTTCACCGTGCTCCGTAGCCAACAGGGCGGCCTTGAAGAAAGCCGCAGTCAAAAGGAGGCCAAGAAGGCCGGCCTTCGAGTTCGCTTGTATCCCCCTTATTTCCTGCTTCTGCTCTGGGGGAGTCGATGGTCGCAGCCGCTTCCACAATAGGTAACTTTGATACGGAATGCAGGCAATCACAATCGCGACTGTGACTACAAACATCCAACGAAGCATAGTATGCATAGCGAATCACATTATGGAGTGAAAACTGCGATCTCTCGAAATTTAGCTCGTTTCGAAACGCATGGTACTTTTTCTCCGACCGACATCTTTCGTCGTCCATGCTTAGCGCCGAAGCTGCCGCAAAATCTTGCGCGGCACTTATTGGGATAAGAGACGTTGGTACGCCAACAGCACCCGCAAGTCCCGCACGTTGTTTCCTGTCGGCCCAGTGACGATCGCGTCGCCCAGGGTGTCAAAAAACGGAAAAGCGTTGAGGCTCTTCAACGCACCCGCTGAATCCAGGCCCTTCTCTCGCGCTCGCGCCAGGGTACTGCCATCCGCGACGGCCCCGGCCGCGCGACTGTTGCCGTCAATGCCATCTGTTCCGGCGCTGAGAACTGTGATCGGCTGGCCTGCAATTTTCTGGGCGCAATACAACGCAAACTGCTGATTTCGTCCGCCCGTTCCCGGATTGCTGCCTGCCTTCACCGTTACCTCTCCGCCCGACAGCAAACACACTCGCGCGGCATTGCTGCGCAGTTCATGCAGGCGCGAGATCAGATAGTCGGCAGCGGCGGCGTAATCCCAGTCGTCGCAGACATTGTCCACTTCGGCGGCGAAACCGGCCTGCACCGCACTTTCGACCGCCTCCTTGATCGCCGTTCCATTGGACAGAACCGTCACAAATCGCGAGCGCGCGAAAACACGGTCGCCCGCCTTGGGAGTTTCCTGTAACTCACGCTGTTCGAAGAGTTCGCGCACGCTTCGTGGGAATTGCCCGAGCATGCTGTACTTCTCGGCGATAGCATAGCAATCGGCGACGGTGGTCGTGTCCGGCATTGTGGGACCCGAAGCTAGCGCGTCGAGCGCATTCTCAGGCACATCCGAAACCAGAATCGATGCCTGCCGCGATGGGGCCGCTGCCTGTGCCATTCGTCCACCCTTGGTAGCCGAGAGATGCTTGCGGACCGCATTGATCTCAGAGATGGGCGCGCCGGAATGAACCAGAGTCTTGTAGGTCTCCACTACATCTTCCAGCGTGATCGCCGACGAGATCGGCTTCTCGGCGATGGCCGACGCGCCACCGCTAATCAGAAAAATGCTAAGGGTGTCTGGCCCAGAATTCGCCAGCAGTTTCAGGATCGCTTCTCCAGCGCGCAGAGAATCCCCGTTAGGCAGCGGGTGGCCTCCCAGGAAGTAACGAAATCCGGAGACCTGGACCGAAGGCGCATCAGGACAGGAGATGATTCCGTGCAAGCGGTCGCCGGTGAGGTCGGTCAGGGCCTTGGCCAGGCTATGAGCCGCCTTGCCAATGGAGACCACCTTCACGCCAGAGAAGTTGTCCAGATCATAGACCTCCTCGTCGATGCGGAGCTGACCATTTCGCATCTCCACGTGGCGCCGCATAGCAGTCGGAATGCTGCACTCCGCGAGAGCGTGATTGAACATTTCTCGCGCGCGGCGGCGCATCTCGCTGTAGAGCGGATCGGCGGGATCTAGTTGGGCAGGCACGGAGGGGATGATAAACCAGCCGCCGGCACTCCGCCGTCGTCGGTTATGGGCAGTTGAGAATTCTTTAGCCACTAGGAGCTAACGGCCAAATGCTAAGTGCCAAGTGCTATAACGGCTGACTGCTTCTTACTTCTTTTCCTCGTGCTTCAGCGACGCCGAGTTGATGCAGAACCGCGTTCCGGTGGGCCTGGGTCCATCAGGAAAAACGTGACCAAGGTGCGAATCGCACTTCGCGCAGACAACCTCAGTGCGTCGCATTCCGAAGCTGTTATCGTCGTGCAATTCCACTTTGTCGGGATCCATCGGCTGATAAAAGCTAGGCCAGCCGCTGCCCGAATCGTACTTGGTGTCGGAATGAAACAGTTCCTGCCCGCATGCGGCGCAGAGGTACACGCCCGGGGTCTTGGTGTGAGCGTATTCGCCCGTAAAGGCACGCTCCGTCCCCTTCTCGCGCAAAATGTGATATTGCTCGGGACTCAGTTCTTTACGCCATTCTTCTTCGGACTTCACCATTTTTTCTACATTCTTCGACATTTTCAGCTCTCCAGCCATGTTAGATACCGCCGCGACCAAACGGATTCCTTCGGGCCTCCTTCAGCGTCGCAGATTCAGTGTCGCTGATGTGAATGAAACCGCAATCATAAAGCCCAGGGGAATCCGAACATGTGTAGCTTGAACAGGATATCGTTTAGCACGTTCTTGCCATTGTTGGGCTCTCATGTTCGTGCTATAACCCGTAGCCCAATCGGGTGATCTGGGTTCGAGAAGCACGTCGCAGTCTCGCTTCCACCCCGGCAAACCAAACCTTCGCACAATCAAGGAGAAAAGACTATGCAGAGAATATCCCTGCTCTCGCCCATGACTGCGTTCGTGACGTTAGTTGTTCTGGTTTGCTGCGCTGTCGCCCTGGCGCAGTCCGCCCCCAAAGCAAGTAATTATGCTGAAGGACTGTACGCCGAATTTGCCGCCGGTACCGGAGGCAAAGTTTCCTTTCAGATCACCACGCTGGATCGTGGTCCGTTGACTTCGATCCAGGGGATTCCGTTCAGCAGCTTGCTGTCGGCGCCCCCTTACCGGCTTGAGACGTCCGACCATGGAACCGATCTGCTCGACGCGCACTTCGCCGTGCCGCAGAATCCCAGCTACAACTTGCACGACATGGCGAATTCGGTCGACAAGTTCAGCTCCGTTGGATATCCAGTCCTTGACGGCTCGTACCGCCGCCTGAATGTGACCGGGACGATCGGCACCGACACTCACCAATGGGAGGCCCTGGAATTCTGCTGGCCGGGGCTGGCACACTGCGCGGTGCTCGATCCGGTAGTGGTTTTCCTGCAATCCAAGGTGGACAACCGGCTGTTACTTGCATCGCAAGGCTGGGGTCCGCGCATGACTCCCATCGGAGAAGACCAGGGAGTTCACACTCCGAGTGGGACGTGTGGTCTATCCAGCCATCACAACTGGATCGGCCTAACCATCACCTGGGGAGCCTACAGCGTCAATTACAAGGACATCTTCGGAGTAACCCTGGTGCACAAGAGCTTGGGAGAGCAGCAATATGGGCTAAGTTGCACTACCTCCTGCTATCCCGCACCGTTCTCCCGTAGCGACAGCTCCAGCGCCTGGGGAACCCTGGGCTGGACGACAGCTTGCGCCCGCACCGGCGGCGCAACGGGCAAGACGGGCCGTACGGCTCGGGAAATCGCCGAGACCAAGTGCACTCACGAATTTGTCCAGCAGGCCTCCGTATCGGTCACCATTAAAGGTTCCGGCGCCAGCATTAGCGCCACCTGGAAGCTGGGGGGCGGTGTAGACGCCAATGGCGGCGAATATACCGACACTTGCGGATACTTCTAGGACTTACACCGCAAAACTGACATGGGCGGCTTGCAACGGCCGCCCCCTTTTCAGACAGCTCGGTCCCGTGTCGCTTCGATCGCAGCGTTCCTGCCTACTCGATGCTGCCAGCGCGACCGGACAAAGTACAACGCGCCGGCGACGATGAAGGCGAGAATCACCGCATCGAGTCTGTGGAACCACATCTTCAGACGAGGATCCTTGTCCCACTGTTCGCCGAGTTGCATTCCGATGTAGGCAAGTGCGAAGCACCACGGCCACGATCCTATAAACGTGTAGAGGTGAAACTTGAGCCGAGGCATCCGGGCGATTCCTGCAGGCAGCGCGATGAAGGTGCGGATGACCGGGAGGAGTCGGGCCGTCAGCACTGCCAGGGAACCGCGTCGCTGAAAAAAGCGGTCAGCCCAGTCGAGCTCGCGCTTGCTCAAGAGGATGTAACGGCCATAGGTTTCCACCAGCGCCCGGCCGCCAAAATAGCCGATTTCGTACGCGATCACGGACCCGACGTTGCAGCCGATCGCCCCCCATGTAGCCACCCAGAACAGCGAAAACGGGTCTCGGCCGTACGCCATGGCAACGGCCGGCACGACCAGTGCTCCGGAAAAGGGCATGATGATTTCTGACGGTAAGGGTATGCATGCTGATTCGATGGCCATCAGCAGCATGATCCCGACATAACCAATCGACGAGATCACGCTGATAATCCACGCGCCAACGATTTCGATGATGTGGGCGACCATTCGTTATAGGATAGCAAGTCGCCAGAGACGCGCTTCGGCGCGAGCTGAGGAACTCGTATGTCGAACGCCATCACCGAGAGGATACGAACGGTTCCCGCACAGCAGGTGATCAACCGCCTTGAAGAACTTAACGAACGCGATTTCCTGCACGTGGAGAAGCCGCTCGCCGTGCTGCGCGCCCATCCGGTCGACCCGGAGTCCCTTGCGCCATACATCTTCTGGAACGCTCAGCACTACACCCGCAATCTCATTCATAAGACAGAGCTGTATGAGCTGCTGGCCATCTGCTGGGAAGTGGGCATGTGCAGTTCCATCCATAACCACAAGAACCAGAATTGCTGGATGGCGGCGCCAGTTGGCAAGCTGGAGATTCACAACTACAAGGTCCTGGAGGAGAGCCTGGAGACCCAGTATTGCGACATCGGTCCCACGGACGTCGTCGAGATTACGCCGGGCAGCCCGGTTGCGGTTGATCCACTAAATCCGGTGCACGATGTCCGCAATCCGCGCGAGTGGAACCGGCGTGCCGTCAGCCTGCACCTGTACTCGCGGCCGTTCGACTCCTGCATTGTCTACTCCTGCGAGCAGCACACGTGTGGCGAGATCGGGCTCAGCTACACCTCGCAATATGGAACGCTAGTCCAAGGGCACGGGCAGCCCGGGCCGGGTTAACCTGCCAGATAGTTGCGGACTAAGATTACAGACAGAAACGCCTTACTTTGGAGAGGTTCTCGATGGTGTCCAATGCCGGCATTCAGGTTTCGACCGAGTTACCCGCTGTTCCCCTCACGCTTGAAGGCTTGAGTGTGCTGCACCAGATGTTTCGCTTTCGCTGGGCCGACTGGCGAAAGCTGAATGCGTCGCGCCAGGGGCAGATCGCGCAGCAGGCGCACGCCACGTTCGCGCCCGGTGAAGAGTCGGGCCAGACAGGTTTGTATTCCATGCTGGGGCACAAGGGCGATCTGATGATCGTTCACTTCCGCGACACCTTCGACGACCTCAACGCTGCCGAACTGCAATTGAGCCGCATCGAATTCCAGGATTTCCTAGAGCCGATCCATTCGTACGTGTCAGTGATTGAGCTCGGGCTGTACGACTCCAGCGTGAAGTTGTTCCGCATGCTGTCGGAGCGCGGCGTGGCGCCGCTCTCGGAGGAGTGGAACAAGGAAGTGCAAGAGACCTTGCACCGGCAGCGCGCGGCCATGTGGCCGAGGCTCTACCCAAAGATCCCGGCTTCGCGATACCTGTGCTTTTATCCTATGGACCGGCGCCGCGGGGAGGACAAGAACTGGTACACCCTGTCCATCGAAGAACGCCAGCGACAGATGGAAGAGCACGGTATGGTCGGTCGCCGCTACGCCGGCAAGGTGCAGCAGATCATTACCGGCTCCATCGGCTTCGACGACTGGGAGTGGGGCGTCGATCTGTTCGCCGAGGATCCGCTGATATTTAAGAAACTGATTTACGAAATGCGCTTCGATGAAGTCAGCGCCGTGTATGCGCTGTTTGGGCAGTTCTTCGTAGGAGTGCGCTGTCCGGCGGACAAGCTCGTAGATTGGACGAACGGAAGCCTGCCCAGGCAGTCGGCCTGAGCATGAACTTTGCTAGTGGGCGGACGAGTTTTCAGAAAGCGGCAGTTTCGTTGCTGTGTCCACGCCGTGATATTCCAGCTCGTAGTTTCCCTTGCCCTTGGCAGCAATCGGAAAGTATAGATATCCCGCAACCGGCGAACTCACGTCTCCGCTCTTCAATTCCTTATCGCTCAGCTCGGTTTCCATCGTCTTGCGGTCGGAGTCGGTAATAGCCGGCGAGGTCCTCTTATCAACGCCGACTCCTACGCCCGCGCCGACGACCGGGCCGCCAACTTGCTTCGTACCCGTGCCGGTGTAAACGGGATAGGTTACGTATCCCACGTTCGCGCCGGGATAGAGGGTGACATCGCGGCTGCTCTTCGGCGTCTTTTGTAGGATCGAGGCGATCTCCTCCGGACTTGCCGGAGTTACGCCGGACTTGTCGTCAGCAGTGCGCAGCGAGAAGCTTGAGCGTTGCAGGTCGATGCTCTTGCCGTCGCCGGGATAGAACCCTATCTCAACCACCACATACCGCCCAGCCAGAGGTGTGGCAAACGAATTCTGAATCTGGGTCTTGGAAAGCACCTTGGCGCCAATGGAGTACTGCGACTCCTGCGCTGAGTTGCCGTAGTCCTTCGC
>Ga0335082_10001282_pt1 | contig 26855 bp, 26 predicted proteins | sample Lox_Sample_41_FD_206718 | JGI IMG/M metagenome (GOLD analysis project Ga0335082, IMG submission 206718) | Soil microbial communities from Loxahatchee National Wildlife Refuge, Florida, United States - Lox_Sample_4.1 | ecosystem: Environmental > Terrestrial > Soil > Wetlands | place: USA... | reverse complement strand
ATGGCCGCAACATCCCTCACGACCGCAAATAACGGCAGGGATGATCAGAGGAGCTCCGACACGCTCTGGCTTCCGTGGTTTCGCGGTGGCTTGGGCGTAGTGTCGGGGCCTGGGACCCGGCCTGACCTCCGATTCGGCCGACGCCGCTCGGGCTGTCTTTCCAGCGGCCTGTCGGCCGGGTCCCAGTCCTGGCATCCACCGGCGGTGCCGGTCTGATCTGCCCGGTCTTGGCAGAGGCCGGGGTTCACGGGTCCGACGGCCAGCGGGTGCGTGCCATCCCTCAACCATGAAAGGGACGGCTATGACCACCATGGTAGAAGACGCGCGCGTCATTACCGGCGGCGTGGATACGCATGCCGGCATGCATGTCGCTGCCGCGCTCGACTCGATCGGCGGGCTGCTGGGCGTGCAGGAGTTCCCGGCTACCGCAGCCGGGTACGCCAGCTTGCTGAGCTGGCTGCGCAGTTTCGGGACCCTCGCCGTGGCCGGTGTCGAAGGGACCGGCAGCTACGGCGCGGGCCTGGCCCGCCACCTGGCCGCGGCCGGGGTGCGTGTCGTGGAGGTGGATCGTCCGGACCGGCAGGACCGGGCCCGGCAGGGCAAGTCCGACCCGCTGGATGCGGTCAGCGCGGCGCGGGCGGCGCTGTCGGGGAGGGCGTCGGGGGCGCCGCGGGGCCGTGACGGCGCGGTGGAGGCGATCCGGGCGCTGATGGTCGCCAAGCGCAGCGCCCGCGCCGAGCGGACCCAGGCGGTCAACCAGGCCCGGGCGCTGATCATGACCGGCCCGGAGGAGCTGCGGGCCCGGTTCGCCGGGCACTCCACGGCCGCGCTGGCCGCCGCGATCGCGGCGCTGCGGCCCCGGCCAGGCGACGTGCCCGGGTATGCGACCCGGGTCGCGCTGCGCGAGCTGGGCCGCCGCGTCCGGTTCCTGGACGCCCAGCTAGGCCGGCTCAACGAGCTGATCGGCCCGCTGGTGTCCGCCCGCGCGCCGGGCCTGCTGGCCCTGCACGGCGTCGGCCCGGATACCGCCGCGCTGCTGCTGGTCGCCGCCGGGGATCACCCGGAGCGGCTGCGCAGCGAAAGCTCATGGGCGCACCTGTGCGGCGTGGCCCCGGTCCCCGCTTCTTCGGGGAAGACCGCTGGCCGGTACCGGCTCAACCGCGGCGGCGACCGGCAGGCCAACAGCGCGCTGTGGCGGATCGTGATCGTCAGGATGAACTCTCACCCGGCCACCCGCGCCTACGCCGACCGCCGCAGCGAAGAGGGGCTCTCGAAGAAAGAGATCATCCGCTGCCTGAAGCGGTACGTCGCCCGCGAGGTCTACCGCCAGCTCCGCGACGGCGCCTGACGCCGCAGCTTCCCGGGGCGGCCCGGCCCTCATATCGGCTGCCGGCCCGTGCCTGGCCTTGAACCGATCTGCCGGCCGCCCCGGGACCCTCTTTCCGCCCGTACTGGCCTTGTGACCGGGCAAAGGGCCTGCCCTGCGCTGCGAGCGGGCCGCCGCCGGGCTCGCGCATAGCCAGCTATTCCTGTCAGGAGCATCACCATGAACACCACCGTGATCCCCGTTGACGAGCTGATCTGCCAGCTCCTGGACGCCGCCGACGGCGTCCTTGCCGACACCGCCGCCGTGAAGCTGATCATCAGTCACGAGAACTTCCTGCACCGCGACGCCTTCCGCCGCATCATCCAGGCCGGGACCAGCATCAGCACCGGCCAGCCGCTGGCTGTCATCGGCTGGGACGCTGCCCTGTGCGCCCTGGAGGCCGGGCACATGCCCTGCGCGTCCTCCGAGCAGGCCATCTTGCGGATCGCCGCCAGCCTCGGCGATCCGGAAATCCCCGTCCGCCTGCGCACCGTCCTGGGCAACCTGGATGCCCGTAACATCACCCTGGTCACCGACGCCATCACCACCGCCAACGGCTAACCCATCACAGCTTCCGGAGCGGCCTGGCCCTCATAACGGCTGCCGCACCCGTGCTGGCCTTGAGCCGATCTGCCGGCCGCTCCGGATCCCCTCACCCTGCTGACCTCGTGACCTAATAGGAGCCTGCCCTCCCGCCGGGAGCGGCCCATCCCTGTCGTGTCCGTCCCCCAGCAACCCCACGCCCGTCAAATTCCAGATAACCGAGGAGAAGGCCTTGACGAGAAATAGGAGCATCGGGTCTTCGCGCGTTCTCTTGAATGCGCGCCTCACTCAGCGTCACAGCGCGACGGGACTCGTCCTGAGCTGAGTCGCGCACCGGTGCAAGCTGACGCGGACACCTTCGTCTTGGCAGAGTCTGGTGGTGCCTGCCAGGAGGCCTCATCAAGGCATCTGGCAAGAGCCAAGCAGTCAAAGGTGGCACTTGACCTGAGGTTTCTTGATCATGGCTCGCAGGAAAGCAGCTACTGCCTATGTGGCGGTGGCGCGGAATCGAACCCGGACACGCCCACGGACCCCGCCACCGAGGTCAGAAGGATGCACCAGAAGAGCCAAACAAAGAGCTAACGGTGTCAGACTCCGGGCGACGACCGCCGACGGCCAGCGACAATACCCGCAGGTAGAAGCCTCGTCAGGCGACACCAGGCGACGTAGAAATACGCAAAAAATTTGGTTTTGCATCCAGAAGGCCAGGGGTTCGAGTCCCCTTAGCTCCACGCATGGGTTACCGACAGAACTGCCGGTGTCGTACCGACAGAACTGCAGCGGTGACCTTTCTGATTCTGCCTGCGGGGTCTGACATCGGCTCTGGCTGCAGTGCGGGGATTGCCGGGGGCTTGTTTACCGGACGCGGGCGGGCGCTATGCGCGGTTCTGGCGGCCTTGGGCATGGCTACCGCCTGGCTGGTTGTGATGGTCGTGGTGGCGGTGGGTGCTGGGGGGTGTCAGCCGTCTGGGAGATGGTCGCGCAGGCTGGCGCGGCGCCGTGCCCGGCGGGTGATGCTGCGGGTGTGGCTGCTGGCGGTCAGGGCGCGCCAGGCGCGGATCTTGCGGATGTTGGCGGCCATCAGCAGCAGCGCGGTGAACAGGGACTGGGCGGCGATGCCGCGGACGCGGCGGCGGGCGGGGGCGGCGAGGGCTTCGTGGGCGGGGTCTTTGACGAGCCCGTTGAGGCCTTCGATGGTGTTGCGCAAGGTGGCGTAGCAGGCGTGCCAGGCGGGACTGCCGTAGGGCAGGTCCTGGCGGTAGCGGGCGCCCACGTCGGGGGCGATGGTGATCGCGGTCTGCCGGCAGATCTTCGGCGGTTCTTGCGGCGGCTGGAGGACCTTGGGCCGCCCGTCGCGGGGGGTCAGCGATGACCGGCGCAGCGGGCACATCATCCGGGGGTGACCGCCGGTGGCGGGGCAGGACACCCGCTGGTAGCCGTCGGCATCGGGGCCGTCCTTCCGCTTGAGCTGGTAACAAGCGCGGGCGGCGATCTGCTGGTCGTACAGCTCATGGGTGATGAGGTGATCACGCAGGCCGGCGGTCGCGGTGATCAGCGGCTCGGGCAGGGCCGGGCAGTACCAGGTTCCCTCGACGAGGATGGCGCCGCCGGTATTGGCCTGGATGCCGAGCTGGTCGGCGCGGTAATCCATGACGGGGCGGTAGCCCAGTGCCCGGGCCGGGAGGTGGAAGCGCCCGGGGAGCGCGGCGGTGTAGGCGCGGTCGTAGCCGAGCCAGCCGGTTCCGTGGCCGCGGGAGGCGGCGGAGGCCAGGACCCGGGCGCCGGTGCCGCCGGGGTCTTCGCCGGGCCGGGCCAGCGCCATCCCGGTCGCGAGGTTCGGGGGCGCGGGCGGCGCGCCGGGCGGCCGGGCGGTGACCGCGATGGTGGCCTCCAGCGCCCAGCAGATCTTGCGCAGCGGCTTGCCCTTGTCATCTTCGCGGTCGCGGTGGTCGCCCTCGCGGACGTACCAGCCGCCGTCGGGGTCGCTGGCGCACAGCCCGGCGCGCTTGGACGGGCCACGGGAAAACAGTGGCACCGGGGTGGCATCCAGGGCGGTACCGCCGTCCGAAGCGGCGCGTTCATCCTCGGTGAGCACCGAGACGCTGGCCTCCAGCAGCGCATTGACCAGCGCCTCGAGCCGGTCGCGGGCAGCGGTGGCCTGGTCTGGGGTGACCGGTTTGGTGCGGGCCTTGAGCTCGTCTTCGGTCAGCCGCCGGTTCTTCGGCAGCGCGGATGGGTCCGCGGTGGACACGATCGCGTGGAAGCAGTACCGGACCCGGCGGTAGGCGTTCTGGAAGGCCCGCCCGGTAGTGGCGGTGCCGGGCACACCGAGCAGCCGGCGGGACGCGGGCGGCAGCTGGCAGAACAGCAGCCGGGTGACTTCAGTCAAGAACAGCGGCCGGTCCTCCAGCGCCAGGCACAGCAGCGCGGTGAGCACGGCTCGCACCGGCAGCGGCCGGGGCCGCCCGGTGCGGTGGGCCAGCGCGGCCTCGATGACCGGGGCCTTGCCGCTGCGGTCGATCAGCCCAGCGGCAAACGCCACAATCCCCTGGTCCGGGGCGCTGCCCGGCCCGGGGACCTCCAGCCCGCCGCCGTCCATGCTCATCCCGCCTGCTGGCGCCTGTCCCAGGCCCGCAGCACGGCCTTGGCCGGGGCGCCGTCGACATGGCGCGCATAGCGGGCCAGGGACTCGGCCTGGCAGATGCCGGTGATCATCAGGAGCTTACGCAGCGGGGTGCCCGCGGCCAGGTGATCGCAGATGAAACTGGACCGGCACCGGCCCGCCGTCAGCCGGGGCCCGGCCGGGTCGGCCGCCAGGGCCAGGGCGAAGCTGGTGACGAAGTTCTTGTAACCCCGGTCCGCCGGGCCGGGCCGGAACACGTGACCGGTCCCCGCCCGGGCGGCCAGCCGGGCCGCCCGCCCGGCATACGGCGATGCGACCGGCACCACCCGCGCCGCCGGGCCGCTGACATGCACGGCCACCCGCCGGCCATGCCGGGTGACGTCGCTGCCGTGCAGCGCCACCAGCTCGCCGGGCCGCAGCCCGGCGCCGATGCCGAACACCACCATGGCCAGCGCCGAGGCCCGTTTCGCCGGATCGCGCTGGGCAGCCGCCATCGCGGCCAGCCCGGCGCGCTCGGCCGGCGAGTACGGCGGGGGCGCTTTCGCGCCCGCGAACGGCGTCGCCCGCTGCCCCGGCGCGCCGTGCACCGGCCTCGCGAGGCGGTACAGCGCCGACCGGTAGGTGCCCCGGGTGGACGACGCGCGGCCGGGCAGCCCGGCCACGCAGAACGCCTCGATCACGTCATAATCCAGCAAGAACTCCGCGCTGGCCGGGATCCCCCGCGTCTGGGCGAACCAGCGCAGCCCGCGCGCCGCCGTGGCGGCCACGGCCTGCCGCCGCGGTCCCGCCGCATAACCCGCGAGCACCGGGGAGCCCATGCTTTGCCTTCTCGCCACAACAAGCGCAGGAGTTTCTTTAACCGTATACACTTCCAGGCGCCGCGTGCGGGAGACACGCCGGCAACGGCAGGCGCGGGCCGGGAATCTGCGGGATCCTGGCCACACAGGAGGGCCGATGCCAGCACCAGAGGGCCGTAGCGCGGACCAGGCCAGGGCGGCAATCGCCGCCGCCCTCGGCCAGACCGGCTTCACCCTGCCCGGCAGCATCACGATCCGCCGCACCCGGTGCGGCAAGCCCCGCTGCGCCTGCACCGCCGACCCGTCCGCCCTGCACGGCCCCTACATCCAGTGGACCCGCACCGTCCACGGCAAGACCGTCACCCGGACCCTCACCCCGGCCCAGTACCAGGCCTACGCCCCCTGGTTCGCCAGCGCCCGCCGGCTCCGCGCGCTGGCCGCCGAGCTGGAAGCCCTGTCCCTGGAAGAAATGGCCCGGGCCGAAGGCTGGGCCACGATCACCCCCGGCACGGCGGCGCCGCCCCGCACCCGCCCCGTCCGCGGCCCGAACCCGAACTACCCCAAACCACCCGAAACGCCGGGAGATCAGCCCGCTTAACCCGGGAACAGCCTTCCGCAGGACATCCGTAACCGCAGGTCACCAGAGTTCTGTCGTTGGCCCGCTTACGTTCCCACAGGTCAGGGGGGCTATTCGGACTTGTCCGCGGCTCTCAGAGCGCTAGGGCCTGGCGATGCCCTTGGCGAGCACCGGCACATCGATCCCGCGGATGAGCGCGCCGATGTCGAGGCGGTCCCAGTCGCAGTCCTCCATGCGCTCTGGGCCCAGGAAGTGGGTGCCCGCCAGGGTGACATCTTCGGGCAGCTTCGCGTCGACCGCCTGACGGAACGCGGCCGCCACAAGGTACAGGTCAAACCCGGCGGTTTCGTCGTCCAGGGCCTGCTCGACGTAGGACTCGGGGTCGGCCGTGCCGGGGACGAACTGGGACCAGTGGCCATAACTGGCAAATCGCATGTGCGCGGTCTCCTCTCCAGGGACCGGCAGCCAGGCCCGGCACCGGCGAGTGGCTGGGGGGTCCGGGCTGGCCGCCGCCGGAAACCACCGAGCCTAACAAGGAAATCCCCACATCACAATCTGATGTGGAGCCCTACTTATCGTGACCGGAACCGCAAAGGATCCGGTCCTGACTTTACCTTGCGGGCCCATCCGGGGGACGATCGAGCGGTAGGGCAGGGGCACTGACGGCGGTGGGAGCACGCGAACCTGCTGGTGGCTGGTACTCCTCAGATCCCTTTCGGCCGGACCTCTGAACTTGTCGTGGCGCCGCCGGGCAGGACGCTGGCCTGCCGATACGGATTCCGGCGCACTGGCCAGGCACTTTCCCATTGATCTGCGGATCTGATGGTCGTGCCCGCCGTATGCCCGATGAGGTGGTGGACCAAGGGCTACCATGGCCACTCCTGGACAACGCCGCGGGCAGTGTGGCCTGGCTTTACACGCGTCAACCTGTTCACCGGGGAGACCCGAGATCAGTCTTGTATGGCTTCCACCGTGGGCGGGTCCTGCCCGGCCAGTCGTGCCTGGCGGCTGGCGCGCCACTTCGACAACCCGGCCCTGATCAGCAGCCCCGCGACGACGAGCACGATCACGCCGATCAGCGCCTTGGTGCCGATTTTCCCCACGAGCTTGGCGATCTGCTCGCCCAGCAGGTACGAGATCCCTACGTAGATCCCGATCCAGAAGATGCCGGCGACCAGCGCTCCCAGCATGAACAGCCAGAACCGCACGCGGAAGATCCCGGACACGAAGGCCGGCAGCGTCGCGGACGCCACGAAAGTGTGCCGGCCGAAGGCACGGTCGCCCTTGGCCAGCAGGTTCCGGCGCTTTTTCTCCAGGCGCCCCGGGTGATCGAGCAGCGGCCGTCCCCCGCGGGCACCGATCACGAATCCGATGACCGAACCGAGCATCCAGGCGGCCATGGCGGTCGCCAGCACGACCCAGATGTTGAGCTTGCCCTCTCCCGCCAGCGCGCCCGCCGCGATGAGCGACGCGTCACCCGGACCCGGCAGGCCAGCTCCCATGATCGTGACCAGCACGAACATGACGGCGTACTCGGCCACGCTCATGGCAGCCCACCTCCTGTCCCAGGCCGGCTCACCGCACCATCCCCGGCCTGGCCAGGCCCGCCCGGGGACAGCCAGCCGGCGAGCTGAGGATGGCCCGGGCGGGCACGCCATCCGGACCACGCAGCCTGACCGGCAGATCATCTCATAACGGCCGCCGACGACGGCCAGAGCCAGGCCCCGCGATGATCCACGTCAGCCGGCGGCGGCGACCAACAGGCAGAGATCTCGCACAACTTCTCACCGACTGGCAGGACGACACCGGACTCATGCGTCAACGCCGGACAAAACGCCGGACAACCGGTGCGGATGCCGGCTCCGGCGCACTGGCCGGACACGTTTCACTGGAATACGGATCCAGAAGACCATGGCGCTGACGAGCTTCACTGGCGGAGGTTACAGCCTGATACAGCCGCTACCTCCCGTCCCGCCAGCCCCGCCACTACCGTGCCCCCGGCCCGCCAGCACGCCAGCACGCCAGCACGCCATGCAGGCAAGGCCGGAACCTCAACCATTAAGAATCGCCGGGCATCCGGATGCCCGGGTCGTCTACGTCGACAACGATCCCGTGGTCTTCCTGCACGCCGAGTCGCTGATGGCAGACAACCAGACCACCACGGTGGTCCGGGCTGATCTGCGGAACGTGGACGAGGTTCTCGCCGCAACGGGGAAGATCCTGGATTTCGCCGAGCCGGCGGGGCTGCTGTTCGTCGCGTGCCTGCACAACATCCCGGATCACGACGACCCGGCCGGTATCGTCGGCCGCTACCTGACGGCGCTCGCGCCAGGAAGCTACCTGGTCATCTCCCACGTAACCGACGAGCTCGACCCCGGCAGGATGCACGCGATCACGGCGGGATACGCCAAGCGGGGCACCGTATTCATCGGCCGGAGCAAGGATGCCATCCAGCGCATGTTCAATGGCGCGGAGCTGGTCGATCCCGGGGTCGTGCTCATCTCCTACTGGCGCCCCGACAGCGGCCAGCCGGACTACAACGCGGACCAGGTCTGGGGTTATTGCGGCGTCGCCCGGTTTTGAGGTGAGGCCCGGAAGTTCCGCGTGCCAGTCATGCCGCACTGCCTCCGCGCCGTCGCGGTGGGCCGCGGGTGAGGGTGGTGGTCAGGTCGCCGGGTTCGGTGCGGGTGGTGGTGTCCCGGGCTCGTTTGCCGTCGATCGAAGTCACGCTTGACCCCGGAGTCACTACAGACACTCTGCTGAAGACCGTCGTTTACAGGTGGTTGCTCCCCCTACGCTGACGGTCGTCGTGCTTGACCTGCCTTAAGGCTCCAGGTGATCATTGCGGGATGTCTGCTGGGGGGCAGTTTTCCATGAATGTCAGCGAGTTGTTCGAGCGCGATGGCAGGGCCGAACGCGCGGCCAGGCCGGTTTCCGACCTGATGATGTCGAAGCTTCGCCGTCCGTTGCTGCGGCCGGGGATAGTTGACCGGCCGTTGCTGATCGAACGGCTAGCCCGAGGCGATTACCGGCCGATCGTCTCGGTGATAGCGCCGCCGGGCTACGGAAAGTCGACGTTGCTGTCGCAGTGGGCTGAGCGTAGTAGGCAGCCATTTGCCTGGGTGACGGCGGAAGAGCCAGACAATGACCCGAAGGTTCTGCTGACTTACATCGCGGAAGCGCTCGATGAGATCGAGCCGATCGATGAGCGAGTGTTTGATGCGCTAGCTTCGTCCGCCAGTTCGGTACTCGGTTCGGTTGTGCCCAGGCTCGGGTTGGCCCTCGCGTCAATGTTCTCGCCGGTGGTGCTGGTGCTGGACGACGTGCACGTGCTGCATAACCGGGAATGCCTGTCTGCGCTGTCGGTACTGGCTGATCATGTCCCGGCCGGTTCGCGGCTGGTCGTGGCGGGACGTGCCGGCCCGCTGCCACGCGTCGCGCGGTTGCGCGCCGAGGGCAGGATCCTGGAGATCGGTCCGCGCGATTTGTCGCTGACCGTCGAAGAGGCGTCGTCGCTCCTGCACGACGCTGGTGTGATGCTCGGCGATGACGAGGCCGCCGGCCTGCACCGGCGGACCGAGGGATGGCCCGCCGGACTGTACATTGCCGCGCTGGCCATCAAGGCGGGCAGTCAGAACGGCGGAACCGCCCTCACCTTCACCGGGGACGACGTCCTCATGCACGACTACCTGCGGTCTGAACTCCTCGACCGGCTCCCAGCCGCTTACGTGTCGTTCTTGACCCGCACCTCGGCCCTGGAGCGCATGTCCGGGCCGCTGTGCGACGCGGTGCTCGAGGAGCGAGGCTCGGCCGGAATGCTGGCCGAGCTGGCGCGGTCGAATCTGCTCCTGGTACCGCTGGACCGGCGGGGAGAGTGGTACCGCTATCACCACCTGTTCCGTGACCTGCTCGTGACGGAGTTGCACCGCCTGGAGCCCGGCCTGATTCCGGTTCTGAAGCAGCGAGCGGCGCAGTGGCACGAAGGCAACGGGCAACCTGGTGAGGCACTGGAGTACTGGATGCAAGCGGGCGACGCCGATTCCGTGGCCCGGCTTGTGCCCGCACTGGCGTTCACCGCTTACCAGCGCGGCATGGTCGCAACGGCCGAGCGGTGGTTCAGATGGATCGAAGACCACGGGGACGTCGGGGACTACCCGGCGGTCGCCGTGCTGGCCGCCCTGGTCGCCGCGCTCACCGGGAAGCCGGCTGACGCCGAACGCTGGGCCCGGGCCGCCGAGCAGGGAGCGGTGGTCGCGAGCCTGCCCGACCGGAGCCTCTCGCTCAAGCCGTGGCTAGCGCTACTCAGGGCGCTGCTGTGCCGCGACGGCGCAGCTCAGATGCAGGCTGATGCGGAACTGGCCACCGCAACCATGGCCGCGGGGAGCTTCTGGCGGACCGCGGCGACCGTGTACCTGGGCATGGCGCACCTGATGGCCGACGATCCGGACAAGGCCGATGTCCTGTTCGCGGAGGGGATCGCGGAGGGCCTGGCCAGCGGAGTGACGGTCGGGCCGTGCGTGGCGCTTGCCGAACGGTCGCTGCTGGCGATTACCAACGGCGAGTGGGATTCAGGTGAGCGATACCTGGACCAGGCCCGGATGCTGGCCCGCGACGCCAATCTTGAAGATCACCCGCCGATCGCCATCCTGTACGCCGCCGCCGCGCGGATCGCGCTCCATCAGGGAGACAGACTGCGAGCCCGTGAGGAACTGGCCCGGGCGCAGCGTCTTCGCCCGGCTCTGACCTACGCCATGCCGCACCTGGCCGTGCAGGCTCGGCTTGAGCTGGGGGCATGCCACCTCGCGCTGCCCGACTCGGCCGCAGCACAGGCCTTGCTGCGAGAGATCGACGAAATCCTCCTCCGGCGCCCCGACCTCGGCGTGTTTGTCCGCCAAACCGAGCAGTTGCGGGCCCGGCTCAAGGAAATGCGCAGCTCAGAATTTGCCGGCGCATCGGCACTCACTGCCGCCGAACTGCGACTCCTGCCCCTGCTCTCCACCCATCTGTCGTTCCCGGAGATCGGCGAGGAAATGTTCCTGTCTCCCAACACCATCAAGTCCCAGGCGTACTCGATCTACCGCAAGCTAGGAGTCTCCAGCCGCAACCAGGCAGTCACCCAATCCCGCAAGCTCGGCCTCCTGGAGGCGTGACGACCCCGCTTTTCTGCCTGGCAGCACGTCGGCAAATTGGCGATGGGGCCCGAGCTCATCGGAGCTCTCTCGCGTCTCCGGCAAGGAGCGGGAAGAAGTGGCCGGCGATGTCCCTGAGGACGCCGACGACGCGGCCGGGCGGCAGGGCTGCTTCCGGGTCGTTGAGTTCGGCCGGGAGCGGTACCCCCAGCTGTCGGGCCATGGCGATGAAGGCGGGTACCAGGCCCTTGCCCAGGCTGCTCAGGGCCTGCCCGATCACCTCGGGGTCCGCCGTCCATTCGGGTACGGGATGCGCCGTGGGGACCGCCCAGCTTTCCGGGTCACGGGGCGTGGCGCGCGAGAAGACGTGATCGAACGGGCGAGCCGAGGCATCCCGCCCGGTGAACGCCTCGCCCAGCCCCCAGGTCTTCCGGAGCGTGGCGATCAGCGAGGTGTGCCGGTACTCCTCGTTGTACACCGACCCCGGCTCCACCCACGGCGACACGATGACGGCCGGCACCCGGTACCCGGAGCGATCGAAGGTGAAAGCGAACTCGCCAGCAGACGCGGCCGGGTCCGGCGGCGGGACCGGCCCCGGCGGGACATGATCGTAGGTGCCCCCCGGCTCGTCCCACCCGATCAGCAGCGCGGTGTTCCACACGTTCGCGCCCGTCTCGCTGGTGGCGGACCGGTAGGCATTGAACACCCGCTCCAGGAACGCCTCGCCCCCCAGCATCGAGGACGGGCTGTCCATCCTGAGGTCCACTGCGGCCGAGAACGAGCGGCCGAACGCCGGGTGGTAGTCACCATGGCCGGTCAGCATGTTCGGCTCGATCAGCGAGAAGTCCGGCAGCGTGCCCGCCGCGGCGTCCTTCTCGAACTCGGCGAACGGCACGAAGTGGGTGGCCAGCCGGTCCTTCAGCCGGGGATAGTGGATCACCCCGGTGAACGAGACCGGCATCGGCTCCATGACGTAGACCTTCCAGGTCCGGCCGCGGGCCTCCAGCCGGTCGAAGATCGTCTCGGCGTCATTCTTCGCAAACCACTTGCTCATCGGGCTGTTCACCACGAAACCCGACGAGGTGGCCGCCGTCCAGAACGACCGGTTCATGAACGTCTGGGACGGCACCTCGCAGAACCAGTGGTCGAACACCCCGAAATCCCGGGCTATGCCGTTGAGCACCGGCAGCTGCTCCGGGGTGCAGCCGGTCATGATGTGGGCGTACTCCTCATACGTGGGCTGGCGGCCCATCTCCCCGGTGAAGGTGGAGATGTAGTCGGCCACGAACCCGTCCATCGTCGGCGCCGCCCCCGGCGGCGGCGCATTCCACGGCGCCGTGACCGCCTCGCCGAGCTTGAACCGGTTATGGTCATCCAGGACGCCGTACAGCTGGGTGTTGGTGTGGTAGTACTCCTCACCCGAGTCCGGGTTCGGCGAATCCATATCGGTGGCGACGGTGTACGGGACGACCTGGCGGTCCGCGCCGTGCTCCGCCCACGCTGGAATGGGGTTGCTCAGGTCCTTGCCGATGACCCCGTCGAAGGTCTTGCCGTCCCCCGGGCCGTACAGATGCCCGAGCACATTGTCCAGCGACCGGTTCTCGAATAGCACCACCGCGATGTGCTCTAGGGCGCGGGACCTATCCGGCGCGGGCATCAGCCCTCCTCCTTACCTGACGGGGAACACCGGAGCCCTGGCCTCAAGGTCGCGGCCGGGGGCCGAGATGCCAGTCCACCCCGATCGTGCCCTGTGCGGCCGCCACCCCGCTACGGCCCCCGCCCCGGCCCCGCAGCACGTACGCGATGCCCACCGCGATCACGCCGCCGGCCAGCGGGCCGGCCAGGTACGCCCACCACGCGGTCCAGTCGCCCTTGACCAGCGCCGGGCCGAGCGACCGGGCCGGGTTCATCGACGCCCCGCTTACCGGCGAACCCCACAATCCGGCCAGCGCGATATAGCTGCCCACGCCGATAGCTGCCAGCGGCCCGATCTGCTGCGCACCCGACGCGGTACCCAGAATCACGCTCACCAGCCCGGCAGTCAGCACCATCTCCCACAGCATCGCGTTGACCGTCGAGATCCCGCTGCCCGGCAGGGTCAGCCCCGCGCTGCCCTGCTTACTCAAAAACGCCCACAGCACCAGCGTGGCCAAGATCGCGCCGAGGAACTGGGCCACGACGTAGGCCGGGACCCGCTTCCACGGGAAGTCGCCCCGCGCCGCGAACGCCACGCTCACCGCCGGGTTCAGGTGCGCACCCGAGACCGTCCCCATGAACAAGATGATGGCCGCCACCATCAGCGCCGGGGCCACCACCTTCGCCCCGTACGGGACCGCGTCGCCGCCGAACCGGGCGCTGACCATGCCGCCGCCGACGGCGACCAGGACCAGGAAAAAGGTGCCCAGCAGCTCCGAGAACAGCCGCCGCCCTTCGTACTTGTCGTCCCAGAAGTCGAACTCACCGGCAACCGAGTTCGGCTGCCCGATAGACCGCAAGGCAACGGCAGCATGACGGACGGCATCCGGCCGCTCGGGCTCCGATTCCGGGGCGAGCTCATCTGGCTGGCTGGTCATCCAGCACCTCTTTCCGGCTTCCCTGCACACCCGGCACACGCGCGGGCGTCAGGATCAGGCCGCCGCCAGCGCATCAACCGCTAACCCCACAATCACTCCGCGCCCCGCGATTGCCATCACCCGACACGGATGAGATCCCAACCCGGGCTACCAGGCCCGCCGATCACCAGTCAGGGCTCGACGAACGGAGGTGCCGGGCGTGGCTGCTGCCGTGCCTACTTCGGTACGGGCTGGAAACTCGCTGGGGCCAGGCTGACTCGCACGTCGAGCCCGCCCAGGCCCGCGGCGTCGAGGTCATCCCGGAGCAGGGTGAGGCCGGGGGCGGGGTTCGGCCCGGTGGCCTCGATGAATACCTGGTCGCCGGTGGCGGTGACACCCGTCACGGACCAGTCCGCATCATTGGCCCACCGCTCGGCCACCGCCTGCACCTCGCTTTGCCGCACGGAGGTCTTGTCAATCCGGTCCGAGTTGATCCACAACGGGACGATCACCACGAGGAGGAGGGCGCCGATGATGGCGACGGCGCCGCCGTAGCGGGAGCCCGCGGCACCGAAGAGCTGGTGGACCCGGTGGAAGGCCATGACCACGATCCCGCTGGCCAAGATGGCAGCGACGTTGGTGACGAACAGCACGAAGGCGGCCAGGGACTGGCGGGGGACGCCGGACTCCAGGGTCAGCCCGACCACGGCCAGGGGCGGCACCAATGAGATGGCGATGGCCACGCCGGGCAAGGTATCGGAGATATCGGACCGGGCCAGGGCGACCGAACCCACCGCCCCGGTCGCCAAGGCAGCCACCAGATCCACTATGCGCGGGGTGACCCGGGCGGCTACCTGGCTGTTGGTGGCCGCCACCACCGGGTAAGGGACGAACAGGCCCACCAGCCACCCGATCACCACCACGGCGGCAGCGCCGGCCACCACCAGCACCACGCACCGGCGCAGGTTGGCCCCGTCTGCCAGCACGACGGCCAGCACGATCCCCAGGATCGGGGTCATCAGCGGGGCCACGATCATGGCCCCGATCACGGTGGCCGTCGAGTCGCTGACCACCCCGGCCGACGCGATCACCGCCGCCAGCGGCAGCAGCAGCCAATAGCGGCTCAGCCGGCGGTTGCGTTCCGGGCCCTCGAAGAACAACTGGTCGCGCATCCGCTGGATGTCGACGTCACTCAGACCGCTCATCTGCGCCGTCCCTCCTGCCGTCGCCGGCGGCCAGGTGCCCGGCGGGTGCGGGCAGGTGCCCGGCGGGTGCGCGCGGCTGGCTGGCCCGCAGTTCCTGGTCCGCGGGCGGGGTGGCCGAGGAGGTCAGGGTCAGCGACCCGTCGCCCGCACGGTGCAGGTTCTTGGTCTTGGGGCCGAACGGGCAGCGGTTCAGCTCGTCGGGATGGAAGAAGTGGTGCTCGTTGTACAGCGTCAGCGACCAGAAGCCCCGGGCCGACGGCAAGCCATCTGGCGGGAACGTCACCGAGCAGGAGCATGACACGCCCAGCCAGCGGCGCCAGCCGCCCGTCCGGCAGCACGCGGCGCAGGACTATGATCCTCCGTCATCCTCGCCGCCGCCATGACGCCACCGTGCCAGGGTCCCCTGCGGTCCGGATCACCCGGCACGGATGAACCGGACGACGGTCGTAACCTGGCTTAGGCCTGCGCGTCCTTAACCATGCGCTCGAGGCGCTCGTTCTGCCCTGTTATCCACGCCCGCAAGCGCGCGCGGGCCTTGGCCCGGGACTCGTGGTCCAGCCCTGCCAGCCCTGCCAGCGCCGCCAGCACGATGGCGGCGAAGGCCGCTCGCTCATAGAGGCGGCGGCTCCGTAGCATATGAACCAGTAGACCCAGCCCGATCGCCAGCTTCGCCGCGTGCCGGTCAGCGCTGGGGTTCGGCGACTGCGGTGCCGACCCGCTGCTGCCTGCCGGGGTCAGGGCTTGCGGCGTCACGCCGGGATCCTGCCTTGATCGTGCCATCTCACCCCCCTATCCCGTCCACGGGTCAGCTTGACGGAACCCGCAGGCCAAGACTGGCCTTGCGTGGCCCATGCCGTCATCACCCGCAGCAGGGTGAGGTTACCGAGAGGCAAGGTGGATCCGCGGAGCCACGAGGGTGCCATCATCCAGCATTCCTTCTGGCTCTTCGACACCGGGGAAAACGCCCGGGCCCGCGGATCAAGCTGCATGAGCCCTCAATCTCCCGCGCCCGTCGGCGCAGCTCAAGGGCGTCATTTCGGTCAGGATCTCACGCATCGCGCAAGTGGGGACCAAGGTCCTCCCGTCTAGTTACCTTCGCCTAGCTCCACTAGGCTCATCATGGCTTATCCTGGTGGTGAAAGGAGAAATAGCCGGCATCGTCCGAAGGAGATGGGAACCATGAACCTGCAGCCGCTCCTGTGGAAGGCCCGCAAGCTGGGCGAGCCGCCTCCTGTCCGGTTCGACTGCCCGCTGCACGTCGGCGAGCTGCTGCCCTGCCGGATCTGCGCGTCCTGGCTGCGCCGTCCCCAGGCTCCGGAGTGACCGGGCGCGCGGCCCGCACAGAACCGGCTTGAGCTGCGCGGGTCGCGGGCCTGGGCAACCCGCCCGGACCCTGGCCCGGGGGCAACCCGCTCCCCGGCCATACCGAAGGAGGTGCGGACAATGAGGTCTCGCACTATCGTGGCGGCGCTGGCCGCCCCGCTGATGGCAGCGGGGACGCTGGCGTTCGCCGCGGGCTCCGCCAGCGCCGCGACGTGGCAGGACACCTCGATCCAGGTGAACCGGCTGCACGTCACGGCGACAAACCCGGTTGCCCCGGCCGTGGCCGGGACCAGCCAGGGCAAGATCACGGTGACGCGCGCCGCCGCAACCGACACGCTGACCGTGAACAGCCATGCGTCCAGGCTGCCCCGCGGGGTGACCGCCACCGTCAGCGGCGGCATCGTCACCATGGGCGGCACCATCGGGCAACCGCCGGCGGCCAGGCCCGTCCCCGGGTTCGCGGTCGTCGACGACGCCTCGCCGTCCGGCGCGGTGCTCGCCGACATCGTCAAGTTCAGTGTGGACCCGGCGACCGGCAAGCTGGCCCTGGGCAGCGTCTACGTTGACACGCCCGGCGCGATCACCCGCGGCTACCAGGTCGGCGCGGTCCAGTTCGCCGAGCCGTACGTGCTGACCAAGCCGGCCGGCGCGGCGGCGCTCGACCCGGCCCCGGCCTACAGCTTCGGCTTCCCGGGGCTGCCCGCAGGGATCGTGAACAGCGCGGCCGGCACGCTGACCGTGGCTGGCTCGACCGCGGCGCCCGGCACGTATGCGCCCCTGGGGGTCGTCGCGACCGACCAGTACGGCGCGCACGCAGCGTCGGTCTACCAGCTGGTAGTGCACGCGCAGAAGGTGCACGTGCCCGGCAGCTATGGCGATGAGGTCAACCCGTTCGGGAACGGTTTCGACGTCTACCGTCAGCGGGCCGCGATCAACACGATGATCGTCGGGTGGACCGCCACCAAGGCCGACCCGGCGACCCATTTCATCCGCGAGCAGGGCACCCTGCGCGGCGCGGTCCGGTTCGAGTACGCGCCCCACGGCGTGGCGACCGGGCTGTGCGTGTCGGACCCCGGCTATGACGCGGCGGGTACCGGCCTGAAGCACGGCCTGGTGCTGCGGAGCGCCAACACCGGCGCGTGGCAGCAGTGGTACCCGCAGGCCAACGGCACGCTGCGCAACGCCGCCACCGGCCTGGTCGTCAGCCCGAACGGTACCGGCGCGCAGCTGCGCGGCACCGCGTCGGCCAGCACGTGGGGTGGCTCGGTCTACACCTGGACCGACTACGCCCACCTGCCCCGGTAAGGAGGTAACACCCTTGGCCGTCTGTGCGGCCAGCGTCCCGGGACGGACCCCAGCCCGGCCCGCCCGGGGCGCCGGCCGGTCTGGCTGGCTGAGGCAAGACCCCTTGCGAAGCCAGGGGACTTTGCAACTCAGATCTGGCAGGCTTAGCTAATATGAGCCAGGAGCTTACCGGGCCGCACGCGCCCTACATGCTGATCGTTTACGTGCTCGCGGACAAGATCAATTCAGGTGAGCTTAAGCCTGGTGACCGGATGCCGAGCGTCACCGAGCTGGTCGGGACCTACAACGTCAGCCACAGCACAGCCAGGCGCGCACTAGCCAAGCTGAAAGACATGGGCCTCACCGACACCGTGCCCGGCTACGCGACATTCGTGCGATTTCCCGACCAGGGTGTGCCTAGCTGAGCCGATGACTTACCCTGCCGGGAAAATAGCGGGGTCGCCGTCGGGGAAGTGGCGGGGGATGCCGTCGCGGACGTGGTCGGGGAAGTCGCCGGGGACGCAGGAGCGGAAGTCGCCGGGGACGCGGGCGGGGACGTGACCGGGGAAGTCGCCGGGGACGTGACCGGGGAAGTCGCCGGGGAAGTCGGCGGAGACGTAACCGGGGAAGTCGCCGGGGAAGTCGGCGGGGACGTAACCGGGGAAGTGACCGGGGAAGTCGCCGGGGACGTGACCGGGGAAGTCGCCGGGGAGGTTGGCGGGGACGTGGCCCCGGAGGTCGGCGACGAAGTGGCCGGGGAGGTCGTCTCCGGGGATGACCGAGGTCCGGTTGAGGCGGGGGCAGTCGTCGCTGGCGCGGGTGACGAGGGCGCGACTGTCGCCTTGCTGAATGGAGGCAGGTGCGCGGCCATGGCCACAATGAGATACAGGACCATGAGTGAGACGGCCGCGGCGGCGGCGGCGAGTCCCAGGCGGGAGCGGCCCGGCCGCTTTCTTTCCCGGCCGCCGGGTGTCTCGGTCCCGGCGGTTGCAGGCGGGAGGATGTCCCCCAAGATCAGCGTCGGATTCTGGCCTTCCGGGGCGCGTGCGCGGGGCACGGGAGGCGACTGAGTCACCGGCCCGGGCGGCAGGTCGTCGACAGCCGTGGGCGCGGCTGGGCCGGGTTCTGGCGGGGGCTGTGACGGGAACGTCTGGGTGGTCGACGCTGGCAGCCAGCCTGCTGCCGGGGGCGCAGTATCGAGTTCGGCCAGGAGCTGATTTGTCGTGGGCCGCTGCTCTGGGTCCTTGGCCAGGCACCGCTCGACTAGCGGCCGGAGCTCGGTGGCCAGGCCACTGGTGTCCGGCGGAGTGAAGACCACCCGGTATAGCAGCATGGCGCTGGACCCGCTGCCGAACGGCCCTTGGCCGGTGGCGGCGAAGGTCAGCACCGCGCCCAGGCTGAACACGTCGCTTGCCGGGCCGACCCGCAGGCCTCGGGCCTGTTCCGGGGACATAAAGGAGGGCGAGCCGAATACCATGCCCGTGCCGGTCAGCATGGTCGCCTCCGCCGCCCAGGAAATCCCGAAATCGATGACCCGGGGCCCGTCCTCAGCCAGCAGCACGTTCGATGGCTTCAGATCGCGGTGCACGATGCCCGCCGCGTGGATCGCGCCCAGGCCCTCGGCGAGTCCCGCGGCCAGCGCGAGCACGGACGTAGCAGGCAGCGGGCCGCTCCTGGTGATCGCCTCGTTGAGTGACGGCCCGGGTACGTAGGCGGTGGCCAGCCAGGGCACCGGTGCGTCCACGTCGGCATCCACCACTGCCGCCGTGAACACGCCGCTCACCGTCCGCGCCGCGGCGACCTCGCGGGCGAACCGGCTCCGGAACTCCGCTTGCCCGGCAAGTTCGGCCCGGACCAGCTTCACCGCGACCAGCCGCCCGCCTGGTGACCGGCCGAGGAACACGTGCCCCATGCCTCCGCTGCCCAGCCGGCCCAGCAGCCAGTACGGGCCCACCTTCCGCGGATCCTGGGGCTCCAGTTCCTGCGCCACGGCAGTCCCAGGCCGGTGATCACCTACGATTCCTGATCTAGTCATTTTCCGTCTTGTCCCGTGCCGAGGGTGGTCTTGGCAGACCTATGGACCACGCTGCATGGCTTTGCCGCGACGGACTAGGACGGATCGGCCCGCCGGCCGGGGACCTAGGTCCCGCTACCGCCGAGCCAGCCGGGCCGGGAGCGGTCACCAGGGCCGGGGCCGGCGGCCTTCACACACCGGCCAGGGCCGGCGCGCTCTGACCGCGCGCCGGCCCTGGCCGGGCTGGATCCTTTCTGTGGTCGCTGGCGTCGCAGGGTGCGCCAACGCTGGTCACGTGTCAGGCGTGCAGGATCGGCCGGCCCATCGGGAATTCCTTGCCTCCGGTGACGTGGGACGCCGCGCCGAGGAAGAGATACACGACTACTGCGGCGACTGCCATCAGGGCCCACCCGGCTGCCTTGCTCAGGTTCGCCGAGCTCTGGATGATCCCGAGCAGGTTCAGCACCAGCGAGACATCGACGAGCGTGAACAGCAGCAAGAAGACCGTTGGCATCCGGACGGCCATCAGGACGAGTATCGTCACGATGACGATCCAGCTGATCACGAACATCTTCTGGGTGTCTTCCACCGCGGTCGGGGCGATCCCGTACCAGTTGTGAGTCAGGCCGAGCACGAGCAGGGCGTAGCTCAGAAGGAAGCTTCCGACGATGCTGGATATCCCAGCCGACGCATTTTCGCCGATCCTGGCCGCCCAGATCGTCGCCAGGAACATTCCCGCCGCGGCCGCGATGATGATTGGCATTGAGGCGCCGACGGCCGTGGCCGGCACGACGCCGATGAGAACCATGCCCAGTGTCACCGCGCCCACAATGAAGCTCGGAAACGCCACCATCGACGGGTCGCTGGCCAGCGGCCCCGCAGCGGGTTCCTCGGTTGGCGGAACGAGCCTGACGGGCTGCTCAGGACTAGGAATTGGGGTAGCCATTGCTCTGCCTCCTTCGGGAAGCATTCGAGACGCGCGCTGATCGCACCGACCGTCCCGCGTGATGAATGTGTCTACTCCGATCGGTAACGCCCGCCATGGCAGGCGCAGTAGGGACTTCAGGCACGGAGTTATCAGGCCATATGTCCCTGCGGGACCAGTCAGCGCCGCCAGGGCCGCGCCGAAGCCCCGGGCCGCCCGCATGCGGCTACCCCCCGTCGCGCCCCTCGCCGCCGTGATGCCGGGCGTACCTGCGCTGCTTGCGCGGTGAATCGGCATAGTTGTCGTACATGTCCTGAGCGGTACGGTCGGTCGGGCGCGTCAACGTCCGCGTTCGGAAACCAACGATGCTCGCGAATGCGTAGATGGCAAAGATCACTACGGCGAGGAAGAGGATAGCCTCCCACCACTGCATCTGGATCACCACGATCCCATCTGGACTACGCTTCCTACGTTCCCCGCAGGCTCGGCTGAAACCCTGCGGAGGCGAACCGCGTCAGGTGGCCGGGTAACGAGCATGAACGGAGGCCATCGATGTCACGGCGGCCAGAATCTACCGCGCGTCGTTACGGCAAGGTCTTTGATGAGATAGCGGCTGAGTACGACCGTCACCGTCCGGCTTATCCCGACGAACTCATCGACCAGGCTTGCCAGGTCGCCGGGATCGGGAGCGGTGATCAGGTGCTCGAGGTCGGGTGCGGGAGCGGCCAGCTGACGCGCGCCCTTCTCGCCCGGGGCCTGCGCGTCACGGCAGTCGAACCCGGCCAGAACCTCATCGCGCTAGCCAGGCAGAACCTGGACGGCGCCGGAGCGGTGGAATTCGTGAACGCCCAGTTTGAGGATGCACCGCTTCCCCGCGAGCAGTTTGAGGCCGTGTTCTCCGCATCCGCGTTTCACTGGGTTGACCCCGAGGTTAGCTGGCAGAAGGCCGCTGACGTGCTTGTTCCCGGCGGGACGCTCGCCCTCGTGCAGTACTTCGGGCTTGAGGAGCCGCGTAGCGAGGAAGATCAGGAAGCAGTACTCGCCGCCATGAGAAAAGTCGCCCCTGATATTGCCGCTGACTGGCCGGCCTACAGGGATCTCGACGCCACGCTCGCCGGGGTGGAGCAACGCCGTGGTAACGTCTCGCAGGCGTGGGCCTGGCTCGGCAGCTACGACATCGGGCAAGGTTATGCCGGCCGCTTGTTCGGTGATGTCCAGATGGCGGTCATGCCCAAGCTGCTCGAGCACACTCCCGGCGAAGTCAATGCTGTTATTCGTACGATGTCGTTTTACGCCCGGCTTTCACCGGACCAGCGTGAAGCCCTCGAGCGTGAACACGAGGCCGTTTATGAGCGGCTCGGCCGGCCGATTCGCGCCAGCATCATCGCGGCTCTCGTCACGGCACGGCGCAACGGTCATGAATGAGCCCAGCGGTAAACGGTCCCGGGCTACGTAGGAGGGGTGCAGCGATCCGCGATGATGCGACCTGGCGCGAGGGCCTCCTCCAGGCTGGTGAAATTAGGGATTATGCGGTCGACGCCGGTGATCGTGAAGACGCGGAGCACGGCGTTCCCGGGGATGACCAGGAGCATGTCACCGCCTGCGGCCGTGGCCCGCTTGTGCGCGGCCAGCAGGGTATGCAGCCCGGAGGAGTCACAGAACTGGGTCTGGCTCAGGTCGGCCACGAGCGTCCCGTGCCCGTGCGCAGCCGCCTCGAGCAGGGCCGACCGCAACTCAGGGGCGTTGGTGATGTCGATCTCCTCAGGTGCCGCTACCACGGGCACGCCGTTGATCACCTCAACGGGGAACCTGCCGTCTTGCATCTGCGTCACCTCCGGTGGCCGCGGGTAAGCCTGCGCCGAACGCGCCGCCGCGGGACGCGCCGCCGTGCCCGTGCCGCCGGTAGCAGGTAGCAGGTAGCAGGTAGCAGTCAACGGATAGCGGAGGACGGGGGCGGGGCGGCTGCCCCGGTCAGGGCACTACCAGGATCGGCCCCAGCCGGAAGGCTGTCAATAGAAACGCGAGATAAATTTCGTGTGTTTTCTCTCGCGAGGATTCTCTCGCGAGTTATATAATCAGCAGGCATGGGCAACCCTGACCAGAGCAGCGGCAGCAGCAACGTCGGCACCTGGACGCTCCTGACCGGGCACGGGCACGTTCTCGTGGAGATCGCCCGTAACCCCGAGGCCCGGATCCGGGACATCAGCGCCGCCGTGGGACTAACCGAACGTACCGTCCAGGCCATCGTGGCTGACCTGGAGGCCGCCGGTTACATCACCCGCAGCCGCACCGGCCGGCGCACCCGGTACACCGTCAGGCACGACAGCCAGTTCCGCCACCCCGCCCAGGAAGGGCTCCAGGTCGGCCCGTTCCTCGACCTGCTCGCCGTAGCGGACGAGAACGGGCGCACCACCCCGGGGCCGGACAACCGCTGAGACCGGCCAGGTTCAGGCGCCAGGTCAATCCGTGTCCGTTGCTGCCCGGATGAGGGCCAGGGTGACGACCAGGGAACATCACTGGCGCGATACCTCCGCCCGATCTGCGATCGTGGGCAGTATCCCAGTCCACGGAGGTGGAGGCTCATGTCCAGCGAAACCGAAATCCGTCCCTTCCGGGTCGGCATGCCCGACGAAGCGCTCGCCGACCTCCGGCGGCGCATCGGCGCGATGCGCTGGCCCGGCAAGGAGCTGGTCGCCGATCGGTCGCAAGGCGTGCAGCTGGCGACGCTGCAGGCGCTGGCGCGCTACTGGGCGACCGACTACGACTGGCGCGCGTGCGAGGCGAGGCTGAACGCGCTGCCGCAGTTCACGACCGAGATCGACGGCACCAGCATCCACTTCATCCACGTGACATCGCGGCACGAGAACGCGTTGCCGCTGATCATGACGCACGGCTGGCCCGGCTCGGTCGTCGAGCTGCTCGAGTCGGCCGGGCCGCTCACCGACCCGCCCGCGCACGGCGGGCGTGCCGAGGACGCGTTCGACCTGGTGCTGCCGTCCCTGCCCGGCTACGGCTTCTCCGCGGCGCCGGCCGAGGTCGGCTGGGACCCCGGCCGTGTCGCCCAGGCGTGGGCGGAGCTGATGCGCCGCCTGGGCTACACCCGCTATGTCGCCCAGGGCGGTGACGTGGGTGCCTCGGTCACCGACGCGATGGGCCGCCAGGCACCCGAGGGACTGGCCGGCATCCACATGAACTTGCTCGTGACGGCCCTGGGCGCCCCCCAGCCGGCGGAATCCGAGCCGGAACGCGCGGCGGCCGGCGCGCTCGCCACGTTCAGGGCGAGCGGCTTCGGCTACTTCCTGGAGCAGGCCACCCGGCCGCAGACGATCGGCTACGCCCTGCTGGATTCACCCCTCGCCCGGGAGAGCGGACGAGCCCAGGCCCTCGCGGCCGGGCAGGCTCCTCCGCCGGTCACGATCCCGGTCGGCTTCACCACGTTCCCCGACGAGATCTTCCGGGCCCCGCGCAGCTGGGTCGAGAAGTCCTATCCCACCCTCACCTACTTCAACGAGGCCGACAGGGGCGGCCACTTCGCCGCCTGGGAGCAGCCCGGGCTGTTCGCGACCGAGATCAGGGCGGCGTTCAGGTCGCTGCGCACCTAGCGGATAGCGGAGCACCGAAGTGACATGCTAGGACCGCGAACCGGTGAAAGGAGGGCGCGTTGGCCCGGGTGGACACGGACGGAGTGGGAATCGAGTACGAGGTCACGGGGGAGGGGCCGCCGGTCGTGCTGCTGCACGGCTTTCCCGATTCCGGCCGGCTCTGGCGACACCAGGTGCCGGCCCTTGCCGACGCGGGATTCCGGGTCATCGTGCCCGACCTGCGCGGCTACGGGCACTCGGATAAGCCCGAAGCCGTCGAGGCCTACTCGCTCATGCACATCGCCGGGGACGTCCTGGCGATCCTGGCCGACCTGAACGCCGGCCGGGCTCACGTGGTCGGCCACGACTGGGGCGCCGCGCTAGCCTGGGCGCTCGCCTCCTTCCGGCCCGACACGGTGGACCACCTGATCACGCTCTCGGTCGGCCACCCGGCCACCTTCCGCCGCACGCGACAGCAGCTCGAGAAGTCGTGGTACATGCTGCTGTTCCAGTTCCCTGGCATCGCCGAGCGCTGGCTGACCGAGGACAACTGGCACAACTTCCGGGCCTGGGGCGGGCACCCCGACGCCGACCGGGTGGTCTCCGAGCTGGAAGCGACCGGGTCGCTGACACCGGGTCTCAACTGGTACCGGGCCAACGTCCCGCCTGAGTCGTGGGTCGCCCCGCCGCTGCAGCTCCCGCCGGTGCAGGCCCCCGTCATGGGTGTCTGGAGTACGGGAGACCCCGTCCTCACCGAGGCTCAGATGACCGACTCGGCGGCGAACGTGGCGGGCCCCTGGCGGTACGAGCGCCTGGAGGGCCCCGGCCACTGGATGCAGCTGGATGCGCCGGACCAGGTGAACGCCCTGCTGACGGATTTCCTGCCCGCGGGCGTAAAATAGCAGCGTCGAGAGGCGCTGCGACGGACCGGATCCGCCACGCTCGACACCCTGCCATCGGTAAGGGCGCCTTCGAGTCAATGGAGGCGGTCATGACCGTAGTCGGTCGCGTCGTGGCGCTGCGGCGGTATCCAGTCAAATCCATGGCGGCCGAGGAGCTGGACGGCGCCGAGGTCTCGTGGCACGGCGTGGCGGGTGATCGCCGGTGGGCGTTCGTCCGCGCCGGGCAGGTGGGTAGCGGCTTCCCCTGGCTGACCATGAGGGAACGGCCCGAGATGGCGCGCTACCGGCCCTTTTATACCGAACGGGCCCGGCCCAACGCCGCTGCGACGCTGGTACGCACGCCCTCCGGCGGCGAACTCGACGTGGCCGACCCCGCGCTCGCGGCCGAACTCGGGCCCGGCGTCCGCGTGATCAAGCAGGCCCGCGGGGTCTTTGACACGATGCCCCTGTCGTTGCTGACCACGCAGACCCTGGCCGGCCTGGGCCGGCTGACCGGCACCGAGCCGGCGGCCGGGCGGTTCCGGCCCAACCTGCTCGTGGACGCGGCCGGGCCCGGCTTCGCCGAGGACGCCTGGGTCGGCCGCGTGCTGCGGATCGGCGGGCTGCGGATGCGGGTGGACCTGCGTGACCAGCGGTGCGTGATGGTCACCATCGACCCGGTGACGCTGCACCGGGACCCGGCGATCCTGCGCGCCATAGCGCGGGAGCGGGACAACCGGCTCGGCGTCTACGGCTCGGCCGTGGAGCCGGGCCGGGTCGCGGTGGGCGACCCCGTCGAGCTCGAACCCTGAGCCGCCTATCGTTGGGGTACGGAGGTGCGACATGGGTGAGCTTCCCGCCGGGTACCTGCCGGTCGAAGGCAGCGACCGGCGGCCGCTTCCCGGTGCCGAACGGCTCGGGCCCGCCGATCCGCGGCAGCGGGTCACGGTCAGCGTGCGGCTGCGCCGCCGCCCGGACGCGCCGCCGCTTCCCCGTCCCCGGCGGGGGACCGGGCACCTGTCGCGCGAGCGGTTCACGGCCGTCTACGGGGCCGATCCGGCCGACATCGCCGAGCTCGTGGCGTTCGCCCGGCAGCACGGGCTCGACGTCGGCGAGACGAGCGTCGCCCGCCGCACGGTGCAGCTCACGGGCACGGTAGCCCAGCTCCAGGCGGCGTTCGCCGTCGATCTCGGCCACTACCGGGCCGGCCAGGCGAGCTACCGCGGGCGTGAGGGCCACGTGCACCTGCCGGCCGGGCTCGTGCCGATCGTGGAGGGCGTGTTCGGGCTGGACGACCGGCCGCAGGCCCGGCCGCTGTTTCGCAGGGCGGTGCCGCGCGAGAAACGGGACAAGGACGTCGTGGAGACGACGCCGGGTCAGGTCGCCAAGCTCTACGAGTTCCCGTCCGGGACCGGTGCCGAGGGCCAGTGCATCGGCCTGCTGGAGTTCAGCGGCGCGGGGTTCGGCGGCGGCTACGACCCCAAGGACGTGCAGGCGTGGTTCCAGCGCCGCGGGGCGCACCCGCCGCCGCTGACGCCCGTCGGAATCGACGGCGCCGGCAACTCGTCCGGCCACGACGAAGACTCGGACATCGAGGTGACGCTCGACATCGTCGTGGCCGGGGCGGTGGCGCAGGGCGCGCGGATCGCGGTCTACTTCGCTCCGTGGACCGAGCAGGGCTGGGTCGACGCCGTCGCCGCGGCCGTGCACGACGCGGCGAACGACCCGTCGGTGATCTCCATCAGCTGGGGATATCCCGAGTTCGAGAAGTCTCCCGGCCAGAACCTGACGTGGACCAGATCCGCCATGGACGCCGTCGGCGCGACCTTCGAGGAGGCCGCGGCGCTGGGGGTGACCGTGCTGGCCGCCTCGGGCGACTTCGGCACCGACAACGGGATCGGCGACGGTCACGCGCACATGCTGTACCCCGGCTCCGATCCGTACGTGACCTCCTGCGGCGGGACGACGCTGAAGGACATCTCCGGGTCCCGGTTCACCGAGGTGCTGTGGAGCGACCCCAAGACGGGGGCGAGTGGCGGCGGGGTGAGCGCCTAT
>Ga0335082_10001281_pt1 | contig 26866 bp, 22 predicted proteins | sample Lox_Sample_41_FD_206718 | JGI IMG/M metagenome (GOLD analysis project Ga0335082, IMG submission 206718) | Soil microbial communities from Loxahatchee National Wildlife Refuge, Florida, United States - Lox_Sample_4.1 | ecosystem: Environmental > Terrestrial > Soil > Wetlands | place: USA... | reverse complement strand
GGTAGAGGTCGTCTCCTCTCCGCAAGAGAACGGTTCCTGGCCCCAGCGACCAGAGATAGCGGTTGTGATCGTGGAGATACCAACTCGTTTCCTTAACAACCTTCCCCTCTGGCAGCTGCAGCACGACAGCGCGGACCATGCGGTCATCGTGGGTTAAGGGACAGTTTGGCCGCCGCTTGAACAACGTCCGCGGATTGAATGTCAGCAGGACATGGTCGGCATCGAGAAAGTGCACGGACTGGCTGGCAGTATCCTCGGAAAGACGCTCAAGACGTGACGGTTCCCGGTAACCAATTGCGGATAGCTCGATACGCGAATCAGGGTACGGAGGTTGAGGATGGTCTTGAGTTCCTGCGGCGCATGCGGCCACTACGGTGATCAGCAAGAAGTTCGGCAGGAAGAACCCAGGAAGACGCTTCGGCAGAGCCGCCGATGAACACGGAGTACACAAACCATCGAACTCGTCCATAACCCGGCGGTCCACCTTGCCCCCACCACTTCGACGCAGCACTTAGTCTAACATCGCCACCTCGAAGCGCGTTCCCGGGTAGGTCCTGTAGATCCTCCTCCCTGCCAGCAAAAGAAAAAGGGCCGCAACATGCGGCCCTTCGTTAGCAATTGGTCTGATCTAGCGACGGCCTCCATGGCCGCCGCCGTGGTGACCGCCATGACCGCCACCATGGCCCGGACCGCGTCCGCCGCGTCCACGGCGACGACGTCCGCCACGACCGCCATCGCGTCCTCCGTCGCGTCCGCCTTCGGGACGTCCGCCGGCCTGCTGCTGCGTTTCGGCATCGACACGATTGAAGTTCGGCTCGTCTTCTTCTTCGAAGTCAGCGCCGCCCTCAATGACAGCCGTCGGTTCACCGTGCGCAACCGGCTCTGCATGCGCCGCAGTCGCAACGGGAGCGCCTTCGCCTCCCGCCGGAGGCGGAGCTCCGCCGCCCATCTTCGCGCGCTGCTCTTTCAAGATCGCCTTGCGCGAGAGCTTGATGCGGTTGCCTTCGACCGCCAGGACTTTGACGAGCACCTGGTCGCCTTCTTTCAGCTCGTCGCGGATGTCTTTGATGCGATGCTCGGCGACTTCGCTGATATGGAGCAAACCGTCGGTCCCGGGGATGATCTCGACGAACGCTCCGAATTCCGCCAGCCGGGTCACTTTGCCGAGGTAAGTCTTCCCCACTTCGGCCGTCGCGGTCAGGTCGCGAATGATCTGGAGCGCCTTGTTGGCAGCGGCTTCGTCGTTGGAAGCAACGTTGACTTTGCCGGTGTCTTCAACATCGATCTTCACGCCCGTCTGCTCGATGATGCCGCGAATCACCTTGCCGCCTGGCCCGATGACGTCGCGAATCTTGTCGACCGGAATCTGCAACGTGTAGATGCGAGGCGCGTAGGCGGAAACCTTGGTGCGGCCTTCGCTGATAACCTCTGCCATCTTGTCGAGGATGAAGAGGCGTCCGCGTTGGGCCTGGGCCAGGGCTTCCCGCATGATCTGCGGCGTGATGCCCGCGACCTTGATGTCCATCTGCAGCGCGGTGATGCCGTCGCGCGTTCCAGCGACTTTGAAGTCCATGTCGCCGTAGTGATCTTCGGCGCCGGCGATGTCCGTCAGGATGGCGTATGCATCCCCTTCCTTGACCAACCCCATGGCAACGCCAGCCACAGGGGCCTTGAGGGGAACGCCGGCGTCCATCAGTGACAGCGAAGCGCCGCAGACAGTCGCCATCGACGACGATCCGTTCGACTCCAGAATGTCGGAGACAACGCGCATCGCGTACGGCCACTTCTCTTCCGTGGGAAGCACCGCAGAAACGGCGCGTTCAGCTAAGGCTCCGTGACCAATCTCGCGGCGGCCCGCACCACGCAGAAAGGCAACCTCTCCAACAGAAAACGGAGGAAAGTTATAGTGAAGCATGAAGCGCTTCTTGGCTTCGCCCTCGAACACTTCGAGGCGTTGCATGTCGTCGCTGGTGCCGAGAGTGGTGGTGACCAGGGCCTGCGTTTCGCCGCGGGTGAAAATCGCGCTGCCGTGGGTGCGGGGCAGGATTCCGGCCTCGATCCAGATCGGACGGATCTCGTCGAAGGCGCGGGCATCGGGACGGCGCTTCTTGTCGATGACCTGCTCGCGGAAGATGCGCTCGCGGAGAACTTCGTAGTACTTCTCCAGCTTGGCCTTGCCTTCGGCATCTTCGGCGGGAATGGCGTCCACTAATTCCTTCTCGAAGGCGCGGACCAGTTCGTAGCTCTCTGACTTCGGATGCTTCTGGGTATCAAGCGCGTCAGCCAGGCGAGCGCCAATTTTCGACTTCAGGTCTTTGTAGTAGGCTTCATCGAACTCCGGCGGCGTAACAGCCCTCTTCGGCTTGCCGACTTTGGCGCGCAGATCGTTGATCGCGGCGCAGATTTTCTTGATCTCGGCGTGCGCGAATTCGATCGCATCGACGACGGTCTCTTCTTTGACTTCCTTCGCGCCGGACTCGATCATCACGATTGCTTCGGCGCTGCCGACGACCATGATGTTCAACAGGCTTTCGCGCATCTCCGCGTAGGTCGGGTTTGCGAGAAAGCTGCCATTCACGAGGCCGACGCGCACGGCGCCAATCGGGCCGAGAAAAGGGATGTCGGAAAGGGTGAGGGCTGCTGACGCGGCGTTGATCGCGACGACGTCAGGGTCATTCTCTGTGTCGGCTGAAAGCACGAACGCAATCACCTGCGTTTCGCACTTGAAGCCATCCTGAAACATCGGACGGATAGGCCGGTCAATCTGTCGGCTAGTGAGAATCTCGCGCTCGCTGGGACGGCCTTCACGCTTGATGAAGCCGCCGGGAATGCGTCCGCCGGCATAGGTGTACTCGCGGTAGTCGACAGTGAGGGGGAAGAAATCGATGCCCTCGCGGGGCTCGGGATTGGCGACCGCGGTCGCCAGCACAACGTTGTCGCCCATGCGGACGACGGCGGAGCCGTGGGCCTGCTTGGCCAGCTTTCCAGTTTCAAAAGAGAGGGTTTTGCCGCCGGCGAGCTCCACATTGGCGTAGGTAGGTTCAGGTTTCATTGTTCAATCCTTTAATCGTTGGTCGTCCATCATTTGTGGTTTGCGAGGCACATCAGGACGACCAGCATGGGTGCCCCGTTGAGAGGGTTCGCTTGGGTGGACGTGTGCCAGAGCCGAAAATGGGAAAACGCACAATGTTGAGGCTCTCGAAAACAAAAACCGGCTCCCCACGGAGCCGGTCGCGCTACTTGCGGATGCCGAGCTTCGAAATGACGGCCTTATACCGTTCCGAGTCGTACTTCTTCAGGTAGTCGAGCAAGCGACGCCGCTTGCTGACCAACATGAGAAGTCCGCGGCGCGAGCCGTGGTCTTTCTGGTGCGTTTTGAAGTGCTCCGTCAGCTGACCGATGCGCTCGCTCAACAGCGCGATCTGGACTTCCGGACTTCCGGTATCGGTGGCGTGCGTGCGGTAGGTGTCAATGACGGACTGCTTTTGCTGTCTGGCTAGCACTAACCTGTTGCTCTCCTGTCTCTTCTCGTTTCGTGACGTGTTATAGGTTAACAGATTGCAGGAGAGGGTGTAAAGGCGGTCGTTCGTCCTTCGCTGTTCGTCGTTCGCTCCTCGCAGTACTCTCACCACGGAGACACGGAGAACGGGTTTTGGTGGAAGGGCACGGCTTCCAGAGGCTGCGGAGAAACTCGCGTCCGGGCGGGAACGGGAAGGGCACGAGTTCCACTCGTGCCGCTAAGTCGCTGAATTTGCGTTCGCGCTTCAGCGCCTGCGGTCCACTCTCAATGCATCTCAGGACTTTTCCGCAGCTTCTTCCAGCTGTGCCGTAAAGGCCCCAATAGACCCTGGCCTCAGCCCCTGAGGGAAGCCGGAAACAAGCTTACAATGGTCTTCTTCATCCTTATGATTCGACTTTGCTGCGTATTGTTTTGCCTCGCGCTCGCGTGGGGAGAGCTTCCCGGCACGGCACTGGCGCAGACGGCCCCGGCCGCACCAACGTCTGCGGCACAGCCGGTCCCGGTCATCGATGGCACCACCGGCCCATGTTCGCTCGAACTCACAATTAAAGATAGCGATGGCAAGCCCGCGGCCGCCGCCACCGTGAAAGTACACATTGCCTACGGGTTTGGCGGATTTCACAAGCTCGATCTGGAAGCGGGCACCAATTCCGACGGCAAAGTGAGGTTCATCGGACTGCCTTCTCGTGTGCGGCGTCCTCCGCTGGAATTTCATGCCTCCAAGGGAGACCTTACGGGAATTGCGGCATACGATCCCACCACCGAGTGCCAGGGCAAGCACGACATCACATTGGAAAAGGAAAAACCCGAGCCGAAGTGATTCCGCAATTCTTCCGCTGCCTGTTTGCACTACCGAACAGAAGTTTTACAAATCTCTACCCAATCTGCGCGCAAGACGGCTCCCAATGCGGCGTTCGTCCAGAGAGCATGGAAGTTGATTATCCCCTTCCGTGCACAAGAACGGAGGCAGACCCAATGGATGAACGAACGACAGTGCTCTATGTAGACGACAATCCCAAGTCGAGCCAGTTGCTCGCCAGCGTTCTGGAAGGATGCGACTTTCAGGTCATCAGCGTCAACGATCCGGTCGAAGCACTCGCATTGTGCAAGCGAACATCATTCGACCTTGCTCTTCTTGACTACGACATGCCTCAAATCAAGGGATCGGAACTGGCGCAGGAAATCAAGTTCATCAAGCCCGACGTGCCGGTCGTGCTGATTTCGGGTCTTGCGTCGCTACCCGCGACCGAACTGATTTTTGTGGATGCCCACTTTGGCATTGGCACTTGCCTCGACGATCTCCTGTGGAGCATTCGCGTACTGACTGCGCCGTCTCCGTTGGTTGTGCAGTCGCCCCGGATTCCATGTCCGGATTCGACTTGAGATGTCCAGTGAGAGCGCGGCCCCCCGGGGGCCGCGTCTTCTCCCCCTGTACCTACCTGCATTGTCCCGCGAAGCGGTTCCCTGCTCCCACGTCCTCTCCCTGGCACTTTGCGTGTCGCTCGAGGCAATGGGAGAATAACTTCATGCGAATTCTCACCACCGCAGTAACTCTATTGGCGGCGACAGTTCTGAGTGCCCAACAGACTCCGGCCGCAAAAACACAGCCCGCAGCACCGGCAACGAAATCGTCAACCACATCAGCCAAGCCCGCCGCGAAAACCGCTGCTGCGGCAAAGCCCGCGGGTGCACTGGTTTTGAAAACTCAAAAAGACAAATTCAGTTATGCCCTGGGGATGAACCTGGGAATGAGTCTCCATAAGCAATCGGTCGAAGTCGACCCCAACATCCTGGCGCAGGGCATGAAAGCAGCCCTGACCGGAGGCAAGACGCTGCTCACTCTGCAGGAGGCGCAGGCGGCACTCATGGAAGTACAGAATGATGTGCGCCAAAAACAGATTGCAAAGTTGCAAGCTCTCGACGCAGCCAACAAGAAGGAAGGGGACGTATTCCTGGCGACGAACAAGACCAAGGAAGGTGTGGTCACGCAGCCGAGCGGCCTCCAGTACAAGATCCTAAAAGAAGGAACGGGCGCAAAGCCGACGGCGAGCGACACCGTGGTTTGCAACTATCGCGGGACGCTGCTCAACGGGACCGAGTTCGATAGTTCGTACAAGCGCAACGAGCCGGCGACATTCCCGCTAAATGGAGTCATCAAGGGCTGGACGGAAGCGCTGCAGCTGATGCCGGTGGGCTCCAAATGGCAGCTCTTCGTCCCATCGACGCTCGCCTATGGGGAACGCGGAACGCCGGACGGAACGATCGGGCCGGGCTCGACCTTGATCTTTGAAGTGGAGCTATTGTCGATCCAGGAAAAGCCCAAAGCAGAAGAGACGCCAAAAGTCGAAGAGAAGCCCAAGATGGATGAGAAACCCAAGACGGAAGAGAAGCCACCCGAGGTGAAACCGCAAGGCGCAGAAAAGAAGTAGCCGCAAGCCGGACCGGCAATTACTTGTCCAGTAGAAGTTCGCTCCTCCTGTCCGCAAGAAAAATCCCACCCTTCCGTGACCTTGGAAGGGTGGGACAAGTTCATCAGGCATTCGTTTCTAACGACGGATGCCGTCAGTCACATGTGAATCCCGTCATCGTGAGCGAGAAGGCGCGCACGCTTCCGGTATCAATGGAGGCGTTGTCGGAGACGTTCAAAATCCAGGTGCCATTTCCTGGTTCGCCATTGAAGGCGGCCAGGGGACTTGCAGGCTGAAACGATCCAGTCCACGGTGCGCCACTGACTGCGATGGCCTGAATCGAGGTAGCTGCAGAGTCATCGAGCACCGTCTGGCAGAAATTGTTGCCGCTGTTGCCGGTTCCACCGGGACGGCTCGCGAGAACGACTGTGGTTCCTGAGGGCGAGGTCAAGGTGATAACCAGATCTCCCACCCACGTGTGATCGAGTCCAACGGTGGTCGAGCCTGCCGTACTGCTGCAACTCGTACCGTCGATTGAAAACGTCAGTTTGGCCAGTGCACCAGGGAATCCGCTGACCGTGAGTGGGATGTTCACACCGGCCGAGTTGCCATCGGGAATGGCGACGGGCGGATCGGTGTAGGAAGTGGTTGTCGGTGCTCCGCCAAGCTTGCCCGTGGGGACGCTAATGGTGAACGTCTGCGGACTGAGCGGACTGCCGGAATAGGTCGCCGTAAGCTGGAATTCCGCGGGTACGCCGCAGACCAGCCCCGAAGACAGGCTGAAGGCATAAGGAGTGTTATTCACGCCCGAACCGCCGAACGGAGCGATGCTCGGGAATGTCGACGACGCTGATGTGACGGTCACACCCGGTGTCGAACTCGAAAGCACACCCACCACGCTGGAAGCCGTCCCGCCGCCCAGGTTCTTCAGCTCGGTCGACAAGGAAGCCGACTCGCCCGGTTCGAGCGCGCCATCGCCGTCTCCCGCGGTCTCCGTGGCGTTGACCGCCCCGAGATCGAGGAACGCAATCGGATTCGCGTGCGCATGGGTCAGAGCCGCGTATGCATCGACAATCCCCGCTCCCGAGTCGTGATCGACACCGGGTGCTTCGATATCCAGAGCGGACTTGGTCAGATGACTTCGGAACGCGCTGGCCTTAAGCGAGGGCTTGACCGACTTCAGCAGGCCCGCGATCGCAGCTGCGTGCGGAGCCGCTGCCGACGTGCCGAAAAATGGGTTCAGCCCTGACGAACCCGGAAGAGTAGTGGAAACGCCGTCGGCGGCAGCCAGGTCCGGTTTCTTGCGAAGCTGACCCCCGCTGTTTTTGAAGAGATATTTGCCCGCCTTGTAGGGATTGCCGTCCTGGTCGAAGAAGACACGGCGAAAACCGTCGGTACTGAACAGCTCCACCGGGTTGGTTGGGCCGCCAGTAAAGGTGCCTCCTTCTGCCTCAGCGACATCCACGGCTGCAACGCTATAAGCCCCAGCCGCAGAGCTGTGTCCGTACGTGCCGCCGCTGGTGGAGAGAGCCAACTCCCCTCCGAAGAGCAGTATGCGGATGGCGCGGTCGGTAGCTCCGGGTTTGCGGGCAACCACCACCTGAAGGTCGGAGGAAAGCAGGAAGCCGACAAATTCGAACGGCATGCCCGTTCCGTCCTGGATGTCAGTGGATGCGACGAGGACATTCTTGAGGTCATGGTCGAGAACAAAAATGTCGTAGTCGTCCGCGGCCTGGGGATTGTCGAGCGATCCTGGATCGGACCAATGCAGGATGAGCGGGCCGCCACCAACATCAATGCGATCCGAAATCACGCCCAAGCCGAAGTTGTGCAGTTCGTACCCGGGAAGCGCATCGAGGCCGTTCTTCGCCTTCTTGAAATCGCCTTCCCACGTGCCGGAAGTTCCGTCGCTGAAATTGCCTTGGTTACCGGCAGAGGAGAAATAGAGAGCACCGTCGGCAATCACGTCGTTGACCGCACGGGCGATGATGTCGTCCTGGTAGGGAGATTCGAAATAATAGATGACATCGTCCACGATGATGTCGCAGCCGTAAGTGAAGCGCAGGGTGCGGATATTGTCGGCAAAGCTCTCCGGACTATTGAAGGCGGAGGCAAAGAACAGCTTCGCCCCGGGAGCCATGTCATGCACGATTTCCATCATGGCCGTGCCTTCGCCCCCTCCCGGCCGCCCGTCCTGGCCCGGAACCGTAACGGTGTCCGGTGGAAGATCGCCGGTGGAAATGGCGGCTTCTTTGAAATCGTCGCTGTCGGAGAGAACGCCAATCTTCACGCCGGCGCCGGTGGCGCCAAATCCGAACAGCGCTTGATCGGCGCGATGTGCTTTCACACCTTCCGAAGTTACAGACCCTCGGTCAATCAATGAAGCGGGCGTTGCCGCGTTCTTGGCCTGCAGCTTTTGAATCGCTGAAGTGACCGGTCCACGCAGGTTCTCAGCCCGCTGGCGCAGCAGTTGTTGCTGCGTCGCAGCAGAGAAGGCCTCGTAAATCCTGCGCACGTCGGAACGCTGCGCGAGTGTCTCCACGGAACCGAGCGGAACCAGCGCGCGCATCAGCGGTCCATTGATCCGGCCATAGATCACTTTGCCTCGAGCCTGCTCAATGGCCGTTATGAGCGACTTCGTAACCTTGCCCTGGATCTGCACATCCACCAGGCCGTCGGTGCGTTGCGGTCTCAGTGAACGCAGAGCTGCGACATTGGGAGTGATATTGATACCGCGCTTCATCTTCAACATGTAGATGAGGCTCGATCCGATCTTGCGTTGCGCCGGAGTTCTCGACTCTTTCTCGGCAAGGAGTTCCGCGATTTGTTTGCGCGCGGAATCGGTGAGTTGTGTCGGGCCGGTGATGGCGGGTTTGGCGCTGCTGGATTGCGCGCGCACAGACAAAGGAGTTGTAGCGAACAAGGCAAACGAAAGCGCAAGAAGCGCAGACTTCTGAACAGAAGGACTCATTGGTTCAAGCTCCTGATTAAGTTGTGTCTGGCCAACAGGGTTTTTTAGACTTCGCTTGAGACAAGACCCGAGCAACAACTGGCCTCGCCGGGGAAGCAAGGCCAAAACTCGCTAATGTGCTCCATTCGGCACCATTCCTCGCACGCATGTCAAGGAAGAAAGCTGCCACCTGAGAATTAGTGGAGCGTGAATCTCACAGAGACTGCAAGAAATTGCATCCTGGGCGGGACCGGGGAGGCCGCCGGTCCCGCGCCAAGTTGCTCAAGCCCAGCGCCGGAAGAATAGCGCCTGGCGAGCGACGGGTTTAGCTTCTTCTGTGAGCGCCGCGAGTTGACGTTCGCTGAGCGGAGTAAAATCGCGTGCCAGTTGCACATTCTCTTCGAGTTGCGCAAGCGTATCGCAGCCGATGATCACTGTGCTCACTGGCAACGACAGCACATAGTAGAGAGCCTCCTTCATGGCGAGAGTGCCCGGGAGCGGAGCCTCGCCTTCCCAGCCCGCCTGCTTATGCTCGGCCGGCTTCCAGCTTGAGAGAATGCGGCCGCGTGCGGGAATCTTCATCCCGATAATGCCAAGCTGCTTTTCCACAGCAAGCGGCAGAAGTTTTTCCATGAAGCTGAGGTGATGTTTGTCGGCAGCGTTGAGTGCCATCAGGATCTGGTCAAACTGGAAACGCTCCAGGCATTGGATCAGCAGGTCGGGATCGCGATGTCCGGTAACCCCGAGGAAGCGAACCATCTTTTGTTCTCTCGCCTGCTGGAACGCCTCGATGGCGCCGCCCTTGCCGAAAATGCGGTCAACATCATCCTGCGAGTCGATGTGGTGAAGCTGCCAGGCATCGAGGTGATCCGTGTTGAGCAACTTAAGCGATTCTTCGAGCAGCTTCAGCGATCCGTCCCGCGTGCGGTCGTGAGTCTTGGACGCGAGATAAGCCTGGTTGCGGCGGCGCTTCATCACTTCGCCGATATAGCGCTGGCTCCAGCGCTCCGGTCCACCATACATGGCGGCGGTATCGATGTAGTTGACTCCAAGGTCGAGCGCGCGCTCGACGATGGGAACGGCGACGTCCGCATTGTTAGGCTGCTCGATCGATGCCTGCCCGCCGAGACTGAAAACGCCGACGCGGTAGCCGGTTCGCCCAAGATTACGCGTGGGCATGGCTTTCTCCGTGACAGGGTTCACGGGAAGTGGTGGAAGCGGGCGCGGCGTCGTGTCGGCGGCGGCAGCGCCAGTCACAACGGCGGCGCCCAGTACGCTCGATTTCTTCAGGAAATCACGACGAGAAGAGGAAGGAGTTCTGGACATGACGACCTCCGAACAGGCCATGGTATGCCTGCGAGAAAGGAGGCGCAATCACCAACCAGACTCTTCTCACATCCGATTCGGTTCTGGCGGATCGTCCGGTGGCTCGATGACGGTGGGATCGGGAGGTGGCAGTGGATTTGGATCGGAGATCGTTGGGTCTGCCATGACAGAGCTGAGATGCGGGCCGAGCAGCAAAGGTCGACTGAAAAATGCCCCCGCTCTCGCACGTGGCGGAGCAGGGGCGAAGTGCTCGCTAAGGGTTGATCCAGATGCTGGTGGCGGTGCTGTTATCGGTGGAGTCGCGATCAGGAGTGGAGAAGCGCAGGCCGGCAGTGGCCTGTTGCCATCCGGAGATGGTCGGTAACACGGTGATCGTCGCGCTCTTACTGGTGCCGGGAGACATCTGGCCGAGCTTGCATGTCACCACGGCTCCGTGCGTGCACCCCTTGGTTGCCGAGACAAAGGTCGTCTTCTTCGGCAACACCAGCAGCGCGAACACATCCCGCGCATCGTCGTCCTGAACATCAGTCACGGTCAAGTTGAACACCAGGGGCTCTCCGACTTTCGCAGGATTGGTTGAGGTCATCGTGAGATGCATCTCCGCCAGTCCGACTCCAGTGATGGTGCTTGTGACGAAGGCACTGTCCGAACTCGCATTCGAAGAAGTGGCAGTTGCCGTGACGTCCTGAGGTGCGGTATCGACGGGATGCACGGCGACGGTGACGCTCTTCGGGCTGCCCGCGGTGACGCTGCCCAGAGAGCAGACGACGGTCAGATGCGAACCTGGAGTGAACAAGCACCCTCCGCTGGGAGGAGGAGAGATCGGAAGTTCGCCGGAGGGCATGGTGTATGTCACGACTACATTATTCGCCACACCGAAGGAATTGCTGACGGTGGCTGTATAGGTTGGTTCGCCGTTCGGATCCGTGCCGGGCGCGAGCCCGACCGAGAGCGCCTGAGCGTGAACAATAGATGCTGCGAGCAGGGTGAAGCTCAAGACGGCAATCACGGCTACCGAATGGCGGGCAATGGGATGAAACATGATTCCTCCTCCTCAGAGATTGTGGGAAATTATGCGGAAACGTTTCAGGGAAGTTGCGATGTTTTCGAGGAGCGCACGAGCACCAACCGCTCATACGCTCTCTCGAATGTTGCGGCGACAGACTCTGGCGCTCCATCCTGACCGCGCTTCAGTTACTGCACTGTGAATGTCCCCTTGGCGGTTACGCTCCCTCCAAGGGTCTTCACAATGATCTTTCCAGTCACAGCTCCGGGCGGCACAGGCACGGTCAACTGTGTGTCCGATACCACGGTGAATGATGCAGTCACAGCTTTTCCGACGGTTATACTCTTCGTCTGCTTAAGGCTCGTGCCGGTAATGGTGATCACGGTTCCGACTGGGCCGTTTTTCGGACTAAAGTCGGAGATCGACGGAAGTACCTTGAACGTCTGCGGTGTCACCAGGTCGCCGCTCGGCTCATGCACCTTGATGGGACCAGTCATGGCTCCGGTGAGCGGAACAACGATCGCGGCCGTGTCATTGATGGGGATGATCTGCCCGGGTCCATTGCCAAACGAAACGCCGGTGGCTGTGGAGAAACCCTGCCCGATGATTCCGACCGCGTTGTTCGCATAGCCGGACGTGATCACAACCAGTGAGGCGAACGGTTTAAGTCCGGCGTTGTAGCTGTAGAGAACGCCGTAAGGGGGCATTTGGGTACCGCCGTGCTCGGTGGTGCCATAGATGATGCCATTGGTGTGGAGCGTGGGAGTGCTCATCGGCGTGTCCCCGCTGGCGCCAGGAATGCTGTTGGTGAAATCCCAGAGCTTCTGAAAATTCTTCCCTTTCGTGTCGACTTTGAACAGCGTGCCGAGTCCGTTGGCACCGCCGGTCTGAGCCGCGCCGTATAGAAAGCCGTCACTGCCCTGAACCAGGCCGGAAGACGAATTCTTGCCTTCGAGAATCTGGAAGTCGTGCAGCGTTTTGTAACCGCCGCCGCTCGTCGACATCACGTACACCGTTCCGTTGCTGTTCGCGCCTCCCCAGGGCGTTGTGCCATAGAGTTTGCCGTCGGCTCCTTGCATCACGGGTCCGGCGGGGCGCATCCCCTCGTTTGTCCCACTAAAACTGTGAATGATCTTCAGCTTCCCCTTGGTCGTGAGTTGGAAGACCGTGCCTACACCAAAGGCGCCGCCAGCGGGAGTAGTGCCGTAGAGATTGCCGTCGGTTCCGAGGATCAAGGGCGAGGTCGTTTGATATGGAACGACTGCGATCACGGTGTACGCCCCGGTGGTGGGATTGAGCTTGTAGGCTCTGCCCGGATTTGTGCCGTTGTAGGTCATTCCGTAGAGGTTGCCATCGGGATGCTGGATCGGAGGTACCCAGGGATAGGCGCCATCGGCGCCGTTGGTAAAGCTGTAGAGCACCGTGGTCACGCCGTCGCGGTATTTGAAGACCGTCCCGAAGTCCGACGCTCCGCCTCTCTCCGTTGTCCCGTAGAAGTTGCCATCCCATCCGAGCGTCAGACCCGATTGCGGGGTATTCCCGTCCGGTTTACCCAGAAAGTCGTATAGATCCACTACCGTTCCATCGGGTGCGCAACTAAAGACCGAGCCGAAATGAAAGAGTTGGCTCTGGAGAGTCCCATAAAGGCTCCCGTCGAGTCCCTGAGCGAGCAGGGTAGGATTATTTGGATTGGCTCCCTCTGCGTGCCAATTGAAGTTGTGCAGTTCGGTGTACTGCGCGCGCAGACATGGGCTGATCGCGATCAGCATCAGCGTCAGTAGGACGTTTCGCCAGTATGTGAGATGTCCCATAAAACTCCGCCTTCACTAGTCGAAATTGGTGAATCCCCAACGGGTGCGGGTGACCCTCCCCTGGATCACCCGCTCCGACGCCAGCCTGTTTCGCTTGACGCCTTTCGTCTTTGTTACCTTGCGTGTCCGGCAGTTTCGGAAGCCCGATCCTCCAGCCCAGAGTTGCGACCGCGAATCGCGAGTGGCACGCTTCCGAAAAACTTCCCTACTGACACATGTGAAAAACACGAAGAAAGAGGCTCACGGCGAAACCGAAATGCGGCAAAACCCAGGATCGACGGGATGTAACTCCTGTGTTTTCAACTTATTGACAAGCTCCCCCAGAGACGCTATGCTTCCCCAACGCGGCGCCTCTCCCTCCACCGCCGATCTTTTGGGACCCGATCTGTGCAACGCGATTCTTCCAACCAAGTCACAACTTTGCTGGTCCGGTGGAGAGAGGGGGACAGCGAAGCTCTCGAAGAGTTGATGCCACTGGTGTATGGCGAACTCAGACGCCTGGCAGGTCACTACCTTCGCAAGGAACGAAGCGACCACACACTGCAGAGTACGGCACTGGTACACGAGGCGTACCTGCGTCTGGCGGGGCAAAGCCCGCCGGAGTGGCAGAACCGAGCGCATTTTTTTGGAATCGCCGCTCGCATCATGCGACAGATTCTGGTCGAACACGCCCGGGCACGGGATGCCGCCAAGCGCGGCGGCGGCGCCTGCCGGCTGACTCTGGATGCCGCCGTGGCAATCTCAGATAGAACGGATGTGGACATCTTGGAACTGGACCGCGCACTGACCGGCTTGGCGGAACTGGATCCGCAGCAAAGCCGGATCGTGGAGCTGCGATTCTTTGGCGGGCTGACAATTGAAGATACGTCCGAGGTGCTCGGGATTTCGCCGGCGACAGTAAAGCGAGATTGGGTCACCGCGCGGGCGTGGCTGTATCGGGCCATGACCGGGGAGGCACCGGCATGAATGGCGACCGCTGGCAACGGGTCAAGCAACTTCTGGACGAAGCCATTGCCCTCGACTCCAACGAACGCTCCACTTTCCTGCGCCGCGCCTGCGGCGCGGATCAGGACTTACACCGCGAGATCGAATCCCTGCTCTCCTCTCACGACAAGGCCGGAACAGGTTTTTTGAAGAGCCCCGCAGTCGACCTCAGGCCGGCTGCGCATGCCTCTCTCTCCCGTACCGGCCGCGTCGGCGTCTACGAAATCATCGAGGAAATCGGACGGGGCGGCATGGGAGAGGTCTATCGTGCCGTCCGCGCCGACGGCCAGTACACGAAAGAAGTGGCCTTGAAGATGGTGCGCGGCGGATTCTACGCCGCCTCGGTGCTGGAACGCTTCCGCAACGAAAGACAGATTCTCGCAACTCTTGACCACTCCAACATCGCCAAATTGCTGGATGGGGGGACCACTGAGGACGGTGTTCCTTACCTGGTGATGGAGCTGATCGAGGGAACGCCGGTCGATCAATATTGCGACGATCACAACTTGAATGTCACGGAGCGCCTCGAGTTGTTCCAGGAGGTGTGTGGCGCCGTACAGTATGCACACCAGCGACTGGTGATTCACCGAGATATCAAACCAAGCAACATTCTGGTGACCGGGGACGGCCAGCCGAAACTGCTGGATTTCGGAATTGCGAAGATCCTCGCCCCCGGTCTGGGCGACGGTAGCGCCACCGTGGAACGCCCGATGACACCCCACTATGCAAGTCCGGAGCAGGTGCGCGGCGACTCGATCACGACGGCCAGCGACGTCTACTCGCTCGGCGTCGTCCTCTATCGCTTGCTGACCGGTCGATCCCCATACCCGGGAGAGACTACAAGTTCGCACGATCTGGCTCGTGCAGTCTGCGACACCGATCCCAGCCGCCCCAGCACCGCGTTTCTGAAACCGGGAGCGGCACACGACGGCCCTGCGGGGGAAAAGGTTGGTGCCGAGGAGATAAGCAAGGTACGTGAGGGATCGCCGGCGAAACTACGGCGGCGCCTGGCCGGCGACCTCGACAATATCGTGCTGATGGCCCTGCGCAAGGAACCCCAGCGGCGCTACCTGTCCGTCGAACAATTTGCGGAAGACATTCGGCGGCATTTGGAGCGCCTGCCCGTGACCGCGACCAAGGGTTCGTGGCGCTATCGTGCGGGCAAATTTGTCGCTCGCCATAAAGCCGGCGTCGGTGCGACCGCGGCGGCGTGCCTCGCCCTGGCGATTGGCATCGGTGCAACCGTGCACGAGGCGCGAATCGCCAACGCCAACCGGCAACGTGCGGAAGCGCGATTCAACGATGTCCGCGAGCTGGCGAATTCTTTTCTCTTTGAATTCGACGAAGCGATCAAGAACCTTCCTGGATCCACCCCGGCGCGTGCGCTGGTGGTAAGGCGCGCTCTGGAATATTTGGACAAGCTGGCTGCGGAAGCGCGCGGGGACCGTTCTCTCCAGTTGGAGATTGCCCAGGCTTATCAGAAAGTCGCCGAGGTCCAGGGCGATCCCACGTTCCCGAACCTTGGGGATTCCAAAGGCGCCTTGCAGAGTTCCCTCAAATCGCAGGCGATCCTGGAAACGCTCGCCCGCGAAGAACCTGACAATCAGCAAGTCCGTATGCTTCTTGCAGGCGCCCACCAACAGATCAGCAATGTGCTCTCCTTTACCAGTGACGCGGTGGGCGCTGTCGAGCACTCCGGACAATCGCTGAAGATCTACGAAGGTCTCGCCGAAAGCATGTCGCGCGACCCAGCCTTTCAGGTTGAACGCGTAGTCCAGACCTATCACTATGCGAACTTGCTGGGAATGGTTGGTCGCCTGGAGGAAGCAGTCGCCGAGTACCGAAAGGCCGTGGAACTGAGTCAGCGGTTGGTGGAGGCGGCTCCTTCGGACGCGGAACCCAAGGTCCATCTCTCGGCGAGTCTCGATGGCTTGGGAAATGTACTTCAGGCAAAGGGAGACACTGCCGGGGCGCTCGAGAATCGACGCAAAGGTTTGTCGATCCGCGCAGAACTGACCAGGCTCGATCCCGATAACGCGCATTACCGCCGGCAATTGGCGTTTTCTCACCACAACGTCGGCCTGTCGCTGGTGGAAGAGGGCGATCTGGCTTCGGCTCTGGCGAACTTTCAGACGGAACTGAGCCTGTTTGAATCTCTGAGTGCGGCCGACCCGAAAGACGTTCAAGGCCGTCGGAACCGGTCTCTTGCGCACAAGCAGATCGGCGACGTCTTGATGCGTACCGGCGATCTTCGCCAGGCGCTCGCGCATTACCGTGCTGCCCTTGATATCGATCGCGATCTCCTCTCTGTGGAGCCGGGCAGCTTTCAGGCCGCTCTGGATTTGTCCTTCAGCGAAAGCAAGGTTGGATCGGCATTGGGAAAACTTGGCCAAACACAAGAGGCGTTGGATATGCTCCGCCACGGGGTGGCGAGGCAGGAAGCTCTAATGACCACGAAAGAGGAACACACCCTCCTCTACAGTCACATCGCAAACGGTTATATGCTGCTGGCCAACTTCCTGCTGGACCGTGCAGATACCAAGGGCGCAGTTGAATATTATCGAAAGGCGGTGGCCGCGCGTCTCACGTTGGCAGAAAAGAGCCCCAACAACAGTGCGAACCGCGGTTCGCTCGCGGCATGCTATGCCAGTCTCGCGAAAGCGCTCGGACAGCATGACCGCGCTGATGCGCTGAAGCAATACGGCGACGCCATCGAACTGCTCGAGCACCTTACCACCGCCGATCGCAGTAATGTGCAGTATCGGGTTGCCCTTGCAGACGACCTCTCGGATGCAGCCCGGCTCTACGTGCAAATCGCCCGACAAGACGTTCAGACTTCCTCGCGCCTCCAGGACTGGACAAAGGCCAAGTCGTTCTACCAGCGCGGACAGGAGTTATGGCTCGAACTCGACAGGGCCGGTAAACTCCCACCTTCACGAAAGCAGGCGGTTCAGGAAGTTGGCGGCGAACTGGCCCAATGCAACGATTCGCTCGCGAAGCTCCGCCAGGCTCCTGGTCAGTGAAACTCGGCAAGCGGTGGTTCGCGGAGGACAATCCACAGCTTTTCATAGTTGCTCGACCTCGAGAATGCTGAGATGCGCCTTACGCATTTACCCCGGCGAATCGTCTGCTTGCAACCGAGCGCGACCGTAATCCTCGCCAGCCTTGGCGAGCTCGGACGTGTTGTGGCGTATACGAAATATTGCGCCGATGTGGTGTCAGAGCTGCGCAATGGCGATCGGCTCATCGTCGCCGACTCCTGGAGTTCGAACGCATCGGAGATCATGGCGGCGAATCCCGACCTTGTGATCGCGGCTGTTCCCTACCAGGAAACTTCGGTCGCGGAGATTCTGAAGGCGGGCGTCCGATTCCTGGGCCTGGCGCCGCGAACGCTGGCGGACATCTATGGCGATATTGCAGTGATCGCCGGAACTGTCGGCGCTGGCGAGCGTGGTCTTGCGGTCGTCTCGCAAATGCAGGCTGCGATTGAACACGTTCGCCGCAAAACACAGGAGCTTCCCAGGAAGCGCGTCTTCTGCGAAGAATGGGGAAAACCCATTATCGCGTCGCAGCCGTGGGTCGCGGAACTCGTCCGAGCAGCGGGCGGCGAGTTTATCGGCGCGCCGGGCAAGCAGACCACCGCAGAAAACATATCCAAGGCTGACCCCGAGGTGATCGTCGCGGCGTGGTGCGGCGCTGGGGACCGCGTGCCCCTGCAGAAGATTGTGCGCCAACGTGCCTGGGAATCAACTCCAGCCGGCAGCAGCGCTCAGGTGTATTGCATTTCCGATGAGTTGCTCAATACGCCTGCCCCCACGCTCGTACAGGGACTGCATGCCCTGGCAGCAGCTATCCATCCCGAACAGTTCCCTTACGTGCAAGGATTACGCTCGATTACGGAGGTACGCGCCGGAGTTGGGCCACAGCCGGAGCGGTAGTTTAGGATTACGTTATGTCGAATGTGTCGGATTCCCTACGAATCGAAGATGTGCGCAGAGAGATCGCCCAGCTGAATTCCAGGTCGCATGACGCCGATCAACTGATGGCCGGCATCATCGAGATACTGCATGCCAAGATGCTCAAGTACAACTGGGTCGGGTTCTACATGCTGGAGCCGGGAGCCACCCCGCCGACCCTCGTGCTGGGACATTTTCAGGGAGCAATGACGCCGCACACGCGCATTCCCCTCAACCAGGGAATATGCGGGGCCGCGGCATCCTCGGGCAAGACGATTGTCGTCGATGACGTGAGAAGCGACCCGCGCTACCTGGCTTGCTCGCTGGAAACGAAATCGGAGATTGTGGTCCCAGTCTTCGTCCACGGCAACGTCGTTGGGGAACTCGATATCGACAGCCATTTCCCGGCGGCCTTTGCATTCGAAGACCGTGAACTCGTCGAGCATTGCGCTCAACTGGTCGGCAGGCGCCTGGAACAAAAATAGCTTCGAGCCACGAGCCGTGAGCTTCGAGCAACCTGCCCTTGTTTAAGGTGTTTGCTCGCAGCTCGCCGCTCGAAGCTCGCAGCTCTCCTATGAAACGCGTCGTCGCAGCCCTCATTCTCCAAGGGGACAAGATCCTCGCCTGCCAGCGCACACGGCATCAGGTCATGCCGCTGAAATGGGAATTCCCGGGAGGAAAGATCGAGGAGGGCGAGCAGCCACGGGATGCACTGCGCCGCGAATTGGAAGAAGAACTTGGGATTGAAGCCGCGATCGGAGACGAAGTCGCGCGCCTCGTGCACGAGTACCCGCGTGGCGGGTCCGTTGAACTGCGATTTTTCGCCGTCACAAGTTATCGCGGCGAGATTGAAAACCGCATTTTTCGCGATGTGCGCTGGATTGAGCGCAGCGACCTGCCGACGCTTGACTTCCTCGAGGCCGACCTGCAGCTGGTCAACGACCTGGCGGCGGGAAAAATCCTGTAACTGCATGACCCGCTCGACCGATCACCGGATTTCTCGCATGCCCCACAACAGCGCAACCGTCAGGCCGATCATGATGATCGTAGTCCCCCACGCGATTGCATTGAACAGGCGTCCATTGACGTACTCACCCATGAGTTCCTTCTTGTTGATGAGCAGTAGCATGAAGATCAGCACGAACGGCAACACCGTGCCGTTGATAACCTGCGAGAGTACCGAAATCTGAACCAGGGGCAGCTTGGGAATAAGAATGACCGCGCCGCCGGCGACGATCAGGCCTGTGTACAGCCAATAGAAGAACGGTGCTTCGCGGAACTTCCGATCCACGCCGGACTCGAAGCCCAGGCCCTCGCAGACCGTGTAGGCAGTGGACAGGGGCAAGATCGAAGCGGCAAACAGCGAAGCATTGAGCAATCCCAGGGCGAAGAGGATGTAGGCATACTGCCCGGCCAGAGGGCGAAGGGCCTGGGCCGCGTCCGCGGCGTCGCGAACGTCGTGGTGCCCATGGATGTAAAGTGTCGCGGCGCAGGCGATCACGATGAACCACGCCACGACTACCGCAAAAATGCAGCCCACCATCACGTCCAGGCGCGACGTATTGTAAGTGCGTGTCGTCACTCCCTTTTCGACAATGGAAGCTTGCAGGTAGAACTGCATCCACGGGGCGATCGTCGTTCCGACCGATGCTACGACGAGGTAAAGGTACCCGGGCGCCGCCATCGCGCTTCGGTTCGGGGGCGCCACAGTTGACAGGAGAGCGTGGGTCCAGTCCGGTCTGGCCAATACTCCCGCGAACAGGTACGTGATGTAGAAGAACGAAGCGAGGATAAAAACCTTTTCGACGCTTTTGTATTGGCCTTTGACGACGATGAGCCAGGCGATCGCAGCTCCGATCGGGACCGAAATGAATTTGGATACGCCGAACAGTTCAAGGCTGCCCGCGATCCCAACGAATTCTCCCACCACATTTCCGAAATTCGTGAGAATCAGGCCGACCATGAGCAGAAAGGTGATCCGGATGCCATATTCCTCGCGAATCAGGTCGCTCAGGCCCTTGCCGGTGACCGCCCCCATGCGTGCGCACATCTCCTGAATCACGACCAGGGCAATCATGGTGGGAAGCAGCGTCCACAGCAGCGTGTAGCCGAATTGCGCGCCCGCAGACGAGTACGTCCAGATGCCGTTGGCATCGTTATCGACATTTGCGGTGATAAAGCCCGGACCCACTACGGAGAGAATCAGCAGGATCTGGGTCTTCCAGCGTCTCAGGAACTTCATGCGCGCACGGCACGGGGGAGTTCACGATCGTCAAATTGACCGATCAGAATAAACGCAGCTTCTATTCCTGCAAAGCAGATTCACCTCGGGCCAGCTGCGAGCGCCGAGCTGCGTGTATACGATGAGGAAGTGGACGAGTATTACAGTTTCGCCCGCAGCATGCTGATCACGTCATCGGGGGTTATGACGCCGACTAGGTGGCTGTATTGGTCGATGACCGGGAGGGTCAGCAGATTGTACTTGTCAAAGAGTTCCACGAATTCCTTTTCTTTGGCGTCTGCCTTGCAGTAAATCAAAGGTTCTTCGCTCAGACCGAGCAACGGCGTTTCGGCCTTGGCCAGCACAATTTTCACCACCGGAATCGCGCCGACCAGCGTGCCTTCGGAACTGATGATGTAAATCGTGCTCATGTTCTCCATGCGGCCCTCGAAGGTGCGCATGGCCTCGACCGCGTCATGCGCCGTGGCATCGATCGGGAGGGCGATATATTCCGTGGTCATGCGGCCAGCCGCTGTGTTCTCTTCAAACTCCAGCAGTTCCGCGACCTCCTGGCGCTCCTCGGGCTCCATCTGCACCAGGATTTCTTCGGTGCGATCCTCGGGCAGATCGGCGAGCAGGTCAGCTGCGGCGTCAGGCTGCATTTCCTCGACAATCTCAGCCACCCGCTCCGGCTCCAGGGATTCCACGACAGCCTTTTGCACTTTGGGTGCAAGCTCTTCCAGAGCTTCGGCGGCGACTTCTTCGTCCAGTGTTTCGAACACTGCTTCACGTTCGCTGGGGGCCAGTTCTTCAACGATGTCGGCAATATCGGCAGGGTGAAGCCTCGCCAGACGCTCGTGCGAGATCTTCAGCTTCACGCGCCGCGCAGGATCAGTTTCGATCAGGTCGACGAACTCCCAGGGGATCTCGCGTGGAGGAATCCGCAACACCAGCTTGCGCAGGACCGACATCGGGATGACACCCTTGAGCAGGCGGCGCATGGCGCCCCGGGTCCCGACATCAACCCCCTCAATTTTCAGGACGATATGGTTCTGTGCCGTTTCCTGATAGAAATCGACGTCGTTCACGCGGACCACTTTTCGCCCGTGGACGTCGATGACTTGCTGGTCGAGCAGATCGCGGCTCAGCAGAAACAGGCCTTCGGCTCCATTGGCCGGATGCCACTCGCGAGACGCGGTAGACGCGCGAATCCCGCCTTCGATGCGCAGCACGGCCGTGCAGGGCAAGACTCGCCGTCCTTCCGTCGTTTTTACGATGAGGGAGGCTACTTTGGAGCGGTCTTCCTGCGGCGCAATGGCGGCTTCGCGCACGCGTCCACTGGCCGCGCCGGTCGAATCGTACACCGTCTGGCCCAGCAACTCGCTCAGAGACAACGTGCTCACACCCCAGAGCATACTCCAGCTGCGAGCCAACCGGCGATAGCGACGCGGCTTGCCGTTCACTGCGCCGGGTGCGAGACACAGTAGACTTCTCTCCGTTCTCCCGGTTCCCAGCCCGCTCCAAGCTCGTAGCGAAGCTCATAGCGCCTTCTCCCGTTTGACTTTCATCGTCCGTACAGGCAAACTGCTCCATTCGCCCGGTAACCGCTTTTTTTGGCGAACGCTTCACGGTTATGGGCCGATGCCAACTCGGGGATCCGTGCGCCTTATGCTTCGAAACCGCGTCTCCTATACGCTGGACTCAACGCTGGAGACGGTGAACAATGCCGAAGAAACCGCTGGCCGGATGGCGGCGGAGGCCGGATTCGACGACGAAGAGGTCATGAAGATCTCCATGGCGGTTCGCGAGGCGGCCGTCAACGCGGTTTTGCACGGCAATGCCTACGACCCGAACAAAAAGGTGACCTTGGCGTTCGAGCGCACGCGAGACGACTTGGTCATCACCGTCCGGGATCAGGGAAAAGGCCTGGACGCGAACCGCATTCCGGACCCCCTGGCTCCGGAGAATTTGATGAAGACATCGGGACGGGGCATTTTCCTGATACGCTCGTTCATGGACGTGGTGGAGATCCACCCCTCCCAGTCGGGCACCGAATTTAAAATGATCAAGCATGTCCGCGGCAGCGCGGATTCCAAGGAGGCTTCCCAGTGACTATGAAGTCCAGTACTCGTCAGGTGGATGGGGTGACCATCGTTGATCTTAGTGGCCGCATCACCCTCGGCGAAGGCAGCGTGATCCTGCGGGACAGCGTGCGCGACCTGCTCTCCAAAGGCCACAAGAAAATTCTGCTCAACCTGGGCGATGTCACCTATATCGACAGCTCGGGCATCGGCGAACTGGTCAGCGCTTACACCACCTGCAAGAATCAGGGCGGCGAACTGAAGCTGCTGAACCTGACCAAGAAAGTCCATGATCTGCTTCAGATCACCAAGTTGTACACCGTGTTCGACGTGAAAGACGACGAGGCGTCAGCGGTGAAGGCTTTCAGCAAGTAGGCGTCGCCTCGCGCGACGAGAAGAATTCGCGGGCCGGGGAATTTTCCGGTCCCGCTCTTCCCATTTTGGGACTCGGTTCTCCACTTTACTTCCGCTCCGCGAGCCGCAACGAGTCCCTTCAATGGAGATTTCGGAAAGCACCTGCCGGCCTTCCGGAAATGAGCGGAGTATGTCGTTTCGTGGTCTCGCGTGGAAAATCGTGCCCGGCCTCCTGCTGGGAGTTTGCGCCTGCGCTCATGCTGCTGACTGCATTCCCATCTCCGATGCCCGCCAGCATGTCGGTTCCACAAAATGTGTCCGCGGGACCGTGCTCAACGTAAAGGACGGTAGCAAGGGGGTCACATTCCTCGACTTTTGCGAAGACTACCGAACTTGCCCATTTACAGTTGTGGTATTCCCCAGCGATCTGAAGCAGGTTGGGGACGTGCGCCAACTCAAAGGTCGCACCGTCGAGATTAAGGGCACCATCCGGCAATATGATGGACGGGCAGAGATCATTCTGAGGCGGCCGCAGCAACTCGGGAAAGACGCGGTCTTGCTGCCGGCCCTGCCCAAGGACTACGACGTAGAACGCAAAGGCCGCTACAGAGCTGGCAAGCTCACCTATCCCAAAGCAACAAAGAAACAAACGAAAAAGCAGGACAAGCCGGTGCCGATTGAGGAACCGGAGGAACCGTGAACAGTGGATAGTGAAGAGGGGTTAGCGGATAGACGTTCGGTGGTGTCCCTGCCGTAACGCCATGTAACCAATTCACTAATCACAAATCACTAATCACTATCCACTGTCTGCCTACACCAGTCCCTTCCTCAACTCCTCCAGCGGATACCTCGTCCCGCGCCAGACAATGCCATCATTTCGGAAGGTATGAATCATGGAACGCACCAGTATGTAGATGAACAAGCTGGTGCTGATCGGATGCAGGAGAAAGTAATACGCAGGAACGGCGGACCGCGACGCCATCCCCCAATAGATCAGGTAGATTGAACCCAGCGCCACCGCGTGCGGGATACGAGCCCAGCCGTGAGCAAGCCATATGCCGAGAAATGGTCCCAGATTCAGAAGCGCGAGCCCGGCTATCGAAGCCAGCGTGCGCCATACCTGAAACGACAGCACCGCAAAAAAGTTCTTGGTCAGGTTGTTGACGACGCCCAGCGCTCCCTTGGCCCAGCGGATTGAGATCAGGTCTTCGCCGAACACGTTTCGCTGAGCGAAGCCCGCATTCTTCACCACCTTGCCCAGTTTCATGTCATCGAGCACTTCCATGCGCAACGCCTGGTACGTTCCGACCGCCTCATACACGGACTTACGCACCATGTTGAACGCGCCGACGCCCATGTGGTCGCTGGCCTCGGGATCGGCCGTTTTCCACGGGCGATGTCCGAACACGAAGAGTGCCTGGAAAAAGGCGATCATCATGCGCTCGCCGGGAGTCTTCATGATCATTCTTGGAAACAGCACGACGTGACCGGCCTTTTCGCTTTCCGCGTATCCAATCGCCCGCCGCAGAACGTCGGGCTTGAACAGGACATCGGCGTCGGTGAAGAGGAGCCAGTCGCCTGTGGCCTGGCTGGCTGCCGTCCACATGGCATGAGTCTTGCCAAGCCACCCAGCAGGAAGTTGCGCAATGTGAATCACCCGTAACGGTGTAGGGTGGGTTTCAAATGACCCGATGATCCGATGATCCGATGACCCGATCAGACGTGCCGGGTGCCCCATCCTTCCGCGTTCTTTGCGGAGGGTGGGGATTTTCGACGCAACTTCCTCCATGATCGCCCCCGTACGATCCGTAGATCGATCATTCACCGCGATGACTTCATAGTTGGAATACTCGAGTGTCAACAACCGGGTCAGTGTTTCGCGGATATGCTCTTCTTCATTGCGGGCCGGCACAACAATGCTGACCCGCGGCTCGCTGCCGGCCGCTGCCGGCGGAAGATCCCACTCCGGGCGGCTGATGTCGGCAACATGCCTCATGCCGAGCGCAGCATCGACAACGCGCGAGAGCCACGCCAGGCCAAGGAGGCTGCCGGCGATCCAGTTGAGAATGTGCCAAGTCATTCTTCTACGAAGATGCTCCGGAGGGTGGCATCGCGCCACCGTTGATCCGCAGAGGCGGCGCGAACTTCATCCCATAGAAGAGTATGGCAGAGGAAACGCCCATGGCGATCACTGGCAGAACAAACGCCGTCTGTAAAGAAGTGCGGTCCGCAACCCAACCCATCATGGTAGGCGAGGGCACATCGCCAAGAAAGTGGATGATGAAGATATTGACCGCGATCGCTGTGGCACGAATGTGCGCGCCTACGGAATTCACCAGAGCGGTATTCAGTGGCGAAGTATTCAGCAGCAGGAAGAAGGCCGCCACGGCAATTGCCGGCACCATCATGGGCCCCTTGGTAAACAACGCAACGATCATGAACGGGACTCCCAGCGCCATCCCTGCCGCCGAAACAACGTAGTAGGCGCTCTTCATCCGCCGCAGGAGAAAATCGCCAAGCCAGCCTCCGGTGATCGACGAAAGCAGGCCATCAACGACCACGATGACACCGAAAATCAAATTTGCCGCTTCGAGTGAGTAGTGACGCTCCTCGCTGAGAAACTGGGGCATCCACACCAGCACGCCGCCAAGCGAGAACGTCATGGCGGCCATTCCCAGGGTTGCAGTCAGGAAAGCCGGGTTCCGGGCCAATCCCAGAACGGTGCCGCGCTCAGCGGTCTCAGCGATCGAGTCGTAGGTGCCGCGCTCCGGCTCCTTGAGAAACAGGACAGCCATTCCCAGCAGGAATCCGGGCGCGGCCGCCATATAGAACGGGAACCGCCAGCCATAATGCGGCCCCAGGTGTCCGCCGAGCAGATAGCCGGCCGCAAATCCCACGGGAATGGCTAGGTAGAAGACGCCAAATATGCGACCGCGCCACTTTTCCGAAAAAAGGTCGGCAACGAAGGTTGGCGCGATGGTCACAAACGTCGCTTCCCCAATGCCGACCAGGGTGTGCCGAATCAGTAACTCGGTGTAGGTGTGCGTGACCGCCGTCAGAAGCGTGAGTCCGCTCCAGAAAAATGCGCCCAGCGCGATGATGACCTTGCGCGAATACCGGTCCGCCAACGGCCCCACGAATGGAGCGGCGATCGTGTAGAAGATCAGGAAGGCTGTGCTCAGGAATCCGAGTTCGGCCTTGCTGACGTGGAATTCCTGCTGCACCAACGGCTGGACCGCATTTAACACGGAACGATCCACGTAATTGACAAGATTAAGCGCGGTGAGGGTGATCAGCGCCGTGCGAGGATAGAGCTTTCTGTCGAGCACAGGTCGAGTGAATATAGCAGAAAGTCAAAAGGCAAAAGTCAAATTGCAGAAGTAAATTCTCGACAGCCTGGTCATCGAGGCTTCACTTCTCCAATCTGACTTTTTGCTCTTGACTTGCTTCTGGCCTCGGCCACTTCGCCACTACCACCGTTGAGATTCCTCCCCGTGGCCGGAAATCTCCCTTCACTTCGGCCCACACCGGTTTCGCCCAGCGCACGACATCGTTCAGCACCTGATTGACGATGTTCTCCTGGAAAATTCCCAGGTTGCGGTAGGACTGCAGGTACTCTTTCAGCGATTTCAGTTCGAGGCAGAGGCGGTCCGGCATGTAGCGAATTTCGAGTCGTCCGAAGTCCGGCAGTCCGGTCTTGGGACAGACCGAGGTGAATTCCGGATCGTCAATGACAATCTCATATCCCGGAAACTGGTTGGGCCAGGTTTCGATTTCGGGGAAGTCGTGGTCGAGACCGGCTTTCGCGTGCTCCGGCGTGTAGCGGGGGTGTTTCGGCATAGGGCCATTGTATCGAGTCGCTGGCGGCGCGAACGTCCTGAGCGTACAGATTTGGGAACGCGCCGCCTGCGAAATCTCGAACGTGTCGGGTTCATCGACCCGTCGGCGCATCTAACCAGATAAGCTTCAGGCATCGCTTTGCTGCTCACAGATAGCGCTCGGGTGATACATTGATGCTTGCGCTTTTCTCCGTATGCCATTGAATGGAAACAGCTCAGCCCACAAGCCGAAGCGCTGGTGGGTGACCGGGCTCGCGATTGCGGCAGCGGTCGTGCTGCTCGCTGCTTTCGTGACGCGCCGCGATGACGCAGTACCGATCCGTACCGCGACAGTCGAGCGCGGACCGATTCGCAGTCTCATCTCCACCAACGGAAAAATTGAGCCCGTCCAGAATTTCGAAGCGCACGCT
>Ga0335082_10001280_pt1 | contig 26866 bp, 20 predicted proteins | sample Lox_Sample_41_FD_206718 | JGI IMG/M metagenome (GOLD analysis project Ga0335082, IMG submission 206718) | Soil microbial communities from Loxahatchee National Wildlife Refuge, Florida, United States - Lox_Sample_4.1 | ecosystem: Environmental > Terrestrial > Soil > Wetlands | place: USA... | reverse complement strand
GATCTTCGGGAATGCGGCGCCAGGACCCGAGGTGGACTTCGTAGACGGTGACCGGAGCCTCAAGCCAATTGCGATGGCTGCGCTGGACGAGCCACTCCGCGTCGTTCCAATGGTGAGTGTCGAGTTGGGCGACGACGGAGCCGGTGTTGGGGCGAAGTTCGGAAGCGAAGGCGAAAGGGTCGGCCTTGAGGGGAAGGACCTGGTCGTTGGGACCGACGACTTCGTATTTGTAGATGGTGCCGGGGCCGAGTTCGGGGAGGAAGAGTTCCCAGATACCGGATGAACCGCGATAGCGCATGGGATGAACGCGGCCGTCCCAACGGTTGAAATCACCGACGACACTGACGCGGCGAGCACTGGGAGCCCAGACAGCGAAATGAACGCCGGTAATGCCGTCGACGGTCTTGAGATGAGCGCCGAGCTTTTCGTAAGCGTCGTAATGGCGGCCTTCGCCCATGAGATAAAGATCGAACTCGGTGAGGAGGAATGGGAAAGCGTAAGCATCGAAATTTTCGGAAACTTCGCCGTAGCCGGTTTGAAAGCGAATGCGATAGCTGGACGGAGCGGGGGCGAGTTCAGCAGTGCCGGGGAGAAGGGCTTCGAAAAAACCTTCATTGCGGAGTTTGCGCATGGGGACGGGAGGCTGGCCGGTGGGTAGCAGTTGAACTTGGGCGGCGCGCGGCTGAAAGAAACGAACGGCCCAGCGGCGACCTTCGGGAGATTCGACGGGATGAGGACCGAGAATACCGAAGGGGTCAGCGTTGCGAGCGACTAAAAGAGAATCGAGACGCGCGCGGAGCGGATCGACCGGAGTTGTCTTAGGAGATGAAGGAGTTTGCTCGGGCACGGGAGCATTCTATCGAAAAGAGGTAAGGGAACCAATGGCCGGAGAACCGGAGAGAAACCGAAACGGCGGAGGAGGGATTCCGCGCCCGAGTCTTTCCCTCCGCCGCCGTTGGAGGCGCCCGCCAGAGGCGAACGCCAAGTCCGTTCCTCAGGGGGACCGAACGAGAGTAGGGTCGCACCGGTGCGCGAAGGAAACAATATGGCAAAGGGGCGAAAACGCAGGTGATTTGAATACGAGTGAATGAAAGAGGGGAAGCGTTGCGTGAACGGAAAAGAAAACAAGGGGACCGGCCCGACGCGCAGGGAGGAGAGAGCTTGCGGGCGGAGGGTCCGAGGGATAAAGTGCAGGCACGCGGGTTGGTCGGGGCGAGTGGGAAGGGAATGACAGGGCCAGAAGGGAGAGTCACGTGGTGGGACCTTTCTTGCGGGTGTGTGCGGGTGTGTTACTGGTGAGCACGGGAATCTGGAGTGGAGAAAGCGCAGCGGGGCAGGACCGGTCGCAGACGCGATCGATGGTGATCTCGCGGTACGGGATTGTGGCGGCAGAGTCTCCACTGGCGGCGCAGGCGGGCGCGCGCATCCTGGAAAAAGGCGGCAATGCGGTAGATGCGATCATCGCGACGAACGCGGTGATGGGCGTGGTGTCGCCGATGATGAACGGGATCGGCGGAGACTTGTTCGCGATCGTGTACGACGCGAAGGCGAAGAAGCTGTATGGCTTGAACGCAAGCGGTTGGGCGCCGAAGGAACTGACGATCGAGTACCTGCACAAGCAAGGATTGCGCGAGATGCCGCAATCGGGAGTGAACGCGATTACGGTGCCGGGGGCGGTGGACGGCTGGCAAAAGCTGGCGGACAAGTTCGGTCGGAAGAAACTGAGCGACGACCTGGAAGTGGCGATCCAGCTGGCGAAGAGCGGGTATCCGGTAACGGAGTGGGTGTCGCTGTACTGGGCGTCGAACCTGGACTACCTGCGGGGAGACGCCGAAGCGGCGCGTGTGTATTTGTTGGGCGACCACACGCCCAAGCTGGGCGAAGTGTTTCGCAATGCGGACCTCGCGTGGTCGTTGGGACAAATCGCCGAACACGGAAGAGACGCCTTCTATAATGGAGAGATTTCGAAGCGTGTGCTGGAGGCGATCGAGCGACACGGCGGGGTGATGACGGCGCAGGATCTGAGCGAGTACTCGTCGGAATGGGTGGAGCCGATTTCGACGAAATACCGGGACTGGACCGTATACGAATTGCCGCCGAACGGACAAGGATTGGCGGCGCTGATGATGCTGAACATCATGGAGACGTTTCCGCTGGGGCAGAAGGATTGGGGGTATGGGAGCACGAAGGCGCTGCACGCGATGATCGAGTCGAAGAAGCTGGCCTATGCGGATCTGGTGAAATACATCGGGGATCCGAAGGGGCAGGAACTGCCGGTGACCGAGCTGCTGTCCAAACAGCGCGCGGCAGAACGCGCGAAGCTGATCGATCCCGACCATGCGAACTGCGACGTGTCGGCAGGAGCGCTGCCGGGGCGGGGGGATACGACGTACCTGACGGCGGTGGATAGCGAAGGAAACATGGTGTCGCTGATTCAAAGCAATTACAGCGAGTTCGGGTCCGGGATCGTGGCAGCGGGGACGGGATTTGCGCTGCACAATCGAGGGGCGCTGTTCAATCTGGAAACGGGTTCGCCAAATGCGCTGGCGGGAAGGAAACGGCCACTGCACACGATCATTCCCGCGTTCGCGGAAAAAGGCGACGTGCGGATGGCATTTGGAATCATGGGCGGGTGGAACCAGTCGCAAGCGCACGCACAGTTCATAGCGAATGTGGTGGACTTCAAGATGAACATTCAGGCAGCGATGGAAGCGGGGCGCTTCACGAAGCGGACGTTTTCAGGTTGCGACGTGCAGATGGAAAACCGCATACCGCAGAAGACGCGGGACGAGTTGGCGGCAAAGGGGCACAAGATCCTGGTGATGGGGACGTACTCCGCGGCGATGGGCGGAGGCCAAGCGGTGTTGCGGGATTTCGGGAGTGGGGTAAATTACGGCGCGTCGGACCCGAGGAAAGATGGCGCGGCGGTGGCGGAGCTGCCGGACAAGAATAACTAAGTAAGAAACAATCGACACGAATACCAGGTAATAAGCATCCGCGCAAGGAACAGGGCAAAAGTGTGCCCATGGGGAACGAAGAGAGAAGGGAAGTTCCCATGAGTGGAGACGGCGGTAGAGGTGTCTGCTGGTAAGTTATTGATTATGTGGAGGGTGGCGTCAGCGCTTCTGGATGGCGACTTGCACCAAAGGACAGGTGTTCGGGGTTGGCAAGGCGACTCGGGAGGCAGCGATGCGGGTGTCCGAAGCGTTCAGCGTGGCACTACGGTGGGTGACCGGCGGCGCGTGTGTGCTGGCCATGGCGTTGAGTGCAACAGGGCAGGAGAAGCACGTAGCGGGGGAATATGTCTGCGTGGAAGCGCGAGTTGCGGGGAAAGCCGTTCCCTGTAAGGCAGCACCGCTGAGTTTAAAGAGCGACGGGAAATTCGAGCTGGAAGGGCGCGAGGGAGAATACCTGGTCACGGGGAATTGGGTGGAGCTGAACGGAAAGGTGCTGAAGTCGCGGGCCAAGATCGAAGAGGGGCACAAGATCGTGTTCCGGTTCCGCAACAAAAAAGGGCCGTGCGAAATGATTTACGAGCGGCGGGTGGTGGAACTGGGGAAGACGCAGCTGTCGTAAGGGCGAGCTACTTCTTTCGAAGATAAGTGAAATCGTATTCGACGAACCAGGAGGCACCGCTGTCGTAGGACCCCTGGCTGAACTGGCGGACCTTGTCGGGTCCTTGCGGCGAGAATTGCAGGTGGCGCATGAGCTTCCGGCCGTCGGGTTGGGGCATTTCGTCGGTCCAGTAGTCCAGCACGCCGTCCTTGAGCCTTCCGTAAAAATGGATCATGCCCTGGGAATTGTCGACCCAGAACTGTTCCCAGCGTGCGAGGCTGGTGTTAAAGGTGTTGTAGCTCTTGCCTTGATAAGGAGCGTTGGCGCTGCTCCAGTTTTCGAGGATAACGCAATCATTCAAGATTTTTTCGATGCGGCTGGATCCGGCGGTCATGCCGCCTTGGGTCGTGACGACGTTCCAGTCACCGACCCAGAAATCAAGCTGGCGATTCTCTGGAGAGTAGACACAGGGTTTCTGGTTGCGGTTGGCGTGCTCGACGAGCTTCGAAAAGCGGGAGTCGGCGCGAAGGTCGGTGAGTTCGGGTGCGGACTGAAGATCATCGGGCTGGGCAAAACCGTTGGCAAGCGCTTTCTGGAGGAAGGAGAAGGCGTTGTCGATCTGATGGAGAGACGCACAGGCGAGAGCGGACTGATACTCGGCGAGGAAGTTGGGGGCGCCGTTGGCGAGAGCCTTGTCAAAGGCTTGAAGAGCCTGCTGATTCTGACCGAGAGAACGAAGGGATACCCCAAGGCGATACCAGGCGCGGCCGTTTTTGGGATCAGAATCGGCGAGTTGCTGGTAGAGGAGTGCGGCCTTGGACCAGTCTTTGGAGTCATAGGCGGAGTTCGCCGATTCGGCGAGGCCGGGCAACTGCGCGGGCCGAGTGGGGCCGGCATGGGACAAAGCGCAGGCAAAGGCGATGAAGCAGGCCGCGGAACGGAACGCTGTCATGCGTGTAGACTCCTCCGCGTGCGATTTGGACGGCGGCGGGCGAAGAAGGTTGGCAAACCGGGAAGCTACTTATTGAAAAGTTCTTGGAAGAGATGGAGGGTGTCAGGCGCGTAGCCACTGTAGTGATTATTGGCAAAAAGGAAGACGTGGAGGTTGCGCTTGAGGAAATTGCGGCAGGCAATGACCCAATCCTGAAGTTCGGATGTGCGGTCGACGATGGTCTTGTCCCAAGTTTTGGTGAGAGCTTCGATGGCCTTGCGATCGCCGAGCCAGCGAATGTAGGTGAAGTCGGTGGTGATGAACTGGGGTTTGGAGCCGAGGACCCGGGGAGGATACATCCAGGGATGGTCAATCAGAGCGAGAGCGACATTGTGCTGGCGGAGCAGGTCGAGGAGAGGAGGGGTGAGCCAGAACTTGTTGCGGATTTCGAGAGCAAAACGGGGTTCGGCAGGGAGAAGCTTGAGGAAGGGTCTGAGGCGGGCGAGGAAGTCATCGGAATTCGGGAATTTCTGTTTGCTGAAGTAGGGGAACTGAAGAAGGATGACGGCGAGTTTCTGGGCAAGGGGTTCGGTGGCACGAAGAAACTCGGTGAGAACAGACTCCGCGTCGAGGAGCAGCCGTTCATGAGTGATCTGCTGGGGAGCTTTGAGCGCGAAACGGAAGTGGGAAGGGGTTTTGGAATTCCAGCCCTGGACGGTGGAGAGGGCGGGGACGGCGTAGAAGGTGGCATCGACCTCGAGGGTGTCGAACCGGGTGGAGTAGAAAGAGAGATAGTCGCGGGATGCGGTGCCGGGGGGATAAAAGGACTTTTCCCAGCCGTCAGCCGTGAAGGAAGACGTGCCTAGAAGGAGGAGAGGGGAGGGGCTGAAGGAGGCCATCAGGTAAATATGTGATTACGTGGCATACGTATAACGAAAGCCGGACGGCGGAGCGGTCGAGTAAAAACGACTAGGAAATCGGAGAGGATTGTACCAGAATGGTGTACCTTTTGAGGGCATCCAGCCCGTCCCAAAAGCCGAGTTGCTAATCTCGCCCAGCAACTGAACCAGGTCGTGAAGTCATCTGGCTCTCTGCTATTGACGGAGTAGAGAAAGCCGGGTTCACGAGGTGGGCGTCATGCTATTTCGACACATCAGCAAGAGCCGCAACTGTCCGGAGTGCCAAAGCGCCGAGGTGTTTCGCGTGAAGCGCACGGGTGTGGCGCTGAAGATTGTGTGCAATGTGATGAACGTGAGACCGCACTGGTGCGCGAGTTGCGACACGTTCTTCCTGGCTCCGAAGCAAGAGAAAGAGCGCCGAGTGAACGGCGAGCAGTTTGAAGTGAAGACCGAAGTCACACCCACCGGGCGAGCCGGCCACAGCCGCCTGGCGCATTAAGTCGCTGGCGTTGCGTTGGAAAGCAAGTTGCCCAAATCCTCGAAGGGTACATTGATCAGCGGATAGTGCTTCCAGTCCTTGTAGTCGAAGTGCCACCACTCGCTTTCATTCACACTAAAACCTTCGGACTCCATGGCGCGACGGAGAAGGTCGCGGCGCCAGCGCTGAAGGGAAGTGCCGCCAAGGAATGTGGGAAAAGAGCGGGGAGACATTTCGTCGTAGAGGCCGGGCATTTCGGCGGGATTGGCGGTGGCGAGGCCGTAGAGGGTAAGGTCGACAGCGCAGCCGCGATTGTGCTTGGAACCCTCGTTGGGATTGGCGACAAACTGGTGGTCCTCAGGTGGAGTGGCGTCCCAGAAAATTTTAGTGACATACCAGGGGCGATAGGCGTCATGGATCAGCAGGCCGAAGCCGAGGGGCTGGAGTTTGCGCGAGACACGGGCGAGGGCTTCGGCGGCGGGGCGCTGCATGAAGGCGCGGGCCTGGGTGTAAACGGGAGTGGAGAGGAAATTGTTGGATTGGGCGTAGCGGATATCGAGGCGGATCGAGGCGTCGAGGGTGGTGAGTTCAACGAGGTCTGGGCGACGAAAGGATTGGGATTCGTGAGGCGGATGGGAGGCGAGAGCCAGGGCGCGAAGATCGGCGAGAGGTTTTCGAGGGGTGATGCGGAAGAAGCGAGAAGGGTCGGAACCGGCGTCGGTGCGGATGAAAGACTCCTGGAGGTAGGTGAGCGACGATACGGTGCCGGTCGCATCGCGGTGCTCGGTATAGCCAAACCATCTGCCGGAGCCATCGTTGATCGAGACGAGGTTGCCGGATTCGCGAATCTCCTCGGGAGGTTTCGCAGAGTCCATGGGCTGCAGGAAGAGGCGCTGGCCGCGCTCCAAAATGACCAGGGATTGATTCGGGCTTCCGTTGCTGGAGTAGCGATAGATGCCGACCAGTTGTTTCCATGGGGCGGGGGCATCGGGAGGCTGAGGGTCGGGGGCGAGTTGGGTAGAGTCGGATGGGACAGCGGCAACGGTGGCGGGGGAGGACTGAGCGAACAGGAGGCTTGGAGCGAGGAGAAACAGCGAAAGGAAAAGCTGGAATGTCTTTCGCGGGATCGACGGTGTCACGCGTACATGCTAGCAGGAACCGGCGGAAAAGCCGAAAGAGGAAGGAAAGCAGGAGCGGCCGGGATTAGGAATTAAACCAGCGGGAGCCGCGGCGCTGCTCCTCGTCGAGTTCGCGGACGATCTGCATGGTGCGAGAGCGGCGGAATTCGCCGATAGCGGTGAGCATGGAGTTAGCGAGCGCCATGGGGGCGGTGTAGGACGCGCCGAAGTAGACCGAGTCGATGGAAGCGAGAAAGAGTTCGTGGCAGTGGCGGGCGAGAGGGGAGACGTAGGTATCGGCGATGCCGACGCAGTAGGTGCCTTTTGAGCGAGCGTCCTGAACGCCTTCGACAGTTTGGCGGATGCCGCGGCGAAAACTGATGGCAAGAACAAGATCCTTATCGGTGAGGGAGCGGACGGTGTGGGTGACAGGTCCGGCGGAAGAAGCGACGAAGACCGGCAGGCCGAGAAGGTTGAGATGGTAGCCAAGGTATTCGGCGAGAACTGCGGCCAGGTCCGAGCCGAGGATGACGATGCGGCGGGCCGTGTACACGCGTTTCGCCAGAGGAAGAAAGCGCTGCGGGTCGAGGGAGTTCTTCAGCCCCTGAAGGTTCTTGAGATCGCGGAAGAGGGAATTGCGGACGCTGGCATCGGGGCCATCGGTATTGCCGGCGGTCTGCTGGAGCATGGTGTCGAGCGAAGTGGCGAAGGCGAGAGAGAGTTCATGAAGATGGTGCTGGAACTGGCGGTAGCTTTCGAAACCAAGACCGTGGACGATGCGGACAATGGTGGCGGGATCGGTATGGAGACGCTTGGCCAGTGCGCGAACGCTGAGGAGAACGTATTCGCGGGGATGCTCGAGAATGGGGCGAATGATCTCCTGGCGCTTCGTGCTGAGTTGCTCGATGCGCTCCGGAAGATTTACGGCGGAAGTTTGAGCGGGGACGGGTTTTGACATGGGGCAATAATCTACATTACTGAGAGAACACGAGGCTAGAGGTAAATGGTATAGGTGAGGCCGGGAGAATATCCGGCCGGCGGGAAGCAGTTATCGGTAGCGGGCGTGTCTGAAGGGAGCAAAGCCCATCCTCTGCGCGAATCAACGGGGAGGATGGGCGACTCCAGAATCGGCGGTTATTTCTTGGCGGAGGAAGCGGTTTCGAGACCGGGCGCGACGATCGGATTGAGGAACGGCATCATGGCGCGAAGTTTGGGGCCCAGCTGTTCGATCTGAGAAGTCTGCTCGGCTTTACGCTTGGCGAGGAAGTTTGGGCAGCCCTTTTCGTTTTCTTCGATCCAGGCCTTGGCGAAGCTGCCATCGCGAATCTCGGCGAGGAGTTTCTTCATGGCGTCGCGGGTCTGTTGCGTGACGATGCGGGGTCCGGCGTGGTAATCGCCATGTTCGGCGGTGTCGCTGACAGAGTAGCGCATGTAGCTGAGGCCGCCGCGGTAAATGAGGTCGACGATGAGCTTGAGTTCGTGGAGGCATTCGAAGTAGGCGACTTCGGGCTGATAGCCGGCGTTGACGAGAGTTTCGAAGCCGGCCTTGACGAGTTCGCTGACACCGCCGCAGAGAACGGCCTGCTCGCCGAAGAGGTCGGTTTCGGTTTCTTCGGTGAAAGTGGTTTCGAGAACGCCGGCGCGGGTGGTGCCGAGTCCCTTGGCGTAGGAGAGAGCGAAGGCTTTAGCCTTACCGGAAGCATCCTGATGAACGGCGAGCAGGGCAGGGGTGCCGCCGCCTTCGGTGAAAACTTCGCGAACGCGATGGCCGGGAGCCTTGGGGGCAATCATGCTGACGTCGACGTTCTTGGGCGGCTGAATGGCGCCGAAGCGGATATTGAAGCCGTGGGCGAACATGAGGGTCTTGCCGGGAGTGAGGTGAGGCTCAATGGATTCCTTGTAGAGCTTGGGCTGGCGCGTATCAGGCGCGAGAATCATGACGACATCGGCCCAGGCAGCGGCTTCCGCGGGAGTCTTCACGGTGACGCCGTCTTTTTCGGCTTTGGGCTTCGAGGCGCTGCCTTCGGGAAGGCCGACGACGACGGAAACGCCGGAATCGCGGAGGTTGAGGGCGTGGGCATGACCCTGCGAGCCGTAGCCGATGATCGCGACTTTCTTGCCCTGAACGAGGGAGAGATCCGCGTCTTTATCGTAGTAGAGGTTCGCCATTGCTATTCCTTTCGTGAGCCGCTGAGCGGCGAAAAAACGATTTGAAGCAAACTCGATTCCTGGTTGCCAGCCGGGCGGGGACGACGCAGCACCAGCCGAAATTCAGATCCGCCAGCAAGCTATTCGGCGGAAGCAGGCGTGTTTGTCGTGGCTTTGTTCGCGGCTTCGGCGGGAGGCCGGAGCAGATCGCCGCCGCGAGTCATGGCGATGCGGCCGGTGCGAGCCATTTCGAGGACGCCGAAGGGGCGAAGCACTTCGAGAAGGCCGTCGATCTTATCGACCGTGCCGGAGACTTCGACGATGAGAGACTCAGGAGCAACATCGACAACACGTCCACGGAAAACTTTAATGAGTTCCATGAGATGCGGACGGTTCTGCTGGTCCGCGGCAACTTTGATAAGAGCGAGGTCGCGTTCGAGCATGGGACGCGCGGTGATGTTTTCCGCGAGGAGGACATCGACGAGTTTTTCAAGGCTGGCCTCGAGGCGAAGGGCGCCTTTCTCGTCGGTGTGGGCGCAGATAGTCATACGGGCAATTTCCTCGTTCTCGGTGGGACCGACGGTGAGGGAATCGATATTGATGGCAAGACGCCGGGTGAGAGAGGCGACGCGGTTCAGGACGCCGGGTTTATTTTCGACATAAGCGACGATCGTTTGCATAAAGTCCTCAGTCCTCGAAATCAATGCTCAATTCAATGCCCACGGGCAAAAGCGACGCTCTCCATTATGGCTCAGAAGCGGTTTCGACCAGCGGGTTGTTGGGCCGGCGAATCATGTCGTGGAGCGCGGCACCGGCGGGAACCATGGGGTAGACGGAGTCTTCTTGTTCCACGCGGAAGTCGAGCAGCACCGGTTGATCGGTGTTGCGGGCGGCCTCGATGGTCGGAACGACTTCCTTGCGGGAGGTGACGCGTTCGCCGCGGATGCCATAGGCGTTGGCCAAAGCGACAAAGTCGGGAGCGACGAGCGGAGTAGCGACGTAGCGCTTGTCGTAGAAGAATTCCTGCCACTGGCGGACCATGCCGAGGTAGCCGTTATTGATGATGGCGATGTTGACCTTGATCTTCTCCTGCACGATGGTGGCGAGTTCACAGGAAGTCATCTGGAAGCCACCGTCACCAACGACGACCCAAACTTCGGCGTCGGGCCTGGCAAACTTCGCGCCGATGGCCGCGGGAAGGGCGAAGCCCATGGTGCCGAGGCCGCCGGAAGTGATGAGGCTGCGCGGGGTGTTGTGGTGGTAATACTGGGCTTCCCACATCTGGTGCTGGCCGACGTCGGTCACAACGACGGCACCGCCTTTGGTGACTTTCCAGAGATCGTTGATGACGTGAGCAGCGTAGAGGTGGCCGCTGTCCGGAAGCGATTGAATATCGCGGACGGCGGAATCGCCCTTGAGTTCCTTGATGTGGGAGAGCCAAGCACCGTGGTCGCGGGTGTGAACGTGAGGGAGAAGGCTGGCGAGCGTCTCGCCCGCATCGCCAACGATGGCCGCGTCCACTTTCACGTTCTTGTTAATTTCCGCGCGATCGACTTCGATGTGAATCTTACGGGCATTGCGCGCATAGGTGCGAAGGTCTCCGGTAACGCGATCGTCAAAGCGCATGCCGACAGCGATGAGGAGATCCGCTTCCTGAATGGCGGTGTTGACCCAGGCTTCTCCGTGCATGCCCATCATACCGAGGTTCATGGGATCGGTAGCCGGGAAGCAGCCGATGCCGAGGAGGGTCATGGCGACGGGAATGTTGCTGGTGCGGACGAATTTCTCAAAGACGGGCATGGCGCCGGAGAGCATGATGCCGCGGCCAGCGAGGATGACGGGGCGCTTGGCGGAATTGAGGAGCTCGATGGCGCGGTCGAATTCCTGCTGGTCGTGATTGTTGCGGACACGTTTCTGGGGAAGCTTGGGCGCCGTGGCGTCCCAGTCGAAGTCCATGCAGGCCTGCTGGGCATCCTTGGTGATGTCGACGAGCACGGGGCCGGGACGACCGGAACTGGCGATGATGAAAGCTTCGCGGACGGTGCGAGCGATGTCTTCGACCTTGGAGACCACCACGTTGAACTTGGTGATGGGCATGGTGATGCCGGTGATGTCGACTTCCTGGAAGGCATCAGTGCCGAGGAGCTTGCTGCTGACCTGGCCAGTGATGCAGACAACGGGCGACGAATCGAGCATGGCGGTAGCGATGCCGGTGACCATGTTGGTGGCACCCGGACCGGAGGTGGCCATGGCGACGCCAACACCGCCGCTGGCACGAGCGTAGCCATCGGCCATGTGCGTGGCGCCCTGTTCGTGGCGGACAAGAACGTGATGGAGCTTGGATTTGCCGAGCGCGTCGTAGACGGGAAGAATCGCGCCGCCGGGGTAGCCGAAGAGGTCCTTCACCCCGAGACGGGTGAGAGTCTCGCAGAGGATTTCCGCGCCAGTCAATTTCATAGAGTTCTCCCCGAGGCAGCCGGAAGGGCTCCGGAAGCAAAGCTGGCAGGCACGGCAGTGACGGCGCCGAGCGAAGAGGAAGAAACAAGCAGGGCGTATTTGGCCATGACGCCGTTGGCGTAACGAGGTTTCGGAGGTTGCCAAGAGGCGAGACGCTTCTGGAGTTCGGCATCGGCGATTTCGACGCTGAGGGAGCGCTTGGGGATATCGAAGACGATGGTGTCGCCATCGCGAATGGCGGCGATGGGGCCGCCAACCGCGGCTTCGGGAGCTACGTGGCCCGCCATCAGGCCGTGGGTGGCGCCGGAGAAGCGGCCGTCGGTGAGAAGGGCGACGGAATCGCCGAGGCCCGCGCCGACGAGAGCGGCGGTGACGGCGAGCATTTCGCGCATACCGGGGCCGCCGCGGGGACCTTCGTAGCGAATGACGACGACGTCGCCGGCCTTGATTCTGTTCTGCTCGACGGCGGCGAAGGCGGCTTCTTCGCCGTCGAAAACGCGCGCGGTGCCGCGGAAATTCTGAATGTTATGACCGGCAACCTTGATGACGCAGCCCTCGGGGGCGAGATTGCCCTTGAGAATGACGAGGCCGCCGGTGGGTTTCAACGGGTTGTTTTTCGCGCGGACGACATCCTGGCCCGGCGTTTCTTTCGCGGCGGCCGCTTCTTCGGCGAGGGAGCGTCCGGTGACGGTGAGGCAATCTCCGCGGAGGAGACCGGCTTCAAGCATGCGCTTTGCGACGAGCGCAGTACCGCCTGCTGCGTAAAGATCAGTCGCGACATATCTGCCCCCAGGTTTGAGATCGGCAAGAATCGGCGTGGCTGAACTAACACGATCAAAATCGTCGATGGAAAGAGAAATACCGGCTTCGCGCGCGATGGCGAGGAGGTGAAGGACGGAATTGGTGGAACCGCCGGTGGCGGCGGCGCCGGCGATGGCGTTTTCAATGGCGGACTTGGTAATGATTTTCGAGGGGGTAAGGTTGTTCTTCAGGAGCTCAAGGGTGAGCTTGCCCGCGAGTTCGCCGGCGTGCGCTTTGCCGGCATCGGTGGCTGGAACACTGGAAATGCCCATGGGGGCGATACCGAGGAATTCGCAAACGAGGGCCATGGTATTGGCGGTGAACTGGCCGCCACAGGCGCCAACGCCGGGACATGCGGAACACTCGAGTTCCTTGAGCTTGGCGTCGGACATCTTGCCGAGAGCGTGCGCGCCGATCGCTTCGTAGACGTCCTGGATCGTGACGGAATGACCTTCATAGTGGCCGGGAGCGATGGAACCGCCGTAGAGGACGAGGCCGGGAATATTCAAACGAGCGAGAGCCATGGCGCCGCCGGGGATGGTCTTGTCGCAACCGACGAGAACGATGAGGGCGTCGAACATGTTGCCGCGGGCGACGAGCTCGATGGAATCGGCGATGACTTCACGGCTGACGAGGGAAGCGCGCATGCCTTCCGTACCCATGGTGATGCCATCGGAGATGGAGACGGTGTTGAACTCGAGGGGAGTGCCGCCAGCGGCGCGAATACCGTCGGCAACGTGGGCCGCCAGTTCACGGAGGTGGTAATTACAGGGACCGATTTCGATCCAGGTGTTAGCGATGCCGATGAGGGGCTTCTTGAAATCGTCGTCCTTGAGGCCGACAGCACGCAGCATGGCACGAGCACCGGCGCGACTGGCGCCGTCGGTGAGAGCAGAACTACGAGGCTTCAGCGAATTGTCAGACACTGCAGCGAACCTCCGAAAGACGTGCGAGACGGCCTAAAACGACGAAAGCCATCATCCCTTTTGGATGATGGCCCGAAACCGGCTCGGATCTGAAAACCGCCATCACCCTGTAGCTGAGCCCCGAATGACAATGGGGCTAATTCGCACGACCACACGAATGACGCCTACAGCGACGAAGCACTGGTTGGCGAGACGCGAGTCGTGGGCGACAGGAAACATGATGGTCGCCCTAGAAAATACAAGAATGCGCGGAAAAGGTCAATCAGTCAAATTAATAGAAATAGAGGAGAAAATAAGAGGGAGTTATGCCTAGCCGGGGTGGCCGCCGGAGCCCAGCCCGCATCGAAAGGATGGCAGCCGGCACACGCCAGGACGAGACAAGAAGCCGGGAAGATTCGTGAAACAGGTTTGACGCAGAAGTGACACGCCGAGGCGCCCAGGCGGCGAGATACTGATCAGAGAAAGAGAGCGTGCTCGTGGAGAAAAAGGCGGATGTGTTCGTCGTCGGGGGAGGACCCGCCGGACTGGCGGCGGGGATTGCGGCCGCGCGCAAGGGATTCACAGTGACGGTGGCAGACGGGACGGAGCCGCCGATCGACAAACCGTGCGGCGAAGGAATGATGCCGGAGACGCGAGCGGCACTGAGCGAACTGGGCGTGGAGCTGCCGGAGGGGATCGGATGGAAATTCCGAGGCATCCGCTTTGTGCAGGAAGAATGGCGGATTGAGGCGAAGTTTCCGAGCGGCGAAGGGATCGGCGTGCCGAGACCGGTGCTGCATCAACGGTTGATCGAAGAGGCCGAGAAGTGCGGAGTGACATGCCTCTGGAAAACGCCGGTGCGGGGGATTGAAGGAGGCAAGGTCTCCGTGAATGGGGGAGCGGTGCGGGCACGCTGGATCATCGGCGCCGACGGCGGGGCGTCGCGCGTGCGAAAGTGGGTTGATCTGGATGATTCGACAGGACGGACACAGCGGATGGCGGCTCGCAGGCGATATCGCGTGCGGCCCTGGTGCGAGTACGTTGAAGTTTACTGGACCAAGAACACGCAAGTGTATGTGACGCCAATTGGCCGCGAAGAGGTGTGCATTGTGACGATGGGCGACAGCGCCGAAGACGTGAAATTCGAGCGCGTGCTGCAGGACCTGCCCAGTCTACGCACGAGGATATCGAACGCGGAGGTTGCGGGCCGGGAACGAGGCGTGGTTACCGCAATGCACCGGCTGCGGCGTGTGACACGAGGCAACGTGGCGCTAGTGGGAGATGCGTCTGGCGGAGTGGACGCGATCACGGGAGAAGGGCTGCGACTGGCGTTCCGGCAGGCGGGTGCGCTGGCGGAGGCCATCAGCAAAGGGGACTTGCGGGAGTATCAGGAAGTCCACCGGCAATTGCAGAAACGGCCATTGTGGATGGGCAAGCTGATGCTGGAACTGGGCCGGCGCGAGAAGGTTCGGGAGCGGGTGTTGCGCACGATGAATGAGCACGAAGGGCTGTTCGCGAAAGCGCTTGCCATCCACGTCGGGCGAGCGACGCCGCGGGACACGATCGCGACGATGGCGGAATTCGGCTGGCGACTGCTGGCGGCGTAGAGGAGATGGACGATGAGAGTGTCGGGTTGGCGTCCGGCCGGGATTGCACTGGGAGCGATCGCAGTGGCGGCGGTATTTCTGTCGGCGATTGCAGCGCCGCCTAGGCCGAACGCGGCACCAGGCGCGGGAATTGTGTTGGTGGTGGATCCGGCGCAAAGCAAGGTGCACTACACGGTGGACAGCACGCTGCACACGGTGCATGGGACGTTCAATGTGAAGAATGGGACATTGACGTTTGATCCGGTGAGCGGGAAAGCGAACGGCGAAGTGGTGGTGTACGCGACGAGCGGGGACTCAGGGAACAGTTCGCGTGACGAGAAGATGCACAAGGAAATTCTGGAGACGAAGACGTATCCGGAGGCGACCTTCCGGCCGACACAGGTGGAGGGGGCGGTGGGGCTGAGCGGGGCGTCGGATGTGAAGGTGCGCGGGATCATCAACGTGCACGGGCAGGATCATGAGATCGTGTCGGTAGTGCACGCCGAAGTAGCGGCGGACCGGTGGAAGGGAAACGCGAAATTCGATGTGCCGTACATTCAGTGGGGAATCAAAGACCCAAGCAATTGGCTGCTGAAGGTGAAGCCGGTGGTGAATGTTGAACTGGACATGGCGGGAACGGTGAAAGCGTCGAATTGAACGACGGCGAGAGGGCGGGCGGAATCGCAGGTTTCGCGGGTTTTTCACGGTTTCCATTTGCATATCTGTGCTGCATCCCCCAAAATTGAATATTTGGGCAAGGACATTCGCTCCGAACTGTCGTGCCCTGTAGCTCCACAACAAGAAAACTGAGGAAACTCATGGAAAAGCCTACGAAGATTGCTCCGCCTAAAGGGAAGCTGGGAGTATTGCTGCCGGGAATGGGCGCGGTGGCGACGACGTTTATGGCGGGTGTGGAATTGGTGCGTCAGAAGAAAGCGGTTCCGGTGGGATCGCTGACGCAGATGGGCACGATCCGGCTGGGGAAGAGGACGGAAGGCCGTTCGCCGAGGATCAAGGATTTCGTGAAGCTGGCGAAGCTGGAGGACATGGTATTTGGCGGGTGGGATATTTTCCCGGACAGCTCATACGAGGCGGCGGCCAAGGCCGGGGTGCTGGACCCGCACCACCTGGCGGCGGTGAAGCCCTTCCTGTCGAAGATCAAGCCGATGACGGCGGCATTTGACCACGAATACGTGAAGATGCTGGACGGCAAGCACGTCAAGAAAGGGAAGACAAAGTACGACATCGCACTGCAACTGAAGGACGACATCGCGAAGTTCAAGAAGAAGAACGGCTGTTCGCGGCTGGTGATGCTGTGGTGCGGTTCGACCGAAGTGTTCCTGCAGCCGCACGATGTGCACAGCACGCCCGAGAAATTCGAAGAGGCGATGAAGGCGAACCACCCGGCGATCGCGCCGTCGATGCTGTATGCGTGGGCGGCGATCACGAGCGGAATCGCGTATGGCAACGGCGCGCCGAACCTGAGCGTGGACATCCCGGCAATGCAGGAACTGGCGCACCGGCACGGCGTGGCCGTCGGCGGCAAAGACTTCAAGACGGGACAGACGCTGCTGAAGACCGTGCTGGCACCGGCGTTCAAGGCGAGGATGCTCGGGCTGAACGGATGGTTTTCTACGAACATCCTGGGAAACCGCGACGGCGAAGTGCTGGAAGATCCAGGATCATTCAAGACGAAGGAAGAATCGAAGCTGGGCGCGCTGGAATTTATTTTGCAGCCGCACCTGTACCCGGAGTTGTACAAGAAGATCCATCACAAGGTGAGGATCAACTATTACCCGCCGCGCGGAGACAACAAGGAAGGCTGGGACAACATCGACATCTTCGGGTGGCTGGGGTATCCGATGCAGATCAAGGTGGACTTCTTGTGCCGGGATTCGATTCTGGCAGCTCCGATTGTGCTGGACCTGGTGCTGTTCCTGGACCTGGCGCAGCGTGCGGGGATGCGCGGGATTCAAGAGTGGCTCAGCTTCTATTTCAAGTCGCCGATGACGGCGCCGAAGCTCTATCCGGAGCATGACCTGTTCATCCAGTTGATGAAACTGAAGAACACGTTGCGCTGGATGATGGGCGAAGACCTGATCACGCACCTTGGCCAGGAATATTACGACTAGCCTTCGCCTGACAGCAGTTCCGAGGCGCCAGGGACGTTTCTTGGCGCCTTTTTTTGTTTGCGGACGGCATTGGAGGTGCGGTCGCTGGAAGGCGAATCGGTCAGAGGCGTTCGGGGATTTCCCACTTGCCGGAATCGGCGGAGCGAAAGATGGCTTCGATGACAGCCATGTTGCCGATGGCATCTTCGAGGGGGTTACGCACATCGGTGTTGTCTCGCACAGCGGCGGAAAAGAGATCGGCCTGAATGGTGAACTGATTGCAGATGGGGAAGGATTCGGTGGTCAGGCCGCTGCCAAAGAGGTCCTCACCGGTGTCGATGAAGATGCGCGTCGGGCGGTCCGTGGGCGCGTTGAAGGGGATTTCGACATCGATGCGTCCGTCGGTACCGAGAAACTGCATGCGCTGGTAGTAGACGTTCTGCGTGCTGCAGGTGAAGACGACCTGGCCGGAGGGATACTCGAGCATGGCGGAGGTGAGGCGGTCAGTTTTGAACGCCGGATCGCGTTCGATACAGCCGATGACGCGCACAGGTTCTTCACCAAAGACAAAGCGGGTGGTCTTGATGGGATAACAACCAATGTCATAGAGGGCACCGCCGCCAAATTCGAGGATGTTGCGGGTGTTGGCGGGATCGACGTTGAAGTAACTGAAATAGCCGAAGGCAGAGTGGAGTTTGCCGATGCGACCGGTGCGAACAAGTTCTTCCGTGCGCAGCCACTGCGGGTGAGTGCGGACCATAAAAGCTTCGGCAATCTTTACGCCGTTTTCGTCGCGAGCGTGCAGGAGGCGGCGCGCTTCGGCGACGGTCAGACTCAGCGGTTTCTCGCACAAGACGTGCTTGTGTCTGCGGGCGGCTTCAATGGACCAGGGGACATGCATATGGTTGGGAAGCGGGTTGTAAATGACCTGGATCTCGGGATCGGCGAGAAGTTCTTCATAAGAGCCGTAGGCCGTGGGGATGCCAGTTTCGGCTGCGAACGCCCTTGCCTTGTCGAGGGAACGCGAGGCGATGGCAACGACCTGAGTGTGCTCGCACTGCAGGAGCGCGGGCATCACACGGCGGCGAACCAGGTTGGCAGTGCTGAGAATTCCCCACTTCACTTTTTGCGGCATTTCGAGTCTCCGATGAGATTTACTGGCGAGCGCGTTCAATCCATCCAGGCAAACGAACGAGTCACAGCTTTTTTCCACTGACGATAATAAGCATCGCGCAAGGATTCTTCCATACGCGGCTCCCAGCTACGATCGACAGCCCAATTCTGACGGAGATCGTCGAGATCGGAATAAAAGCCGACAGCGAGACCGGCAGCATAAGCGGCGCCGAGCGCGGTGGTTTCCTTGATGACCGGCCGCAAGACGGGGATATTGAGAATGTCGGCCTGGAATTGCATCAGCAGGTCGTTCTCGACCATGCCGCCGTCACTTCGCAGCGAAAAGAGATGAATCTCGGAATCCTTTTCCATGGCCTCGAGAACTTCGCGTGTCTGGTACGCGGTGGCTTCCAGAACCGCCCGGGCGAGGTGGCCCTTGTTGGCATAACGAGTGAGGCCGGCGATCACACCGCGAGCATCGGCGCGCCAGTAGGGAGCGTAGAGGCCGGAGAAGGCGGGGACGAAGTAGATCCCGCCATTGTCGCGGACGGAGCGGGCGAGGCTTTCGATATCAGAGCTTTTCTGGATGAGGCCGAGGTTGTCGCGGATCCACTGGACGAGCGCGCCGGTGATGGCGACGCTGCCCTCGAGGGCATAGACGGTGTTTTGGGAGCCAAGCTTGTAACCAACGGTGGTAAGCAATCCGCAAGTGGACGGAACAGCGCGCTCGCCCGTATTCATGAGGAGAAAACAGCCTGTGCCGTAGGTGTTTTTGGCTTCGCCGGGGCGGAAACAAGTCTGGCCAAAAAGAGCGGCTTGCTGATCGCCGAGGACGCCGGAAATTTTCACGCCCGCGACACAAGGAAGTTTCGCTTCGCCGCACACTTCGCTGCTGGAAACGATGCGCGGAAGAATAGCGGGGGGAATGCCAAAGGAGGCGAGGGTCTCGGGGTCCCAGGTCAGCGTAGCGAGATTCATGAGCTGCGTGCGGCTGGCGTTGGTGACGTCGGTGAGATGGACGCCGCCATCAGGGCCGCCGGTGAGGCGCCAGAGGAGATAGGTATCGATGGTGCCGCAAAGGAGGTCGCCGGACTCAGCAAGGGCGCGGGCATCGCGGATGTTTTCGAGGAGCCAACGAATCTTGAGAGAACTGAAATAGGTGGAAAGGGGAAGGCCGGTCGTGGAGCGAAAGCGATCGATGCCGCCGTGCCTGGCAAAGTCGGCGACGAGGCCGTCGACGCGCGTGTCCTGCCAGACGATGGCGTTTGAGATGGCTTGTGCGGTCTTGCGGTTCCAAAGAACGACAGTTTCGCGCTGGTTGGTGATGCCGATGGCCGCAAGGTCTTTGGGCTGAAGGATCTTGTGCGCCATGGCTTTGCGCATGACGTCCTGGGTGCGGCGCCAGATTTCTTCGGGGTCGTGCTCGACCCAGCCGGGCGCGGGATAGATCTGCTCGTGTTCTTCTTGGGCGTGGGAGACAATGCGGCCGCTGCGGTCGAAGATGATGAACCGTGTGCTGGTGGTGCCTTGATCGAGTGCGCCGAGATAGGCGGGCATAAGTGTTTCCTCAGAGCGAGAGAAATTTCACGAGCAGGCCGGCGAGCGCGCCGCCAGCAAGCGGGCCAAAGACGGGAACAGGGGCGTAAACCCAGTCGGAGCCGACCTTGCCCGCGATCGGAAGGATGGCGTGGGCGATGCGCGGTCCGAAATCGCGAGCGGGATTGATGGCGTAGCCCGTGGTGCCACCCAGGGAGAGGCCGATGCCCCAGACGAGGCTGGCGACGAGGAACGGACCGAGTCCGGCAACGGGGCCGGTCGCAGCGACGTTTTTCGAAAAGATCGCGCTGACCACAAAAACGAGTACGAAGGAGCCGATGACTTCGCTGAGGAAGTTGAGAGGGTAGTTGCGGATGGCAGGGCCGGTGCTGAAAACGGCGAGTTTTGCGGAGGCGTCTGGCGATTCGCGCCAGTGCGGCAGGTAATGCAACCAGACAAGGGAGGCGCCAGCGAAAGCACCGAGCGTCTGCGCCGTGAAGAAGGTGAAGACGTTGGAGTAATTCCCGGTACGGACAGCCACGCCGAGGGTGACCGCAGGATTGAGATGCGCGCCAGGACTGCCGCAGGCGATCGCCGTGAAGACGCCGCACATTACGGCGAAGGCCCAGCCTGCCGTAATGACCATCCAGCCGGAGTTTTCAGCCTTGGATTTCTTCAGCAGAACTCCGGCGACGACGCCGTCGCCGAGCAAGATGAGCACAAGCGTGCCCATAAATTCCCCAAACCAGGGCGAGAGCATGAAAGCGTCCTCCGAGAGGCTGGGGCGATTATTCCACAGAGACAGTGGGGGAAGGCAAACGGGTTCGAAAACAGAAGGGGAGTCCGGGAAGCGTGTTTTGCGTTTTCTAGCCGGCGTTGGCAACTGGCGCGGAAAATCCGGGCTGAATGGAATCGCCCATGGCGGCGCCGTCCTGGAATCGAACGAAACGCCCGGAGAGCGCGGCGACTTTTTCACCGGGAACGATGATGCCAACGAGATTGAGCGGGTCGGCGGCGGAGATGGCGATGATATCACCGGTGGGCGGTTCGCCGCGGAAAGCGCGCAGGGAGTCGACGGCAATTGGAAGGGCGAACTGCTCGCCCAGAAAGCCGGCGACGAAACGGCCACCGCGGATTTCCCCGCGATCTTCGAGGCGGCGGAGGGCGATGAGAACTTCGCGCCAGCGAGGAAGAATGGATTCGCGCGTGAGAAGCTCGCGAAAGACGACGCCGTAGCGTTTCAGCAGCATCCAGCAAATGGCTTCCATGTGGGCGGCGGGATCGGCGTGCTCTTCAGGGTAGATGAGAGACCAGCGGCCAACGGTGTCGCGGGGACGCGAATGGCGGCCGTGACCCTGGCCGGCGCGGCGTTTCGGGTCGATGAGTGCGCGGAGATTGTCGAAGCCATCGGCGGTAAGGAAACCAACGGCGACAAGTTCCCAAAGGGCAGCTTCGACTTCGGATTTCAGGCGGCGCGAGCCACGAACAATATCCTGGAAGAAGGATGCGCCACGGCTCCGAAGGAATTGCAAAACGTCTTTGGCGGCAGGGCTGAGACCGGGATGATCGGTGGCGGAAAGCTCGTGAGACGGGTAGGACATCCAGGCGGCATCGTCGCGGGCGAAAAAGGAAATGGGCGCGACGCTGGTGGGAGTGACGCGACGGGTGCGTTCGGCGGAATCGATGAGCAGAGCCGGGTGTGGAGAAAGGCGGCGCCAGCCGATTGCACCGCTGAGGCAGAGCTGGTCGAGCGATTTGGGATCGTAGGCGGCAACGCGGCGAGCGAGGATCTGAGGCTCCCAGGTGTTGGCGGGGGCTTCGTATCCCTGCAGCTGCCGGAGGGCCTCCAGAGTGCCGCGTTCCCCGAGAAGCTGCGTAGAAGGGGCAACGTGCTGCCAGCGAAAGAGCCAGCGCATGAATTGCGCGGCGGTGACGGGCTGAATCTCGCGGCGGAGACGGCCGAGGGTGAGGCGATGAATGCGGGCAAGCAGGCGACGTTCGCACCATTCCGTCTCGAGCGAGCCGGGGCTGGAGAACTTGCCGCGCAAAACAGCGCCACTGGCCTCGATTTGCAAGAGGGCCGCTTCGACCAGCGCTTGGGGCAGGTTTAGGATAAGGGCCAGTTCACGCGCAGTCGTGGGGCCCGAGTGTTCAAGCCAGCCGGTGATCAACGCACGGGCTGCGTGTTCACGTGTGGGCAGTTGCGGCTCCGCGTCCGGGATGGCGGAGTCAAGTTGCGCATTCGGGAAGAGAGCGGGGAACGATTTGAGGCGTTCGGCGGCAACCCAGTAGTGACGATCGTCGGCGACAGCGAGAGTGGCGCGATGCTGAGCGCGCAGCTGGTCGAAGAAGGGCAGCCATGCCGGCAAGGATTCCCGGATCGCCAGGCCGATCGGCGAAGGAGCAGCGGGCGACGCTGAGGCGAGGCAAGGAAACGCAACGAATGTTTGCAAGACGTCGTGGAGTTCGTTGGCATCACGGAGGTCGGGCCAGGCTTGCGCGCGGACTTCGGCGATGGCTTCAGGGTCGAGTTTGCCGACTTCGGAGAGAACGGATTCGGGCAACATGCGGCGCATTTCGACGGCGCGAGCGCGGCGCTCTTCAATGGGGGCGTCGTCGAGATAAGCGAAGGGATTAGCATTGAGAATTTCATGGGAGAACTGCGAAGGCACCGGCGTGTCGACGGCGAGGCAGCGGATGCTGCCGTCGAGGACGCGGGCGATGACTTTGCGCAGGCCGTCGACGTCCATGGCTTCGGTGAGGGCGTCGCGCATCACTTCATTGACGAGCGGGTGATCAGGAATGCACGGCTGAGCATCGAGATTTTCGGGGCAGGCGGCCGCGTCGGGGAAGACAGAGGCGAGGAGGTCATCGGCACGCATGCGTTGAATGGGTGGGGGAACTTTCTTGCCGCTCTGGAAGCGCTGGAGGATGAGGGCGCGCTGGGCGTCCCAGCGCCAGCGAGCGCCAAAGATCGGCGATGGCAGGACGGCTTGTTGCAACACGTCGGTCAGAGACGACGGGTGGAGAAAACGAAAAACGTCGGCGAGAGGGAAACTGTGCTGCTCGGCGAGGGAGATGTTGATGCCGTCATCGGTGGCCGCGGCCTGCAATTCGAGGTTGAAGGAGCGGCAAAAACGCTTGCGCAGCGCCAGGCCCCAGGCTTTGTTGACGCGGCCGCCGAAGGGAGCGTGAATGACGAGCTGCATGCCGCCGCTCTCGTCGAAAAAGCGCTCCGCAATAACGGTCGCTTGTGTGGGGACGGCTCCGAGAATCGCGCGACCGGTGACAATGTGATCGACGAGTTGTTCAGCGCCGGACCGATCGAGGCCGCATTCGGATTGGAGCCAATCGAGGACAGGGACGGCGTCAGGCGAGGTGCGAAGATCGATGCCGGGCTTTAGAGTGCGGGTCAATTCGTCGACTTTGGAACGGACTTCGGCCACTTGTTCGGAAAGCTCGGCGGTGCGGGCGGGAGCTTCGCCGCGCCAGAAGGGAATCGTGGGCGCGGCGCCCTGGGCGTCTTCCACGATGACACGGCCGTTGGCCACACGGCGAATTCGCCAGGAAGTGTTGCCGAGCAGCATGACGTCTCCGCCCATACTTTCCACGGCGAAGTCTTCGTCGACGGTGCCGACGACGGCGCCTTCGGGCTCGGAGACGACGGAGTAGAGCGCGTTGTCAGGAATTGCGCCGCCATTGGTGATGGCGGCGAGACGAGCACCGCGGCGTCCATACAAGCGGCCGTTAACGCGGTCGCGCAGAAGATAGGCGCCATAGCGGCCGCGCTGTGCGTTGATCCCTTCCGACAGCATGTCGACGATGGATTCGAATTGATGGCGAGACAGGTCACGATAGGGATACGCGCGACGAATGACGGCGAACAGGTCGTCTTCGCGCCATTCCTCACAGGCGCACATGGCGACGATCTGTTGCGAGAGCACATCGAGAGGAGCAAGCGGGACTTCGATGGTATCCAGATAGCCGCGGCGCATGGCGTAGACAAGCGCGGCGCTTTCGACCAATTCATCGCGGGTGGAGGCGAAAATGCGGCCCTTGGGAATGGCGCCATGCCAGTGACCGGCGCGGCCAATGCGTTGCCAGGCGACGGAGATGGAGCGCGTGGAGCCGATCTGGCACACGAGATCGACGGCGCCAATATCGATGCCGAGTTCGAGCGAAGCTGTGGCGACCAGGGCGCGAATTTCCCCGGCTTTCAGTTTTTTTTCGGCGGCCAGACGGAGTTTGCGAGAAAGGCTGCCATGGTGCGTGGCGACCGCGTCGTTGCCAAGGCGTTCGGCGAGACGGTGGGCAACGCGCTCGGCAAGACGCCGGGTATTGACGAAGACGAGTGTCGAACGGTGTTCGCGAGCAAGTTGCGTGATGCGGTCATAGATCTCGTCCCACATTTCGTGAGAAGCCACAGGGCCGAGCTCGCTGGCGGGGACTTCAACAGCGAGATCAACCCGGCGCTGATGGCCGATCTGGACGATCGCGGGATCGGGGCGGCCACCGCCGGTCAGGAAGTGAGCGACGGTCTCAATGGGCTTCTGCGTGGCGGAGAGGCCGATGCGGATTGGAGTGTGCGTTGCGAGGGATTCGAGCCTTTCGAGGGAGAGGGCGAGGTGAGAGCCTCGCTTGTCGTCGGCCACGGCGTGAATTTCGTCGACGATGACGGTGCGAACGGTCTTCAGAATCTCGCGGCTTTTCGCGGCGGTGAGGAGGATATAGAGGGACTCGGGGGTGGTGACGAGAATGTGAGGGGGCCGCTGGAGCATGGCGCGGCGCTCGGGCATCAGGGTGTCGCCAGTGCGGACCGCCGCGCGAATTTCGGGCATGAGGAAGCCGCGTTCGATGGCGAGCCGCTGGATTTCGCCGAGTGGGATTTCGAGGTTGGTCTTAATATCGTTGCCGAGCGCCTTGAGCGGGGAAACGTAGAGGACTTCGGTCTCGTCGCGGAGTTCGCCGGCAATGGCTTTGCGAACGAGCTGGTCGATGCAGGCCAAGAATGCGGCGAGAGTCTTGCCCGAGCCTGTGGGCGCGGAAATCAGGGTTGTGGCGCCGGCAAGGATATGGGGCCAGCCCTGGTCTTGAGGCTCTGTAGGGGCGCCGAAACGGGCGAGGAACCATTCCCGGACGACAGGATGTGCCCAGGCGAGGGAGTTCGGGGGAGCGGCTTGTATCGGAGCGAGAGACATACGGCTTTGACGACCCCGGCGAGCAGAAGGATACCTGACGGACAGAGAATCGCGGGAGAGGCTATTTTAGCGCGGTCGAGGGGTGAAATCTAATCGCGGCCGGAAGCGGCTGAGTTCGTTCAGTAGCGGATGACTTCTCCCATGCGAGGCAGTGTGGAAGAAATCTTGAAGCGCTTCCTGATTTCAGCGGAGAGCGCCTGGCGGGCCTTGTCTTCGCCGTGCGTGAGAATGACGCGAGGTTTGCTGGGAGCGACGGCACTGAACCAGGTCAACAAGTCTTTCTGCCCCGCGTGGGCGCTGAAACCACCCATGGTGTGAATCCTGGCGCGGACGACGATCTTTTCGCCGTGGATGCTGACAATGGGCTGGCCTTCAACGAGGCGACGACCGAGCGATCCGTGTCCCTGGAAGCCCACGATGAGAACCTGCGTTTCCTGGCGCCAGAGATTGCGCTTCAAGTGATGCAGAATTCGGCCGGCATTGCACATACCCGCGCCGGCGAGGATCATGCAGGAACCTTCGAAATCATTGATCTTCATGGAATCCTGCGGTGAGGCGGTGGCCTTCAGGGATTTGAGATCTTCGCGCAGGGGGCGCTGGGAGATAAAACGGGTCATCTGTTCGTCGAAGATTTCCTTGTGCTTCACATAGATTTTGGTGGCTTCGATGGCCATCGGGCTGTCCAGAAAGATAGGGAAGGGCTGGGCGGTGCGTTTGCGGAACATCCAGCCGAGAAGGCCCATCAGTAGTTGTGCGCGACCAACAGCGAAGGTGGGGACCAGGATTTTTCCGCCACTGCCGCCGACTTCCTTGACGATGCGAACGAACTCGTCGACGGTCTCGTCGAAGGGGCGATGGTTACGGTCGCCGTAGGTGGACTCGAGGAAGACCAGATCGGCGTGCTGGAAGGGTTCGAAGTCGCGAAGGATGGGAATGCCCTTGGGGCCGAGGTCGCCGGAGAAGAGGACAGAGCGCTCGCCGTTGTCTTCCTTGACGGTGAGCCTGATGCTACCCGAGCCGAGCATGTGGCCGGCTTCGGCCCAAGTGGCTTCGATGCCGTCGGCAATCTGGACGGGCTTGCGGTAGGGCACCGGGCGCATCTGGGAGATGATCTGCTCAGCTTCTTCCACTTCGTAGAGCGGCTGGCGGAGAGGTTTACCCTCGCGCTCGAGGCGACGATTCTGGCGCAAGACGTCCTGAGTCTGGATCTTGGCGGAATCGCGAAGGATGAGTGCGCTCATGTCGATGGTGGCGGGGGTTGCGAAGACTGGTCCACGGAAGCCAAGTTGAGCGAGCAAAGGGAGGCGTCCGGTATGGTCGAGATGTCCGTGCGTAAGGAGAACCGCGTCAAGGCGCGTCTGAGGATTGGCGGGCGGACGGTTCAGGGATTCAGATTTTCTTCCACCCTGAAACATGCCGCAATCGATCATGACGCGGGCTTTTTTGGTCTGGAGGATGTAGGCCGAGCCGGTCACTTCGCCACCGGCAGCACCGACGACTTTGATCTCCATGGGGATTCTCCGGATGAACTGGTTCAGGATTGTGGTTTAAGCCGACCTTTCACGTCTTGCGGCAAGCTGCGAAGTATGAGGTCGACCGCCTCACGCGGGGAATCGGTGATTCGGCCGAAACCGAGTTCCTCCTGCTGAAAAACACCATGCTTCATCAGGTGCTTGCCCCAGGTTTGCAAACCCTTCCAGAAAGATTTGCCCATCAAGATGACCGGGAAGGGGCCGATCTTCTTGCACTGGACGAGAGTGGCGGCTTCGAACATCTCGTCGAGAGTGCCGAGTCCGCCGGGCATGACGACGAACGCGCAGGAATACTTGACGAGCATAACCTTGCGGGTGAAGAAATAGTGGAAGTCGATGTTCTTGTGGAGATAGGGATTCGCCTGCTGCTCATGCGGAAGAATGATGTTCAGTCCACAACTCATGCCGCCCGCTTCGAAGGCGCCGCGATTGGCAGCTTCCATGATGCCGGGGCCGCCGCCGGTGACCGTGGCGAAGCCGGCGCGAGCTAACTCCACG
>Ga0335082_10001279_pt1 | contig 26868 bp, 15 predicted proteins | sample Lox_Sample_41_FD_206718 | JGI IMG/M metagenome (GOLD analysis project Ga0335082, IMG submission 206718) | Soil microbial communities from Loxahatchee National Wildlife Refuge, Florida, United States - Lox_Sample_4.1 | ecosystem: Environmental > Terrestrial > Soil > Wetlands | place: USA... | reverse complement strand
GGTCTTCACGCAGCTCGCGGCACTGTGGCTGCGCGATGCCTCGCAGCTCCCGGACCAGGCCCAGCTCCACGAGCTGTGGCTGGAGTACCTGATCTCGGCATTCTGTGCGCGCGAGCTCGCCGCCGCCGTGGACGATGCCGAGATCAAGCCTTCCGTCGCGTATGCCGCCGGACTGCTCCACGATGTCGGAACGCTCGCATTGTGCTTCGCGGAACCCCGGCCGATGTCGCGCTTCCTCGGCAGCGCCTATGGCATCGGCACGCCGCTCTACGATCGCTTCGTCGACGCGCATACCAACCTCGGCGCGGCTCTGTTGCAACGCTGGCGCACTCCGGAGCAGCTCGTTGCCGTGGCCTCCCGGCATCACGCCGGCTTCGCGCCCGAGGAGTCGGCGCTGACCGGGATCGTGTTCCTCGCCGACCATTTGCACCAGAAGATCCTGGACCACGAGTGCGGACGCTTTCAGCGGGCGGTCACCACGCCACCGGGCTGCTTCGGCGGAGCGACGCACGAGACGACTGCCGCGCTGCTCGGCTTGGGCCTTACCGACCGGCTGGATGAAATCGTCGCCCGCGTCGCGAGCGAAAGCCAGCGCATCGATGCCTTGGCCGCAGCGGTACCCGGCTAAGCCCGCCCGTCCCCACCGACGCTCATCGGCAGTTCGCTCACCGCATCGGCCCACGGCGACGCGATCTCCGTCGCGCCCCAGTTGGTCGTGCCGCTGCGCAGGACCGCGCTGGGGCAGGCGAACTTGAACGGCAAGGTTTGCCGACGCACCCGAGCATAGGCGAAGCGCGCGGCCAACGCGGCATGCACGTCGTCGGGCAACAGCTCGTCGCCGATCACCAGCTCCCCCTCGCTCGCATCCAGCCGCGGCAGATGGAAGGCCTCGTCCAGGCTCTTCGCGTGATCGGTCAGGAACGACAGCAGCTGCATCACGGCCGGCAAGATGCGCCGCCCGCCCGAGGCGCCCAGTGCGAAGCGCGCGCCGCCGTGCTCTGCAATCACAGGGCAATAGTTCGTCAGACAGCGCTTTCCGGGCGCGAGCGAGTTGGGTCTGCCTGGCTCGGGATCGAACCACATGATGCCGTTGTTCATCAGGATCCCGCTTTGTGGCAGCGTGAAGCGCGAACCGCAGATCGACAGCAGCGTCTGCGTCACTGCTGCCATGTTCCCGTGCCGGTCGACGACGCAGAAGTGCGAGGTGCATCCGGCGGAGCGGCCGCCTTCCACGTCGCCCATGCGTGTCAAACGCGACGCGTAGGCTTCCTGCAGGCACTCGGCATACGCGACGTAGGTGCGCGCATCCGGCGCCGCGCCGGGTGCGACCCGCCGCTCGAGGTTGCGCAGCGCGCTCGCCAGCGTCGGACCCGCAGTGAGCTCGGGCGTGGCGGCGATGCCGGCGCGGCGGTACCCGATCATCAAAGGCTCGACAAGCCGGGCACGATAGCTTGCCAGATCCGACAGCGAGAGTGCGCCGCCTGCCTGCTCCACGTCGCCGGCGACGCTGCGCGCTAGGTCGCCTTCGTAGAAATCGCGCGGGCCCGCTTCCGCGAGGCGCTGCAGCGACATCGCGAGACGCTGCTGCGCCAAGCGCACTTCCGTGCGCGCGGACCATGCGGGCGCGGGCGGCAGGCCATCGTGCAGAAACGCCGCCCGGCTTGCCGCGTAACGGTTCAGATCGGCCGCTGCGGCCGCGAGATGGTGCGCGGCGAACCAGTCGATCAACAGGCCCTGTTCCGCGCATTGGATCGCTGGCGCTACCAGGTCCTTCCATGCCATCCTGGCGAAGCGCTCGTGCGCGATCCGCATCCCGTCCACGGTACCAGGCACTGCAATCGACAGCGGCCCATGGACGTTGCGGTCCTCCTTCACCCGCGCCCAGGGGAACAGGTCCGACGAGACGCCCTCTCCCGTCAACGGGAAGTCCGCGGCGTCGAGCGAGGCAGGCGCGCGCATGCCGAAGTCGACGACGTGGTAGCGGGCTTCGGCGGCGCGATACAGCACCATCGCACCGCCCCCGCCCATCCCGCTCATCCAGGGCTCGAGCACGCCGAGCGCGAAGGAGGTCGCGATCGCCGCGTCGACCGCGTCGCCACCCTCCGCGAGCACTTGTGCACCTGCCTCCGCAGCACGCCGGTGCTGCGCGGCGACGATGCCCCCTTTGCTCTGGACCGCCGGCTTGAGGAGCCGCAAAGACGTGCTGAAGTTGTCCATCGTGACGAGAGTGAAGCGGTGGAAAGGTGAAGAGGTGAAGAGGGAAGTTGCGCCGCGTGCGCGGCGCCGTCCATCTCATTCACTCATTTGCTTCTACACCTGCTCATCATAAACCCTAACCGATCGGTCACCCGCATCGCCCCGGCGAGCGTCCATCAAACGCCGTGGGTCGCCGGCCTCGCCGTTCTGCTGGCGTATGCCAGCCCCGCGCCGAGCAGCGCGAGCAGTGAGCAGAACGCGCCGAGCGCACCGAAGCCGCCCGATCCGAGCAGGATCGCGCCGACCGAGCCTGCCAGCAGCCAGCCCATGCTGTTCATCGTGACGCTCAATCCGAACAGCGTGCCGCGCAGCTCGCTCGGCACCTCCGAGAGCAGGGCCACGAGCGAGGGGCGGCCGGCGGCGTTCGCAAAAGAAAATCCGAAGCCCAGGGCAACCGATGCAGCCAACCCGGGATGCCACAGCAACGTGGGCAATGCGAAGGCGGCGGTGAGCGTGCAGGTGGTCGCGACGACCAGGGGACGCGATCGCGCACGATCGGCGATGCGCCCGCCGAGCAGATTCCCGATCAGGTTGCCCACCGCCACCAACGCCAGCACCAGGGCGAGCATCGCCAGTCCAACGCCGTACGTGTGCTGCAGGTAGGCCGGCAGATAGATCGCCAGCGAGGCGAAACAGGCCCGTTCGGTGGTGCCGGCCCCGAGCACGCAGATCAGGCGCGGTTGGGCCAGTCTGGCCAGTGGCGCTCGTCGATGCGGAACGTCGGGATGCCGGGTCGGGTCAGGAGGCGTCGCGAGGCGCACCGCGATCGCGAGCATCACCGTAAGCGCACCGTGCACGGCAAGAGCTCCACGCCATCCGCCAAGCGTCCCCAGCAACGTGACCAGCGGCACACCGAGCACCAGCGACAGAGACTGGCCGGTGATGATCCAGCTCAGTGCCCGTCCCCGTGAGCCCGCCGGCATCTGGTCCGAGACCGCTGCGAACACGGTGCTCATGAACGCGCCTCCGCCTACACCCGAGATCAGCTGCCATATCGCCGCCGCCGAGTAGGAAGGCGAGGCAGCAAAACCCAAGCGTGTGGCTCCGATCAGCACGATGCCGCCGACCAGGAATGCACGCCGGCCAAGCCGGTCGGAAAGTGCGCCCATGATCAGTGAGGCACTCCCCCAGCTGATCGACTGCAGAGCAAACAGATGCGCCACCGTGGGGAGATCGGTGGACAAATCGTGGGCAATCGTCTGCAGGAATGGAGCGGCAGCGGACCCGGAGGAGGTGACCGCGAACGTAGCGGCGCTGAGCGCAATCAGCATGGCGACGGTTCTTGCATCGGTCATCGAATGACTCCGGGTCTCGCGTCGGCGGGCGGCCGTCCAGTGGTGCGGCAGCGGTGCAGCGCCCTCATCTTTCGCCGCATGCCGCCATGCTCGCGCCGGGAGACCACACCACCCCCACGACGCGCGGTCGCAATGGTCTCAGCCTCGCGCCCCCCCGGCAAGCCAAACTTGCCCGCCGTGCCAGGCGCGTACTGCGTGGGCTGGCGATCCCTAGCCCGTTGCTGCCGCCGAGCTGCGGTCGGTTCGCGGGCGGAAGTCACGCACCGAAAAACTCTGACAGAGTGATGCAGAACGCACGCTGATGGTCTTGGCGCACAGCGATGGGAATGCGAGCCCTCGCACGTTCAAACACTTGGGCGCGTGTGCGCCCCGCAAAACTCCCGCGGGCGCTCGCGTCGTGGCTCCTGCATCAAGCTGCTAACCACCGGCACACGCTATCCTTGACGCATGCGATGCGACCGTGCACGTCACGCTCTGCGCCGCCGGCTGGCGCTGCTGCTCTGCAGCCTCTGCGTGCTGTCTGCACCGGTGCCCGCCGCCATGCTGGAAACCGGAACCGGGCTCGCTGCACTCTACGAAGCGCAAGTGGACCGCCGCCTCGAGCTCCCCGAGGCGGAGCGGCGCTTCTATGCCGCCAGGTTGGCCGCCGCGCTGTTCGACGTCGGGCTGTACGCGCTTCCGCCCGAGTACTTTGTGTTGGTCGACCAGGATCCGCGCGTGCAGGCGATCATGGTCTATTGGCTCTCGCCGGCTCGGGAGTTCGAGTTTGTCGGCGCCTCTCCGTGCTCGACCGGCAGACCGGGACAATACGAGCACTTCTACACGCCCACCGGTGTATTCGAGCACACCGTCGCCAACCTGGACTTCCGCGCCGAGGGCACCAAGAACGCTCAAGGGATTCGGGGCTACGGTATGAAGGGGATGCGGGTATACGACTTCGGCTGGGTGCAGGGGGAGCGCGGCTGGGGGCGGCCGGCACAGAGCAGCATGCGGCTGCAGATCCATTCCACGGATCCCGACCTGCTCGAACCCCGCCTCGGTTTGCCTCACTCCAAGGGCTGCATCCGCATTCCGGCCACACTGAACCAGTTCCTGGACCGCTATGGCATCCTCGATGCCGACTACGAGCACGCCATGGCCGAAGGCAAGACGTTCTGGGTGCTCCGCCCGGATCGCGAGCCGACGCCCTGGTCGGGACGCTACCTGGTCGTGATCGATTCCAACCGCAGCGAACGGCCTGGCTGGGCATCGGTTCCCCCCGCACGTCGTTGACCCGCGCCGAAGACCGATGTCACCGCGCGAACGACAGGATCGCAGCGTGAGCGCGGCGTCGCGGGCGCCGAGTCGTGATCGCGATCCTGGATCCTTGCGCCTCTACGCGCGCGCGAGATGAGCCGGACTCAGGCCCGGTCTTTGCACAGGTTCGAGCCCGCAGTCCATCCCGAGCACCGGTCCGTGGCCCATGCGCAGCCAGAAGCCTGGCCTCGCGCGCGGTTGCTCGATCTGGTCCACCGGAAGGGCGGGCCGGCGCGGGCCGGCCTTGGATGGCGTCGTTGGGCAAGGGAGGACGGTGGTCAGCAAGACGAGACGGATTTGCCTATCGCTCGCGTGCGCGCTGGCGCTGGTTGCGCCGGGCGCCGGCGCCAAGTCGCGCTCGCCCGCAGCGAGCGTCGACTCGGGCTGGTCGTTCACGCTGTCCGATGTGGAAAGCGCACAGATCACCATCGACTTTCCATCGGGCGTAGCGGACCACCCCCAACTCAAGTCCGAGCTGCGCCATGTCGGCGCGCGTTGGACGCGCGATGGCCAGCCGTTCGATCCCGCTCCGCTGGCATCACTGGGGCAGAGCCTGCGCGTGCTCGTGCCGGTGCTCGGCCTGCATCATTGCCCCGATGCTGTAGGCGCCGCGCCACAGCGAGACGCGTGGCATGTGCAGATCCAGCTCGGGATCCGGACCCGCAGCCACGGTACGCTTCGAGTGCGCTCCAGTTCGAGCTGTGCGTACATGCTCCCCTGGCATGTCACCAACGGCGTGACGCTGGCGGCCTCCTACCAGCCGCAGACGGGACTAGCGATTCAGGATCTGGTGACACCGGTCTGCCCGGAATGCCGCATGCAGACCGAACCCATGCCCGAGCCGTTCGTCGCCGGCCCCAACCGCGTGCGACATGAGACTTTGTTCGGTGCGCTCGTGGCGAGGTGGAAGCGCTTGGCCGCCAAGGATCCCGAGTGGGTCGCAGCACAGACCGACGATCTCACCGCCGCGCTACGCTGGATGGACGAGCGGCGCTACGAGGCCGAGCTCCAACAACTCATCGGTCGCAGAGCAATGCCGCTCGCGGTGCGCCGCTTGGCCGAGGCGGAGCTCCAACGCCTGCGGCAGAAGAATACGCCGCGCGTCTCTGCGCAGCTCGAACAGAGGTACTCCGCCGAGTGACCCGTCGCAGGCGCGGAAGCAGACCGGTCGACGCGAGAAGCCCGACTCAGCATCGGGCCGTTGCGAGGCGTACACTGCAGATCCCGCACGCTCACGAGCGCGATCAGGCGCCGGGCGGCCGCAAGGCCCGTTGCACAGGCTCGTACTTGCACCCGTGACTCAGTGATTCCGGCTTCCGCGTGCGGCGAACCGCCGTTTCGCCGCCGCCCGGCGCGGCGGATAGTTTCACCCTCGGAATGCCATGTGTTCGCTTGTACTTAGAGCGCAGTTGTGAGAGATTTTGATGTAGAAGAAACTTAAGCGAGTGATCGGTCGCCCGGCGGGAGGCCCAGCCAGAAGAGGCCCCTACCGCCGCGGAGCGATACGGCTCAGCTCAAGCGGGGACTAGACCAATAATGAAACCGCTGCGGGCGGTGGATCAGGGAGGGACTGTCGATCTGCCGGTCAACGCGCGCGTGCTCGCTCGGCTGCTGTCCGCACTGGACAACGCGGCCACGCCCACGCACACGTTGAGCGAGCTCGTGCTGTGCGATCCGGCGCTTACCCTGCACCTGCTGGCAAGCGTCGGGGCCTATGCTCCAGGCGCCTCCGCCGCACAGGCGCAGTCGATCGACGCATGCTTGAGCCTCCTTGGGTATGACATGTTGCAGGCTTTGGTCTACCGGCAACTCGGCGCACAACTGTGTACAGATCCGACACTGTGCCCTCCGAGCGTCCTGGCACGCATCTGGGGCCGCTCGGTCCTGTGCCGCGAGCTGGCCGGAGGCCTGGCGCGTAAGCTGAACCGAGCCGTCGCGCCGGCTCGGCTGGCCGGGCTGTTCCACCTACTGGGGCGGCTCGCGTTGCTGAGGTCCAGAGCAGAGGCATACGCGCCGATGCTGCGTATGGTGAAGCGCAGCGCCGATCTCTTGCGCGCCGAGCGCGAGGCCTTCGGTACCACACACGATGTCCTCGGAGCCACGTGGCTCGAGCGGTGCGGCCTACCTGGGTTCGCGCCCGAGGCGGTGGGTCTGATGCACGAGCCGGTCGACCGGTTGATTGACGCTCCGTTTGAAGTGCGAGCGGTGAAGGTGGCAGTCGCGCTGGTCGAAGACGGGTGGAACGACGAGACGAGCCATGCAGCGGGCAAGCTGCTCGGCATGGACGCGTCCGCGGTCGTGCCCCTGCTGCAGGAGGCGCACGCCGCAGCCCGCGCCAACCCGGCCGGGATTGAGATCGAAGACAGAACGCGGTCAGCGGCGGCCAGGGACGCACGCCTGGTGCTGGGCGGTGACCTGAGCCTGGAGCCCCCCGCGCGGATCGACACGCCCGCCGACCACGGGCTATTCGAGACGATCTCGGCCATCGCTGAATCTGGCGCCAATTGGAGCATGCGGCAGGCGCTCGCCGCCGCCGCTCATCAGCAAGATGCGCTCGTGCGTGTGCGCAGGCTCACACGGCTGCTCACCGGGTTCGGCCCTCAGTTGTTCTTCCTCGCCACCCCGGATGAGAAGAGGCTGGTCGGTGTGCCGGTCGGCGACAACCTCAGGGAGGTGGAGGAGCTGGCGGTGACGCTGGAGGCGTCGCCCAGTCTGCTCGCGCGCGCCGCACGCGAACGGCTGGCCGCGCGCGCTGTCGGTGCGGCGTTGGATCAGGCGGCGGCCCTGGACCGGGTGCTGGCGCGCGTGATGGGCTCCCGAAACCTGCTGTTCGTCCCCATGACCCACGATTCTGCGGTCCTGGGCGTCACGGTCATCGCGCTGCCGGGCGAATCCCCGGAGCCGTGCGAACAGGAGGGACTCCTGGCGCGGATCACCGTGGCCGGGGCCGAGCAACTGTGTCGGGCGAAAGGCAAAGCCGGCGGGGACGAGCAAACGCGGGCGGAACTGACCGAGCGGTTCCGCTCCGTCGCCAAACGCATCGTGCACGAGGCCGGCAACCCGCTGAGCATCGTCAAGAACTACCTCAAGCTGCTGGGGGACAAGCTGCCCCAGAGCGAGGAGCTCACCGAACAACTGCAGATCCTCAATCAAGAGCTGGACCGCGTGGCGCGTATCCTCCAACGCTTGTCCGATCCCTTCGCCGCCGAGCTGGAGCAGCCGTCGCACCTGGACCTGAACGCCATGGTTCACGAGCTGATGATCCTGTGTCGCGATACGCTGTTCGCCAGACGCGGGATCGAAGTCGTGCAGCAGCTCGATCCCTCGCTCCCGCCGCTCGAGTCGGATCCGGGCGCGATCAAGCAGGTCACGCTCAACATCCTGACCAATGCCGCGGAGGCGATGCCCGACGGCGGCCGCCTCGCGGTGATGACCGCGGACAACGTCAACCTGGGAGGCGAGCTGTTCGCGCTTCTGCAGATCAGCGACACGGGTCCCGGGGTGGCACCGGAGGTCATGCAGCGCCTGTTCCAGCCTGGCACGACCACCAAGGCCGAAGGCCACCAAGGCATTGGGCTCGCGGTCAGCGCCTCGATCCTGCAGCGCCTCGGCGGACGCATCCTCTGCCGCAGCAGTCCCGGACGCGGGACCATCTTCCTCGTCCTGCTCCCGCGGCGCGTCCACGCGGCCACGCCCGGTGCCGTCGACGCGGGTGCGTGAACACGAAAGGGTCATGCCGCCGGCGAACGAGCCATCGTTGATCCGTAGCGAGTCCTCCGACCAGACGCTGCGCATCCTGGTGGTGGACGACGAAGCGCGCCTGCGCCACAGCCTCGGATTGCTGCTCCGGCAGCCGGGGCGCGAGATCGACGAGTGCGGGACCGGAAGCGAGGCCGTGGATGCGCTCGCGCGGCGCGGCTATGACCTCGTGCTCCTCGATCTGCGCTTGCCCGACATGACCGGACTCCAGGTCATGGATCGGTTGCTTTCGCGACCTTCCCCGCCGACGATCATCGTGGTGAGTGCCGACGACGTCATCGACTCGGCCATCGGTGCGCTGCGGCGCGGGGCCTACGATTTCGTACGCAAACCCTATCAGCCGGACGAGCTGCTGCGCACGGTGGACAACGCGCTCCAGCGCAAGTCGCTCGAGCGCGCCAACGCGCTGATCAGCGACCGGCTGGAGCACTCGGAGCGGCTTCACCGCTATCTGGTGGACCACTCACCGGATCTCATCTACACGGTGGACAACCAGGGCCTGTTCACCTACGTCAACCCGCAAGTCGATACCATGCTCGGGTATACGAGCGAGGAGCTGATCGGGCAGCCGTACCACCACATCGTTCACGAGGAGGATGTGGAACGCGCCCGGTTCGTGTTCTGCGAAAGACGGACGGGCGAGCGCGCCAGCCGCAACGTCGAGCTGCGCTTGAAGCGGCGCGCCGCGGGTGGCGACACGCAGGCCGCCCAACCCGAGGCGGTGACGGTCGCGCTGAGCGCAACGGGGCTGTATCTCGACCACAAAAATACGCAGGGTAAGCCCCACCTGATGGGCAGCTACGGGGTGGCGCGGGACATCACGGAGCGCAAGCTCGCCGAGGAACGGATCAGCTTCCAGGCCTATCACGACCTGCTCACTCACTTGCCCAACCGCGCGCTGTTCAAGGATCGGCTCGGCGTCGCGCTCTCGCAGGCGCAGCGCAGCGCGCGGCGCGTGGCGGTGCTGTTCATCGATCTGGACCGCTTCAAGCTCGTGAACGACAGCCTCGGCCACGCCGAGGGCGATGAGCTCCTGAAAGGCGTGGCGGCACGCCTGCAAAGCTGCGTCCGCCGCAGCGACACCCTGGCGCGGCTGGGTGGCGACGAGTTCACCATCCTGCTGCCCGACCTGACCGATGCCGAGGACGCGGCCATGATCTCGCAGAAAGTCATCGACGAGCTGCGCCGGCCCATGCTCATCGGCGGGCAGGAGATCCGGCCCACCGCCAGCATCGGGATCGCGCTTTATCCGGACGACAGCACGGAGGCCGAGAGCCTGGTCAAGCATGCCGACATCGCGATGTACCACGTCAAGGCCGAGGGTAAGGACGGCTATGCGTTCTTCTCGCCGGACATGAACGCGGCATTCCACCACAAGCTCACCCTGGAGACCGAGCTCCGGCGCGCGCTGGAGCTGGGCGAGCTGGAGTTGCGCTATCAGCCGCAGATCAGCGTAAGCCGGCGCCAGATCGTGGGGTTGGAGGCGCTGGTGCGCTGGCGCCACCCGCAGCGCGGGCTGCTCACGCCGGAGGCGTTCATTCCCCTGGCCGAGGAATCGGGCCTGATCACCCGCGTGAGCGATTGGGTCCTGGACCAGTCTTGCCGGCAACTGGCGCGGTGGCGCCGGGACGGATTCGATTATCTGCGCGTCAGCGTGAACCTTTCTCCCCGCGACTTCGACCGTGCCGACGTCGTGGACCGCGTGTTGACGGCGCTGCAGCGCCATCAGGTCCCCCCGCACGTGCTCGGCATCGAGATCACGGAGAACCTCCTGATGCGGGACACGGACCTGGTCGCCGACGCGGTGAAGCGGTTGTGCGACAGCGGCGTGCGCGTATCGATCGACGACTTCGGCACGCGCTACGCCTCGTTCGGCTACTTGAAGAAATTCGCGGTCAGCAGCCTGAAGCTGGACCAAACCTTCGTGCGCGACGTGACTGCGGCGCGTCCTTACAGCCCGATCATCGTGGCCATCGTCGGCATCGCCCGCGGGTTCGATCTGCACCTGGTGGCGGAAGGCATCGAGCGACCGCTGCAGCGAGACGTGCTGCGTGGGCTGGGCTGCGACGAGATGCAGGGCTTCCTGTTCGGCACACCGATGGAGGTGCCCGCGATCGACGCGCTGCTCTCCGGCGGCCCCGTGGACGGCATCGGCTAGTCGGTCGGTGCTCGCCGGACCTGCGGGCGAGCGCTGTGGAAGCGCATCGAGCGCGGGAGCCCGACTCGCCTACACGACGAGCACCGCCGCCGAGCTAGCGAGCCGCAGCGTGAATTCGGTAGGATAGCGGTGAAGGCAAGCTCCCGGTGGAACAACCAACCCACGGACCCCATGCCATGAGCATCGAGCGGCGACGCTTGGTCGCGCTCATCGAATACGTGCAGCAGTCGGCGCGCACGCGTGTGAAGCCCGTGTCCAACGTGACCGACCATGGGCGCTTCCTGCTGCTGGAGCATCAGCTCGCCGGCATGGACGGGGTCAGGATCAATGACACCGGCGCGGAGGGGGACGACGAGCTGTGGCTGGGCGTGCCGCGCCCGCCCGGCCCCGATCTGCCGCCCAGGCCGGAAAACCCCTGGCTTGCACCGTGGGTAGCGGTGGGCGGCCCGCTGCTGCAGGCCCCGCGGCTCGCGGCCTCGGTCGAGGGCTGGGCGCTGGTGGCTGCCGGCACCCATCGCGATGCCGGCGGCAGCCCCGGGAGCGCGGCCGAGTTGGCGAAGCCCGCAGTGCAGCCCGACCGGCGCGTTGCGCTTTCCGACTATGAGTTCGCGGATGAAGTGGAAAAGCAGTTCGCGCTGTACCTGGAGCGGGCTTGGAAGCCCTGGACCGAAGCGGAACGCCGCCGCCGGCGTCTGTCGCGGCTGTATGTCCAGCTGTTCACGCTGCAGCAGGAGCTCTCCGGCGACATGGTCGAGGGCCAGCTGGAGCTGGTGTGGGGAGTGGGGCTTGGCGTGTGGAAGGGCAAGGGCGCCGAGGTCTCGGCCGCCTATCCGCTGATCACGCGCCCGGTCGACCTCACCTTCAACCCGCAGAGCGGAGCGGCGGAGATCCGCCCGCGCGATGTCGACGCCAAGCTGGAGCTGGATTACTACGCTTCGACCGACAACCCGGGCGTCGCGACAGCCGAGCGCGAGGCCAAGGCGTTCTTCGCTCGGGCCACCACGACGCTTTCGCCCTTCGACCCGCAGACCTACGCGCCGTTGCTCGACATCGTCAAGGCCTGCCTCGAGGTCGAGGCCGACGTCCCGCTGCCCGGCGACCTGAGCTTCGCTCCCGCCGAGGAGCAACTCAAGGTGACCGATACCTGGGTGCTGTTCGCCCGCCCCCGCAGCGCCAGCCTGCTCGTGCAGGATCTGGACAAGTTCGCGCAGGCCGTGCACCGCCTGCCGGCCGCCGAAGCGCTACCCGCCGCGGTGGCGGCGCTGGTCACCGAGCCCGCCACTCGCGCGGCGTCGATCGAGCTTCCGCTGTTTCGCGGAGTGAGCGCCGCCCCGTATGCAGGCGCAAGGGGCGCGCAACCGAAGGCGCAGGATCTGTACTTCCCCAAACCCTACAACGACGAACAGTTGCGCATCGTCCAGCTCCTGGAGGCGAGCGACGGGGTCGCGGTGCAGGGACCGCCGGGCACTGGCAAGAGCCATACCATTGCCAACATCGTCTGCCACTGGCTGGCCAACGGCCGGCGCGTGCTGGTGACGTCCATGAAGGATCCGGCGCTGGCTGTGCTCCGCGAAAAGCTGCCCGAGCAAATTCAGCCGCTCGCGATCTCCCTGTTGGCGAGCGAGCAGGAGGGGCTGAAGCAGTTCGAGCGTTCCGTGCTGCAGATCGCATCCGAAGTGCAAGGCGTGGACCTCGCACTGCTCGCGCGCGAGATCGCGCAGCTCGAGGAGACGGTCGAGGTGCTGCAAGCCCGCCTCGCGCGCATCGACACCGACCTCGCCCGCTGGGCCCGGCTGAACCTGGCGCGCATCGACCTCGAAGGCGAGCGCATCGACCCGTTGGATGCCGCGCGCGAGGTGGTGGAGCATGCCGGCGCGTTCGAGTGGTTCCCGGATGCGCTCGGCGTGGGACCCCAGTTCGCGCCGCAGTTCTCGGACGAGGACGTGGCGCGCTTGCGAGATGCGCGCCGCCAGCTCGGTAAGGATCTCGACTATGCCGGCCGGACGCTGCCCTCGCTCGCCGATCTCCCGGACATCACGGAGTTGCTGCAACTGCATCGGGAGCTCACGCGCTTCGCGCAGGCGGCAGCGGAGGAACGCTCCGGCGAGGTGCCGCAGCTCGCCGACGCGAGCCCCGCCGGCCTCGCCGCGCTGAACGATCTCAACGCGCAGATCGAACGCGTGAAATCGCTCCGCGCGCAGATCGCACGTGGCGCGTATTCCTGGTCCGGTGTGCTGCGCCGGCGGCTGCGAAGCGGCATCGTCACCGAGCCGATGCGGCTGCTCGACGCGCTCGGCCGCGAGCTGGACCAGGCGATGGAGGAGCGCAACGGCTTCCTCGCTCGCCCCGTGTCGGTGCCGCCGGAGGCGGAGAAGGACCCGGACTTCCTCCATGCAGTAGACAACCTGGCCGACGGCAAGCGTGCGTTCGGACTGGCGCGCGGGTTCGGGAAGGCGCAGGCGAAGAGCCGTCTGGAGCAGGTGCTGGTGAACGGCCAGGCGCCGGCCAAACCCGCCGGCTGGGAACATGTCCAGGCGTATCTCAGCCTGCTGCAGATCTGGCAGGAGCTGGTAGCGCGCTGGAACGCGCTCGCGCCCGATCTGGGCCTGAATCTGGTGGGCCCCGAAGAGCTGAGGCAGGGCTTGGCCCCCGGCGCTCCTCGAGGCGGGATGGCCGCGGCTACGCAGCTCGCGCTATACCGCAACGTTCGCTTACTGGTCGATGCAGAAAGCCGGTTGGTCGATCAGGCGGCCAAGCTCTTCCCGCAGTGGGCGCCGGCGTGGCGGGTCGACGAAGATGGCGCCGCGCTGGATGCCCTGCGGAGGATCGTGGCGCACCACCGGGGCGCAGCACGCCTGGGAGAGGTGTGGACGGTTCGCGAGCGGATCAAGCAGACGCTCGAGGGCACGAACGGACCGGTGGCAGAGGAGATCCGGCGCTTCCTGGTGCGCGATCTAGGCGATCCCGGCGTAGACGAGTCCTCGCTGCTGGCATCCTGGTCGAGCTTGACCGGAGAGCTGTCCCGGGTCCACGCGCTCACCGGGCTGCTCGCCACCGTGAAGGAGACAACGGCGCGCGTCGCCGAATCGGGGGCGCCCAAGTATGCCGACCTGCTGCGGCGGCCTCTCGCCGGCGGTGAAGACGGGCTGCTGCCGGAGAACTGGCGCCAGGTCTGGCGCTTGCGGCGCCTGGCGACGCACCTGGAGTCGATCGACTCGCAGGAGGAGTTCAAGAAGCTCGCCCGCCTGCGCACCGATCTGGAGCAGGAGCTCACGCGCGCGGTGCATGACATTGTCGTCAAGCGTAGCTGGCTGAAGCTGGCGCAAAGCACGACACCCAGGGTGCGCGCGGCGCTGCAGGCGTACCTCAACGCGATCCAACGCATCGGCAAGGGAACCGGCAAGCGTGCGGTGCGCTACCGGCAAGATGCGCGCAACGCCGCCGCCGAGGCGATCCCCGCCATCCCCTGCTGGATCATGCCGCACTACCGCGTCTGCGAATCGCTCCCGGCCGAGCTCGGCTGCTTCGATCTCGTGGTGATCGATGAAGCCTCCCAGTCGGACCTGTCGGCGCTGCCCGCGCTGCTGCGCGGGCGCAAGCTGTTGATCGTCGGCGACGACAAGCAGGTGGCCCCCGAGGGGATCGGCCTGGAGGAGCAGAAGATCAAGGCGCTGATGCAGCGGTTCCTCGGCGATCAAGTGCCCGTGTATCGCGCGCAGATGTCCCCCGAGCGCTCGATCTACGACCTCGCCAAGGTGGTGTTCGCGGAGAGCGGCGTGATGCTCAAGGAGCACTTCCGCTGCGCGCTCCCGATCATCGAGTACTCCAAGCGCGAATTCTATGCCGGCGAGCTGCGGCCGCTGCGCCTGCCCACGGCGTCCGAGCGGCTGGACCCGCCTCTCATCGACGTGTTCATCGAGGACGGTCAGCGCAGCAACGACCTGAACCTCGCCGAGGTGGACTTCATCGTGAGCGAGGTCCGCCGACTGGTCGCCGACCCGCGCCTGCACCGTCGCTCGATCGGCGTGGTCTCCTTGCTGGGCGACGACCAGGCTCTCAGCGTGTGGGATCGGCTCAACGACGAGTTCGGGCCGGAGCTGCTGCAGCGGCATCAGGTCGCCTGCGGCGATGCGCGCGCTTTCCAGGGTCGCGAGCGCGACATCATGTTCCTGTCGCTGGTGTCGGCGCCCAACGACGTCGGTGCGCCGCTATCACGGGATATCTTCGCGCAGCGATTCAACGTCGCCGCCTCGCGCGCGCGCGACCGCATGTACCTCGTGCGGTCCGTGGACCTCGAGCACCTGTCGCCGGCCGATCGGCTGCGACGCAGCCTGATCGCGCACTTTGCCCGCCCGTTCCCCTCCGAAGAACCGGGCATGTTGGAAGCTCGCGATCGATGCGAATCCTTCTTCGAGCGCGCCCTCTTCGACTGGCTGACGCAACAGGGGTATCGCGTCACGCCGCAGGCTCAGGTCGGAGGCTACCGCATCGATCTGGTGGTCGAAGGCGCAGCCGACTCTCGTCTCGCCGTGGAATGCGACGGCGACAAACATCAAGGCCCCGAGCGGTGGGCCGAGGATGTGCGTCGCCAGAGAGTGTTGGAGCGCGCCGGCTGGGTGTTCTGGCGGTGTTTCGCTTCGAGCTTCCTACGGCGCCGGGAAGCCGTCCTCAAGGACCTGTACTCGACGCTGTCGGCCCAGGGTGTCGGGCCACTGGGCACGCAGGCGCAGCCCACGCTCCTGCGTGCGCACACCCAGCAGCGCCGCATGCGCGACCTGGCCGTGGTGTAAGCGGCCCCAACCACACCTCTTGCTCGCTCGCCGGCTTGCGGCCGGTTTTGGGGCCCAGTTCCGAATCCAGCATAATTGGCGCGCGTAGTCCCGCGGCGGCGGCCATCGCGCGCCTTGCGTGACGATGCAACGGCAGCGCGGCTATCGACGCCTTCTCCGGGCGGGGCGCGCATCGCGGAAGGGAATGGAGTATGGCGCGCCTCTCGTGGTTTCCCAGGCAGGATCGGGACCAGAGCGTGCGATTCCGCCGCTACCTGATCGCCGCGGGCACCTCTCTGATGATGGTCTTCCTGCTCGCGGTCGCCGTTCTCGAGGGGAGTCTGGCGGCCCGCCCCTTCGCGGTCGCGTCCGGGACCGCGGTCGCCGCGATCGCGGCGTTCTACGCGTTGTTCCGGTCCGGCCTGAACCAAAAGGCCAAAGACCCCAGTCTCACCGTGCCGATGATGGTCGCGGCGATCTGCGTAGTGAGCTACTCGCTGTATCACCTGGGCGCGGAGCGCGGCGCGTTTCTGCTGATGTATCCCGTTATCATGTTCTTCGGCGTCTTCCGGCTCGACACGCGGGCGCTCTTGGCGGTCTGCGCCTTCGTCCTGGGCGCCTATGCGTCAGTGCTAGCGCTGCTCGCGCAGCGTCCCTCGGCGTTGGACCCCCCTCGCATCGAGTTGATCCGAGCCGCAGTGCTCGCCGCCGCGCTCATCTGGTTCGCGCTGATGGGTGGGTATGTTCATGACCTGCGCAATCGCCTGCGACAGAGTGGGTACGACGAGTTGACGCGCGCCTACAGCCGCCGACGGGTGCTCGACACGCTGGGACACGAGAAGATCCGCTGCGATCGCGGCGCGGGGGCGCTGTCCATCTGTCTGGTGGACATCGACCTGTTCAAGAGCATCAACGACCGCTTCGGCCACGGCGCCGGGGATCTGGCTCTGCAGAGTTTCGTCAGGATCGCGCAGGCCGAGCTGCGCGCGATCGATTTCATCGGACGCTACGGCGGCGACGAGTTCCTGATGGTGCTGGTCGAGACCCCGCTCACGGGCGCTCGGGGGTGCGCCGAGCGCGTGCGCAGGCAGATGGAGCTGGCCGAGCGCCCGGAGCCCCTTGGGCAGCACCGCGTCACCGTTTCGATCGGGGTGGCGCAATACCGGCCCGGCGAGCTACTCGACGAAACCTTGCGCCGGGCGGACGAAGCGCTGTATCGCGCCAAGACGACGGGCCGCAACCGCGTCGAAGTCGAATCGGCGCGCGGTGGTTGACGGCGCGCGGCCTCGGACCTATACCGTAGATTGCAACACGCGAGTCTGACTCAAACCACAGGAGGAGGCACCACTATGCTGAGCTGGAGACACCGCTTCTCGTCGCTCGTCAAGTTCTCCGCATTGGGCGCGCAATCCGGCGGTCCTGCCGAGAACTTCACGCGCAAGGACATCACGTTCAAGAGCGCAGGCCTGAACCTGAAGGGCTGGCTGTACGTGCCCAACGGGCTCAAGGCGGGGGAGCAGCGCCCGGCCATCGTCATGGCGCATGGCTGGAGCGCGGTGAAGGAGATGTACCTCGATGCATTCGCCGCCAAGTTCGCCAACGGCGGCTTCGTGGTGACGGTGTTCGACTACCGCACCTTCGGCGACAGCGAAGGTGAGCCGCGCAGCCATATCGACCCGGCGATGCAGCTCGAGGACTACAAGAACGCGATCACCTGGACGCTCACACAGCCGATGGTCGATCCCGAGCGCGTCGGCATCTGGGGCTCGTCCTACAGCGGCGCGCACGTGATCCAGCTCTCGGCCTTCGACCGGCGGGTGAAGTGCGCGGTCGCCCAGGTGCCGCTGGTCAACGCCATGGAGAATTTCCGCCGCCTCATCCGTGCCGACAACTTTCCCACCATCCGCGCCTGGCTCGCCGCCGACCGCATGGAGCAGTACACCACGGGCAAGGTGAACTACGCGCCGGTGGTGGCACCGCAGGGGCAGCCCTGCGCGCTGCCGACGCAGGACTCGTATGACTGGTTCATTCAGACCGGCGAGATGCGCGCGCCGAAGTGGAAAAACCAGCAGACCGTGCGCTCCTTCGAGCTCGCCTTCGAGTACAACCCCGGCGCCAACATCCACTTGATCTCGCCCACGCCGTTCATGATGGTCGTGGCGCAGAACGACGTGCTTACACCCACCGACCTCGCGATCGACGCATTCGGCCGAGCGCGCGATCCCAAAGAGCTCGTCATCATCCCCGGCGGACACTTCGACGCTTACGTCGCCGGGTTCGAAGCCGCTTCCACGCCCGCCCTGGGCTGGTTCACCCAGCACTTGATGGGCTGAACCTCGTCGCGGCGCCGCCCGGGCCGGGTGACCGGGCGGCGCCCGCGGAGTCAGCCTGCGCTCTTTCTCAGGAACGCGAGCGTCTTCTCGTTGAACGCCGGCACGTTCTCGTACAGCCCGGCGTGCGAGCAGTCTTCGAAGATGTACAGCTCGGAGTTGCGGATCCCGTTCTTCATCCGGTCCGCGAAGCGCGTCGAGGTCACCATGTCGTGCCGGCCGAAGGTGATCTGCGTCGGCGCCCGGATCTTCCCGAGCTGAGCTTCGGCATCGTGCGCGATCACTGCATCCGACTCGCGGATGAAGGCGTCGAGCGGCTGCTTCGGCCGGCCGCGCACGAAGTCCGACAGCGCCTGGATGTAGTCCGGCTTCGCCGCGTACAGCTCCGGGGTGAAGCACCACGGAAAGAGGCCCAGGATCACCGCCTCCGGCATGTTGTTCAATTGCTTCGCCATCACCTGCCAGCCGCGTACGACGGTCTGCAGGTACGGATCGCTCTTGGTCCAGCCGCTATGCAAAGACAGCGACTTGACACGATCCGGATACTTCGCGGCGAGCCACATGCCGGTTGCAGCCCCCAGCGAGACGCCGTAGATATGCGCCTTCTGTACGCCGATCGCCTGCATCAGGGCGGCGACATCGTCGGCGAACATCTCCACCGAGTACGGTGTGTCCGGCTTGTCCGACTCCCCGGTCCCACGCAGGTCGACCGAGATGCAGGTGAAGTGCTTCGCGTAGTCGGCGACCTGGAACGCGTAACAGGCGTAATCGGCCGCCAGGTAGGGGATGAGCACCAGGGGCTCGCCGCTGCCCTGCTGGTCGTAGTTCATCGTGATGTTTCCGGCTCGAACCTTCGGCATGGTTCTCCTCCTCGTGCGAGTTGGGTTGCGGATCAGAGCAGACTGCGCAGCCGAGCGGCGGTCGCGCCGACTGCGAAGCCGCTGCGTCCTCGGTAGGCTACTCCAAAGCGCGGCAGCCGGCACGCGGAATTTGCGCGGCGCGCCCGGTTGCTCCGATCGGGAGTAAGCTTGCGGGTCACGCTCGCTCACGAACATCCGGACTCCTATGCACGATCTGGTCATCCGCAACGGCACCGTAATCGATGGCACGGGCGGCGCGCGGCGCATCGCGGACGTCGCCGTCGACGGCGAAAAGATCGCTCGCGTGGGGAACGACCTCGGGCGCGGGCATCGGGAGATCGACGCGCAGGGCCTGCTCGTCACACCGGGCTTCGTGGACGTGCACACGCACTACGACGGGCAGGCCACCTGGGACCCCTATCTCACCCCATCCTCCTGGCATGGCGTGACCACGGTCATCTTCGGCAACTGCGGGGTCGGCTTCGCCCCCGTGCGCCGAGGGGCCGCGCCCTATCTGATCGACCTGATGGAAGGCGTCGAAGACATTCCCGGCGCCGTGCTGGCGGAGGGCGTCAGCTTCCAATGGGAGTCGTTTCCCGAATACCTCGAGGCGCTGGCCGCCGCGCCCAAAGCCGTCGACATCGGCGCGCAAGTCCCGCACGGCGCGCTACGCTTCTACGTCATGGGCGAGCGCGGCGCGGATCATGCGGCCGCGCCCAATGACGGCGAGATCGCGCGCATGGGCGAGTTGCTGGAGCAGGCGCTTCGCGCCGGTGCGCTAGGCTTCAGCACCTCGCGCACGGTCAAGCACAAAGCCAACGACGGCAGGTTCACGCCGAGCCTGTCCGCCTCGCCGGCCGAGCTCACCGGTCTCGCCGCTGCGATGAAACGGGCGGGCCGCGGTGTGATCGAAGTCAACTCCGATTTCGGGCCGGGCGAGTTCGAGGTCTTGCGCGCGGCCGCGGAGGCGGCGGGCCGGCCGCTGTCCGTTCTGCTGCTGCAGGTGAACCACGCGCCGGATCTCTGGCGCCAGACGCGCGCGCAGATCCATGCGGCGCGCGAGGCCGGTGTCGACGTCAACGGTCAGGTCGGATGCCGGCCCATCGGCGTCACCTGGGGCCTGGAAACCTCCACGAATCCGTTCTCGACGCACCCGGCCTGGACTGCGATGAGCGAACTGTCGCCAGCGGCACGCTACGAGCGGCTCCAGCGCGACCCGCAGCTGAGGCATGCGCTGGTCGAGCAGCGGCCCGACGACGAGCACACCCGGTTCGTCGATGCGGCGCTGGCGAGAACGTATGTCCTGGACCAGACCTACGACTACGAGCCCGATCCCTCCGACAGCATCACCGCGCAGGCGCAAGCGAAGGGTCGCAACCCGTGGGCGCTCGCGCTCGAAGCGATGCTGGCGGAGCGAGGCAAGGGACTGCTCTCGCACACGTTCGAGAACTACAGCGAAGGAAGCCTCGACGTGATCCGCGAGATGCTGGTCGACGATGCCACCATCATGGGCCTGGGCGACGGCGGCGCGCACGTGTGCACGGTGTGCGACGCCGGCTCGCCGACCTTCCTGCTCGCCCACTGGGCGCGCGACCGCCGGCGCGGCCCGGGCTTGGCGCTGGAGTTCCTGATCCGCAAACAGACGCGCGACTGTGCGCTCGCCTACGGGCTGCGCGACCGCGGCGTTCTCGCCCCGGGTTACAAGGCCGATATCAACGTCATCGACTTCGAGCGCCTCGGCTACCTCAAGCCGGAGGTGGTGTACGACCTCCCCGCGAACGGCACGCGCCTGGTGCAGCGGGCGCGAGGATATCGGCATACGTTCGTGGCCGGGCGCGAGATGCTTCGGGACGATGAGCATACGGGCGAGCTGGCGGGGAAGCTTCTGCGGTAATCCCGGCGTGTGTCGCGTCGCAGCGGCGGGCCGGCGAGCGGACGAGGCGCCCATTATCGTGGCGCAGCGCATGGGACGGGCGTTGCACGCCCACCCTCTAACGAGCGGGATCTCATGAGCGGCATCGACTCCCCGGAACGACCCGCGTTCAGGGCCGGCTACCGGTTCTACCGATGGAGCGACGCGCTCCGGCGGCGGCCGGTGTGGACCGATGTCTGGTACCCGGCTCGAGAAGGAGCGGACGAGGAGCCGATCTCCTACTCGCTGGGGGTCGGTGCCGTCGCCCGGGATGCCGAGCTCGCTGCGCCCGGCCCAGCGTTTCCGCTCGTCGTCCTGTCACATGGCGCGTCTGGTTCGGCGACGAACTACGCATGGCTTGCGGAGTACCTTGCGCGCAGCGGCTCCGTGGTGCTGGGCGTGTCGCACTACGGCGAGTCGTGGCGCTACGGTCCCGACAGCGTCGATCCGAGCGCGGCGACCCGGCTTTGGACTCGGCCGCACGACTGCACCTTCGCGCTGACCGAGCTGCTCCGGCATCCCGCTTTCGAGCGGAGCGTGGATGCGACCCGGGTCGCTGCCCTGGGTCATTCCTCGGGTGGCGCGACCGCTTTCGCGCTCGGCGGAGCCGTCTTCGATCCCGCGGCCTTGGCCGACTATTGCCGCTCGGAGAGCGCCAGGAACGACCGCGGATGTCAGTACGGGCGGGAGCGGCAAGAGCTGCCCCCGGCCCCTCCCGAAGCCACGCAGTCCTATCGAGACGGGCGGGTGAGAGCCATCGTCGCGCTGGATCCGGCGGCAGGGCCGGGCTACAGCGATGCGGCGTTAGCGGAGGTGCGCATGCCGGTGCTCGTGATCGGCTGCGAACACAACGACTTCCTTCCGTTCGAGCACCATGCGAAGCGGTACGCCGCATTGCTCCCCGACGTGACCCTGCTCAAGCTCGATGGGCCGGAAGGGCATTTCGTCTTCCTCAACTCGTGTGGCTCCGATCTGTCGGCCAACGGCGTGTCCCTTTGCGTCGATCGGGAGGGGGTAGACCGGGAGGCAGTCCACGCCCGGCTGGCGCCACGCATCCGAGCGTTTCTCGCCGCCGCGCTGGGGCGGGGTGGCGGGAAGTTCGAGGCCTGCTGACTCGCCACCGCTCACGAGCCGACCGAGCGGCACTGGCATATCGCTTGCTGGAGCCGTCCCGGTCTGCTGCCGCGGCGATCCTCCGGAGCGGCCTGCGCAGGCCACCGGACGGGTCCACCGTCAGCTCGAATCCTACGCAGAGGCGCCATGAACCACGCAGGCTTCCGGGATCGCATCTTCGCCGCCATCGCGCCGCTGCTGCGCCGGGTCACCCCTCACGGGACGGGCGCCGGCTTCCTCCTGGCCGGGATCCTGCCGCTGCTTGCTCTAGCGATCTACGCGCTCGATCCCCGTCCAGTGTTCCTCGCGGTCGCATGGATCTTGTGCTCGGCCACGGCCATCCTGCTTGCCATCCTGGTCCGCAGGATCAACGCGCGCTTCGAGAAGATCTCGGAGAGCCTGGAGAGCATCGGGCTGGGCGAGCTCTCGGGCAGGGTCGCCACCATCCTCGAGGGGGAGGCCGGACGTCTCGTGGACAGCCTGCGGCAGATGAACCAGGGGCTCACCGAGATCGTCGGGCAGGTCCGCGGCAGCGCGGAGAGGATCGAGGTGGCCGCCACCGAAATCGCCGCGGGCAGCAGTGAGCTCTCCCAGCGCACCGAGCAGCAGGCGGCGAGCCTGGAGGAAACCGCGGCCAGCATGGAGGAATTGACCGGCACCGTGAAGCAGAACAGCGAGAGCGCCAGGGAAGCGAAGGAGCTGGCGCGGCACGCTTCCGAGGTCGCCACGCGCGGTGGCGAGATCGTAGGCAGCCTGGTCACCACGATGCGTGAGATCCATGGGTCATCGAAGAAGATCACCGAGATCCTCACCCTGATCGACAGCATCGCATTCCAGACCAATATCCTGGCGCTGAACGCGGCGGTGGAAGCGGCCCGCGCCGGAGAGCAGGGACGCGGATTCGCGGTGGTGGCGGGCGAAGTGCGCAGTCTCGCGCAGCGCAGCGCCGAGTCGGCCAAGGAGATCAAGCGCCTGATCCACGAGTCGACGGACCGGGTGGAGAACGGGTCCAGCCTCGCGTCCCAGGCCGGCATGACGATGGGCGAGGTCGTCGCCGCCGTGAGGCAGGTGAGCGAGCTGATCGCCGGGATCGCGGACGCCTCCACGCAGCAGAGCGCGGGCATCCAGGAGATCAATCAGACCATCACCGTGATGGAGCAGGTGACGCAGCAGACCGCGGCGCTGGTGGAGCAGACGCACGGCGCCGCCCAGATGTTCGAGCGGGAGGTCGGCAACCTGCAGGAGGTCGTGGGTCACTTCAAGCTCGACCGCGCCGAAGGCCGTCACACGGCCGTCGCGCTGGTGCGTCGCGGCGCCGCGCACTTGCGCAAGGTGGGCAAGCGCCAGGCGTGCGACGACTTCGACAACCCCAAAGGGGATTTCATCTTCGGCGAGTACTACCTCTGGGCGATGGATCTGAATGGGATCCGGATGGCGAACGGTTCCGATCCCGCCTCGCGCGGCCAGGATATCTCCAACCTGCGCGACATCGACGGCAGGCCGCATGTGCGCAACATCATCGAGAAAGCGCGGGCCAAGGGCAAAGGCTGGCAAGACTACAAATGGCTCAACCCGGTGACCAAGCGCGTGGAGATGAAGTCGGCCTACTTCGAGCTCGTCGGCGACATCATCCTGGCGTGTGGCATCTACAAGAACGATGGGGTGGGCACTGCCATGCAGCGGGCAGCGCCCGCCCAGTTCGGATCGGTGCAGCCTGCGAGTCCGCCCAGGATCGCGCCACACGCCCGGTGAGGATCCGGGCCCGTCCCACACTAGTTCGGCTCAGGCAGGCAACGCGGCAGCGCTTCGTAGCCGTCTTTCAACAGCTCGCTTATTTCCGGCGGCCTACCCTGCTGCCGCGACAGCTCCTCGACATATCCGCGCAGCAGCGCGAGGTCCTCGCTGCTCGCCCATTGCCGCGCGGACAGTCCAAGCCGCTGTATGGCCGTTGCCGGCGGCATCGGCGACTTCGCACGCTGCTCGACCGGCGTGCTCCACGCTGACAGCCGCACCAGCATCCGCGGCGCGCACTGGCGCAGGTTCGCCGCGACGCGCGCGGCATCGCCCGAGAGGAAGTTCGGCGGGAACCGCTCCTCGGTCAGATGGCACATCGCACAGTGCTGAAACAGCGGTTGCCACTCGCGCTTCTCGATCGCACTCGGGCTCATGCGCGGCAGGTCGAGCTTCGCCGGCGCCATACCGGCGTCATCGACGCAGCACCACGACCGATCCGGCACGCCCAGCTCGGAGGACAGCGCACGCATGAGGTTGGCGCGCGCGAGCGGCACGTCATCGAATAGCGCGGGTTGCGTCGCGAGCATCCCGCCGACGGCTCGACGCGCGAGCGCAAAATCATCCACCACGACCGCTTCGAAGCGCGCGGCGACCGGGCTTGAACCCGGCGCCTCCGGCGTCGCGGCAGGCCAGCGGATCTCGACGCTCGCAAGCGCCCGCCCATCGGGCAGACGCGCCGCCAGCTCTTTTCTCCTCGGCAGCGCGCGCAACACGAGCTCCGAGCCCACCCGCTGTACCGCGCCGGCGTCGAAGGTCAGCTCTCTCACCTGGCCCGCGGGACCGAGGTTGAGCCAGTCGATGCGCCCATTGCCGGTGGCATCGAACCGTCCGGCAAGGTCTACGCGCTGAGGCGAGGCGGCATCGCTGGCGCATTCCAGCTTGAACGCAGCCGCGCCCGGGCTCTCTCGCACCGCCGTGCATCGCGCCTGGTACGCGGAGCGTGCGGCGTGCTGGCGAAGCGCTTGCTGCGACAGCGCCGCATCCACTGCCCGAAAGTCATCCGCCGCGAAGAACTTTGCCCAGCCGGCGATGAACGCAGTGGTCCCCATCGCTCCCGCATATCGCCAGATCTCTCGCGGCGCCCTGGGGTTGAGCGGATCCAACTCCGCCGTCACGTTGGATGCCGCGATCCAGTCGAAGGCCCCCTCCCCCGCTCCGCCGCCGCCGTACGCTGAGACGGCACCGCCGAAGGGATTGCGATCCGGCAAGTCCGACTGCGCTACGCTCAATCCTTGCGGCCACCGCTCGCGCCACACGCTCCCGAAGGCGGACGCGAAATCATGCTGGAAGCCCGGCTCGGACGAGCCGAAATCCTGCTCGCCGGAAAGGCCATACTGGAGCACGGCTGCGAACGCGGCAGCACGGCAGCGCCGCGACTGCGCGCGGTCCCGCCGGTTCGCGCAGCCCTGCTGCCACACGCTCTGCAGCGTCACCAGCGTATTGGCTCGCACGGTGGACTTGTCGATGTCATCGGGAAAATCGATGTTGGTCTGCCCCGTCAACTGGAAATCGCTGCGCTGCGCGCGCAGCAGCTCCGCCACGCGACCGTTGGCATTCGTCTCGCTCCAGATGGCCTGCGAGAAAATGGGCGCGTGATTCTGGTGGCAGGACATGCAGATCGCCCGGTTGGCGTAGAACACTTTCGGCTGTCCACCGGGCCGGTAGTCCTTGACCAGTTGAAACTCGAAGCGCCCCGCCGGTTCGTTGTAACTGATGACTTCCAGCAGTCCCGTCTTCTCGACGTAGCCCAGGTAGAGCCGGTCCTTGAGCAGCATCCCGGCATCGCGTTCGCTGACACTGGGCTCCCCGATCACGGCGAGCACGATGCGGGGATACTTGAAGTAGTCGGGCGCGGCGGCGGTGCGTTGGAGCGAGCGTCCCATCGGGAGCATCACGACCCGCGTCCCCCCGCCATACTCCTGCTGCCCGAGTCGCGCTTCGATGCGCTCGATCAGCGCCGAGAAAGGAAACGGGATGCGGGAAGCGCCGCCGCTTGCAGTGCGCTCCGTGAACAGATGGTCGAACAGGGAGCGCCCCAGTGGCGGCAAGTCGGGGCCCGGTGCTGTCGGATCCACCGCCCACGAGGAATAGTCGACCTGTCCTTCGCGGGCCATGTCGGCATCTGCACCGACCCTGGGCTCGAGGGCGCCACCCCGAGCGTAGGCCAACCCGAAGGCGCACACGACTGCGGAGGCGAGACCTGCAATGCAACGACGAGACAGCTTCACGGCTCGGCGCGGTTCATCAGACGAATGATACGCCAGAAGCCTACGGCCAATTGCGCGGTCCAAGAGGGTCCGCATCGCTACAGCGATCCCGCTGAGCCGATCGCCTCATTTCAGCTTGATCTCGATCTGGCTCGTCTCACCCGTCACCGCGACTTTCGCGTCCTTCCAGCTCGGCGGACCGAACGTGCCTCTGACGTTGTTCGAGAACCCGTACGGCTCCTTCGGAATCCCGAGGAGGTCGCGATTCAGCTTGCCGTCACGATTCTGGTCCTCGAACACGGCGACCGCATAGTCACCAGACGGCATGCCCTGAACTCGCCATTCGCGGACGCGGCCTCCCCCCTCGAGCACGGTCTTGTACGCGGCCGATGCATCGTCGAGCCAGCGCTTCTCGGAGTTGAACACGGCGATGCGCAGAGGCGTCGCCTCCGCGCTGAGACCGCTCACTCGGACGATCAGCGTGCTCCTGCCCTCTGCCTGGCCGATCGCCAGATGCCCAGCACTCAGGGTGCCGAGAATCGCCAGAAGCAGCGCGAACGTCGGCCAAAAGCGTGTCACGTCCGTCTGCCGAGCGGTCTACCGGTGCGCGAACAGTCTCGCTGTGCCCACATGATGGCCGGCTCAGCAGAGCGGCCCCCTCAACGAACGGACTCGGAACAGAGAGGACAGCCTGGAATACGGCAGGCGCATAAGGTGCGAGCCGCGCCGTCGGATGCGTGCGCTACCTACGTCTCCGATCGCTCGATTGTCCGCCACTCTACTGCGTGCCTGCGCCCGACAGAGGGACGACGCCGCGCACGACCCAGAACCAGTTGGTCAGGGCACGCGGGCCGGGCGGCATTCCGCACAAATACGCAGCGCGCATCTTCTCCTCAAGCGTTGCCCGCGGCCCGTCAGCCAGGCTCATCACGTAGCCGCCCCACTTGCCCTGTCCGGCGAGGAAGGAGGCCCAGTAGTCCTCGAAGGACGCGTAGCGGAAAACCGTGCTGAGGTGATCTTCGGCCGCATCGGCGAAGCCCGCGGCTCGGAAGAGCGCAACCAGGCCGCCCGACCAGCCGAGCGGCTTGGACACCATCTCGTCTCGCACCTCACCGGCTC
>Ga0335082_10001278_pt1 | contig 26873 bp, 23 predicted proteins | sample Lox_Sample_41_FD_206718 | JGI IMG/M metagenome (GOLD analysis project Ga0335082, IMG submission 206718) | Soil microbial communities from Loxahatchee National Wildlife Refuge, Florida, United States - Lox_Sample_4.1 | ecosystem: Environmental > Terrestrial > Soil > Wetlands | place: USA... | reverse complement strand
CTGTTCGACCTCAATTCGCCGAATCAGGGCATCGTACATGTCATCGGCCCCGAGCTGGGCGCGACGCAGCCGGGCATGGTGATCGTGTGCGGCGATTCCCACACCTCGACGCACGGCGCGTTCGGTGCCCTGGCGTTCGGCATTGGGACGAGCGAAGTCGAGCACGTGCTCGCCACGCAGTGCCTCGTCATGTCCAAGCCCAAAACGCTGGAAGCGCACTGGACGGGCCGGCTCGCGCCGGGCGTCACGGCCAAGGACATGATTCTCGAGCTGATCGGACGGATTGGGACCGGCGGGGCGACGGGACACGTGATCGAGTACACCGGCGACCCGATCCGCGCACTCTCGATGGAGCAGCGGATGACGGTCTGCAACATGTCCATCGAGGCCGGCGCGCGGGCGGGGATGATCGCGCCCGACGATACGACCTTCCAGTATCTCCAGGGCCGCGCCAAGAGCCCGGCGGGGGGTGCGTGGACGGCGGCCGTTCAGGCGTGGCGCGAGCTACACACCGACCCGGGTGCGGCGTACGACACGCGGGTGGTGATCGATGCCGCGACGATCGCCCCCCAGGTGACGTGGGGCACGAGCCCGGGCATGGTGACGTCGATCAAAGGGCGTGTTCCGGATCCCCTGGAGTTCGCAACCGACGCCGAGCGAAACGCGGCGCAGCGCGCGCTCCAGTACATGGGCCTCGCGGCGGGCGTCCCGCTCGAGGGACTGCCGATCGACCGGGTGTTCCTGGGCTCCTGCACCAACGCGAGAATCGGCGATCTCCGGGCGGCCGCTCGTGTAGTGCGGGGGCGTTCCGTCGCGCCGACGGTTCGTGCCATGGTGGTTCCCGGATCGATGCAGGTCAAAGCCGCGGCCGAGCGCGAGGGACTCGACAAGGTGTTTACGGACGCCGGGTTCGAGTGGCGCAACGCCGGCTGCTCGATGTGCCTCGCCATGAACGCCGACGTGCTGCGGAGCGGCGAGCGCTGCGCCTCGACGTCCAATCGCAACTTCGAAGGGCGGCAGGGGAAGGGCGGGCGCACGCATCTCATGAGCCCGGAGATGGCCGCAGCCGCGGCGATCGCCGGTTGCCTGGTCGACGTGCGCGGCTGGAATCTCGCGGAGCTTCCGGGGTCCGCGGAGCTGGATCTGGCCTCATGAAGCCGTTCGTGAGTCACACGGGCCGGGTCGCCGGCCTGCCGCGAGAGAACGTCGACACCGATCAGATCATCCCGAAGCAGTTCTTGAAAGGGCTCGAGCGCACCGGCCTCGGGCCGGCGCTGTTTTACGACTGGCGCTACCGGCCCGACGGCACACCGAATCCGGAGTTCGAGCTGAACCGTCCGGCCGCCGTGGGGGCGAGCATTCTCGTGGCGGGCGACAATTTCGGCTGCGGGTCCTCGCGCGAGCATGCGGCCTGGGCGCTCGCGGACGCCGGATTTCGCACCGTGCTGGCGCCGTCGTTCGCGGACATCTTCTTCGCGAATTGCTGTCAGAACGGGCTGCTTCCGGTCCGGCTCGCGGCGCACGAAGTGCAGGAGCTGTTCCGCCGGCTCGCGGGCGCGTCGCCCGAGCGCCCGTTCGTTCTGACCGTCGATCTGTCCACGCAGCGGGTGTACGACGCTGCCGGTTTCACCGCCGCGTTCTCCATCGATCCCTATCGCCGCGAGATGCTGCTCGTCGGTCTCGACGAGATCGGCCGGACATTGCGAGAGGAGCCCCGTATCGCGGCGTTCGAGCGGCGGCGCGCCATCGGCGTTCCGGCGCGCGCGTGACGGTTCGGACGTTCTCGATCGCGGTCCTGCCGGGCGACGGCATTGGACCGGAGGTGACGCGCGAGGCGGTCCGGGCACTCAAGACCGCCGCCGACGTCTTCGGCATCAGCGTCGCGACCGATGACTTTCCCATCGGCGCCAACGCGGTGCACAAGTTCGGGGCGCCGTTCCCCGACGCCACCCGCGCCGCGGTGCAGCAGGCCGACGCGGTGCTGCTCGGGGCAGTGGGCGATCCCTCGCTCGACAATGCCCCCCGCGCGCGAAAGCCCGAAACCGGGCTGCTCGAGCTGCGCGCGCTGCTCGGCGTCTACGCCAATCTCCGTCCGGTCGCGATCCACCCCGCCCTCACGAGCTACTCGCCGCTCCGCCCGGAGCGCCTGCGAGGGGTCGATCTGCTCATCGTGCGCGAGCTGTTGGGCGGCCTGTATTACGGCGAGCCGCGCGGTAAGACCGAGCTCGCGGGCGTCAACACCATGTCGTATTCGGTCTCGGAGATCGAGCGCGTGGCGCGCGTGGCGTTCGAGGCGGCGCTCAGTCGCCGGCGGGTGGTGACATCGGTCGACAAGGCCAACGTGCTCGAGGTCTCGCAGCTGTGGCGCGAAACGGTGACGCGCATCGGCCGCGAGTATACCGATGTGCGGCTCGAGCATCTGTATGTGGATTATGCCGCCATGCGACTCGTGTCCGATCCCGCGACGCTCGACGTCGTGCTCACGGAGAACATGTTCGGCGACATTCTGAGCGACGAGGCGGCGGTGCTGGTGGGCTCGCTCGGTATGCTCCCCTCCGCGTCGCTCGGCGCGGGCTCGGGGCTGTTCGAGCCGATTCACGGCTCGGCTCCGACCATTGCGGGCCAGAACATCGCGAACCCGATCGGCGCGATTGCTTCAGTGGCGATGCTATTGAGGTATGGCCTGAAACACGCCGAGGCGGGGGACGCGGTCGATCGCGCGATCCGTGATGCGTTGGATCAGGGGGCGCGGACCAAGGATATTGCGTTGCCGGGAGATGTGGTGCTGGGGACAAAGGAAATGGGGGCACGGATTACGAGTCTGATCGAGAGGCGAGACGCCGGGACGAAACAGGTAGACCCGAAGACGCCGAGACGCAGGGTGGGGGACCGGGGGGAGGCGAGAGGGCGCCCGTAGCTCGAGAGCCCCCGCACTCGGCCGCCCGGTCTAGTCCGTCACCGCCCCCACACTCGCACTCGAAACCAGCTTCGCATACTTCGCCAGCACGCCCGTCGTGTACTTTGGCTCCGGCGCCTTCCACGCCTTCCGCCGCCGGCCAAGCTCGGCATCGTTCACGATCAGATGGACGATGCGCTTGTCCGCATCGATCGTGACCGGATCGCCTTCGTGCACGAGCGCGAGCGGCCCGCCGACCGCCGCCTCGGGCGCGATGTGCCCGACGACGAGCCCGTACGTGCCACCCGAGAACCTGCCGTCGGTAATCAGCCCGACGGAGTCGCCGAGTCCCGCGCCGACAATCGCGGAGGTCGGCGAGAGCATCTCCCGCATGCCCGGGCCTCCCTTCGGGCCCTCGTAACGAATCACCAGCACGTCGCCGGCCTGGATGCCGCCCGCGAGAATCTCCTTGAGGCAGGCCTCTTCCGAATCGAATACCCGTGCCGGTCCCGTGATCGCGCGCTTCTTGATTCCTGAGATCTTCGCCACGCTGCCTTCGGGAGCGAGGTTGCCGCGCAGCACCGCGAGATGTCCCTGCGGATACACGGGCGTGTCCCAGGCATGAATGACCTCCTGATCGGACCTGGGCTCGGCGGGAACGTCCGCCAGCACCTTGGCGATCGTGTTGCCCGTGATGGAAAGCGCGTCGCCATGGATGATGCCGTGCTCGAGCAGGATCTTCATGATCTGCGGAATTCCGCCGGCCTGGTGGAGCTCCGTGGTGACGTGCTGGCCGAACGGCTTCATGTCGCACAACACAGGGACGCGGGTGCGAATCGCCTCGAAGTCATCGAGCGCGAGCGGCACGCCGGCCGCGTGGGCGATCGCGAGCAGGTGGAGCACGACGTTGGTGGAGCCGCCGATCGCCATGGCGACCGCGATCCCGTTCTCGAACGCCTTCCGCGTGAGGATCTGCTTTGGCCGGAGATCCTTGCGTACCGCCTGGAGCAGCACTTCGGCGGATTGCGCGGCGCTCTCGGTCTTCTCCGAGTCCTCGGCGGCCATCGTCGAGGAATACGGCAGGCTCATTCCCATGGCCTCGAACACCGACGACATCGTGTTGGCCGTGAACATGCCGCCGCACGCCCCCGCGCCCGGACAGGCCCGGCGCTCGACCTCGAGCAGCTCTTTGTCGTCGATCTTGTTGGCGCTCCGCTGGCCCACCGCCTCGAACACACTGACCACCGTCAGGTCTTTGCCCTTGTAGCGCCCCGGCTTGATCGTCCCGCCGTAGACGAACACCGCCGGGATGTTCATGCGCGCGATCGCCATCATCGCGCCCGGCATGTTCTTGTCGCATCCGCCCACGGCGAGGAGGCCGTCCATTGCCTGGGCGTTGCAGGCGGTCTCGATCGAGTCCGCGATCACCTCGCGCGACACGAGGGAGTACTTCATGCCCTCGGTGCCCATGGAGATGCCGTCCGAGACCGTGATCGTGCCGAACATCTGCGGCATCGCTCCGCCGGCTTTCAACGTCTCCTCGGCGCGATGCGCGAGCACGTCGAGCCCCATGTTGCAGGGGGTAATGGTGCTGTAGGCGTTGGCGATGCCGATAATCGGCTTGTCGAAGTCGGAATCGGTAAAGCCGACGGCGCGGAGCATCGCCCGATTGGGGGCGCGCTGGACGCCTTCGGTGATCACTTGGCTGCGGAGCTTTTTCATGGTGCGAGGAAAGGTAATTGCCTGATTGCGGCGCTGAAGCCTCGGCTCCAGTGCCGCATCTCCTACTTCAACAACATGTCGTGTGGCCGCGCCGCCCCAGTCGCGAAGTTCTGGAAGTCCACGTCAAACTTGGGATCGAGCGTCATCCCGGTTGCCGTGACGTTGATCAGCCGCACGCGATACGGCACGTTCCCATCGAGGTTCGAGAGCAACGAATTGCTGATGTAGAGCCGCTGATTGTCGGGTGTCAGCTTCATCATCTGCGCCTGCGGCACCGCGACCGTGCCCACGAGCTTCGGCGCGCCCGGATTCGTAACATCGTATTGGTTGACCGCGCCCGCGCCGAACAGCGACACGAACAGGAACCTGTTGTCATAGGTGAGCCGCATGTCGGCCGGAATCGAGTTGTCGGGAAGCTGAATGACCTTCGAGAAGGCGGGCTTTCCGTCCTTCACTTCCCAGTGCCACACGCTGTTGCCGAAAGCGCAGTTCACGAACCCGCCCTTCACCCCGCTGCCGTGCATCCAGCGAATCTCGAGCGGCGCCTTATCGAGGTGGGTCTCCGAGATCACCTTGCCGGCCTTCCAGTCCCAGGCTACGACCTCGTCGCCCACTTCGCTCATGGGCGCCATGCCCTTCATGATGCTGTGAGGATGCGCCCAGCTCGACGTGATCATGAGATTGAGCTCGGGGTTCACGCCCACGTCGTACATGTACTCGGGTGCCGGGTTCGCCGCAATGAACTTGCCGTCGTTGTCGAGCTTCACGACCGCTCCGGGGGCTCCGCCATCCTTGCCGCCCAGCATCGCGATCATCATGCCGCCCGGGACGGCGTAGAAGGTGTGCGGACCGGAATAGCCCGTGGTGGCCGCCAGATCGGGAACGGTTTTCATGAGCGACGGCTGCCGCGGATTCGTCTTGACGTCGTAAATGAACAGGCGATTGGAAAACAGCCCGCCCGCGAAGATCCGGTCGGCATCGGCCGTGTATCCGAAATGATGCGCCTCGTTGCCGGCCGATCCCGTGGAGATCGTGGAGATCACCTTCGCGTAGGTCGGCGACTTGGGATCGGCATCAATCACCGTCAGGAAATCGGGGTCTTTCTGATCGGCATCGCTGGTCCAGACATACAGCAGCGATTCGTGCTGCCCGGCGGGCAGATTGCGGACGAACACCGATTCGTCCCACGAATTGAAAGACTGCACCGGCATCGCGGCGATCCAGAGGGGGAGGAGCGCAACGGTCGCGATGAGCTTGCTTCGCATAAGCGGCCTCGGATGAAAAGCGTGTGCGGTTGGCACTGCAGCGCGGAGTGTAGCCGGGGGGGGACCGGAACGCCAGCAGGGGAACTCAGGGGCGTTCGGCAACTGTCGCCAGCCGTGGGCGAGTGCCTCATGCTCTCGAGCCGTGTTCGAGAAGGAGACGGAGCTTCCAATTTGGTATGTCGGGGGTAATACTTGCGTCCGATGCGGACCCGGTATCGCTCCCCCTGGGTGTTCGGCTGCGCTGCGGCGCTCCAGCTGCTCGTGCCGCCGGCCGCCGCCTGGGCCGACGCGCGGCTCGACACCGAGGGTCGAAACGCCCCGGTTCACATCGAATCTCACACGACTTCCTCGTGTGCCCGCATCCATCCTCCGGATTGCGGCCTGTGCCATTTCCTGAGTGCACCGGTTACGCTCAGCGCGCCCAAACGCGTGCAGTTTGCGATCGAGCAACCCAGGATCTCGTATACCCCGCCTACCTCGAGCGCCCCGACCGTCCTCGCGCGCCCGGGTCCGAGGCCCCGCGCACCTCCCGTTCTCTCCTGAACATCCGGCGCTCGCGTAGCGCCGCCTAGTCCTTCGCCGCACCGCGCGCTCACTACGAGCGGCGGCAGGTCGTGGCGTGGGTTGCTCGGAACAATACTGACAGGAGAGAACGCATGTACGCGAAGCACCTTGTGGCTGCGCTGCGCACGCTGGTTCTGGCATTGTCGATCGTGGCGGCACCGCAGCTCGTGTGGCCGCGCCCCGTTCCCGTTCTGGCGAGCGGAGACATCAGTGGCTCGGTCGTCGACAGCATCACAGGCAAACCGCTTCCCGGCGCCGATGTGCGGATCATGCATCAGGGCGCGGTCGTCGCGACCACGACCACCGATGCCTTCGGTCGATTCGTGGTACACAACCTTCCGTCATCGGATTACGTCGTTGAAGTGCGGTACCTGGGCTACCGCGCGCTGGCCCAGACTGTGACACTCGGCGGCGCTGCCGAGATCGCGCTCGAGGTCCGTTTGGCGCCGGTGCCGTTCAACCTCTCCGCCGTCGAGGTCCAGACCAGCGCGCCGGTCGCCGTCGATACCCGCAGCGGGAATCAGATCTTCAAGCAGAACGATTATCACGGCGCGCCGACCAACACGACCTCGCAGATTCTGCAGCAGTCGATCTCCGGCGCGGCGCGCGCGCCGACGGGGGAAGTCCATATCCGGGGCCAGCATGCGGAGTACACGTATTACGTGGACGGCGTGCCTGTGCCGAGCGGCATCTCGGGCAGCCTGAACGAGCTGTTCGATCCGCAGGTGGTGAATCAGATCGAATTCCAGACCGGGGGCTGGGACGCGGAGTACGGGGGCAAGAACGCTGCCATCGTCAACGTGACCACGCGGATCCCGACCGGCGTCTTCCACCTCGATGGCTCTGCGTATGGCGGGAGCTACAGCTCGAACGGCCAGACACTGAATCTGAGCAGCAACACCGGGCGGTTCGGATTCTTCGCCTCGGGAGCGCGGCAGGTAACCGACATGCGCCTGGAGCCCGTCATGTTCGACACGCTGACATTCGCTCCCATCAACTTTCACAATCACGGGGAGGACCTCTTCGGATTCGCAAAGCTGCAATACGTGCCATCGACTCACGACGTCGTTAATCTCGAGTTCAACCGGTCTCGGACGCGATTCCAGGTTCCGTTCGACAGCACCCAGGGAGTGCTCGACGACAATCAACAGGACGTCAACGGCTTCGTGAATCTCGGATGGCACCGCCGTTTCGGTGCGGACTCCGGCATGACCGGATCGTCGTCCGAGCTGTTTGTCGGCGGGTTCTACCGCGACGGCAGCCTCCTGTACACCCCCGGGGCGACTAGCGAGCCGTCATTCATCTTCTATCCCGACACGACGCTCTACAACCTGAGCGAAGACCGCTCGTTTCACACCACGGGCGTGAAGCTCGACTACGCGCTCACCCCGCGTCACGGGGTCATGTTCAAGGTCGGCACGCTCGCGAGCACGACCAGTGGGCACGAGAACTTTCAGACGGTGGATTCGGCCGGCAATCACGGCCCGGCATCGATCTCCGACCTCACCGGCAGCGATTTCGGAGCTTACGCGCAGACCGCGCTGTCGCCGAACGATCGCTGGGAGCTGCGTCTCGGCGTTCGCTATGACAATCACAGCGCGCCCTTCGCTCCCAACCAGAATCAGGTGAGTCCACGGGTGAAGCTGAGCTTTTTCCCGGACGCCGCCAACACGTTCTGGATCTACTACGGCCGGCAGTTCATGCCGACGAACGTCGAAGACCTGCGCGCGATCACGAACGTCGCGGACTCCGGTGTGGTCGCGGAGCCCACGCTCCCCGAGCGCGATGATTTTTACGAGGTCGGCTTCGTGCACCGCTTCCCGTTCGGGGTCGTGTCGAAGCTCTCCGGGTATTACAAGCAGAGCTCTCCCGGCATCGACGACAACACCGTGCCGGGCTCGGCAATCGTCACGTCGGTGAACATCGAGCAGGTACGGATCACAGGGGTCGAGGCCGTCCTCGAGGTCCGCCCCCGCGGTCCCCTCTCCGGTTACCTGAACGTGGCGTTGAATCATGCATATGGGTACGGCACGATCACGGGCGGGTTCTTTCCGAGCGAACCGCCGAGCGGAGAGTTCGACCTGGATCACGACCAGCGAATCTCGGGGGTGGCCAACATCGTGTACTCCGCTCAGAAACTCTTCGTCTCGGCGACCGGGATCTACGGGTCCGGATTGACGAACGGCAACGACCCCGACTCGACCTACGGGACCGGTCTCCTCGACTTCAACCGCTCGATCAAAGTGGACCCGAACTTCATTCTCAATGCGAGCGCCGGATACGCCATCACCACAGGTTCGACTGTGGTGCGCCCGCAGATCTACGTTGAAAACATCTTCGACCAGAAGTACCTGCTGAAGGGGGCGTTCTTCAGCGGTGCATCAGTAGGACGGCCCAGGACCGTGACCGTGAGGGTGAACGTGGGTGTGTAGGGAGCACGCGGAACGCGGAACGGCAATGGAAGGTCCGAGTCGTGCGCTGGTTTCGACTGCGAACCTTCCACTGCCGTTCCGCGCTCCGTCTTCCCCGTTCCGACCGATCGCGACTGTCACGTCTTCGAGTGCGGGTGTCCACCCCGGCGTAACGTGGGATAGCGAAAACAGGACACGAGATGATCGTTCACGAGCCCGGCGGCCTGCATGTAGGCGTAACAGATCGTCGATCCCACGAATGTGAAGCCCCGCTCCTTGAGCGCGCGGCTCAAATTGTCGGAGGCCGGCGTTCGCGCCGGGATCTGCCGCATCGTCTTCCAGGTGTTATGCCGGGTGACGCCGTCCACGAAGTCCCAGACGAACGCATCGAACGATCCACGCGCGTCCTGCAGCTCGAGAAAGGCGCGCGCGTTCGTCACGGTGCCGGCGATCTTCAGGCGGTTGCGGATGATCCCCTCGTCGGAGAGCAGCCGGGCGATCGTCGGTGCGCGATAGCGCGCGATCTTCGTGGGATCGAATCCGTGGAACGCCTTGCGGAACGCCTCACGCTTCCGGAGCACGATGGACCACGAGAGGCCCGCCTGAAATGCATCGAGCACCAGGAACTCGAAATGCCTGCGGTCGTCGTGCACCGGCACGCCCCATTCCGTGTCGTGGTACTCGATCATGAGGGGGAGCGTTCCCGTCCAGCCGCACCGGATCACCCCTGCGTTGTGGTTGACCATCAGAGTCCCCCGGTTATCTTGCGCCTCTCGCGCGAGGAAATCCTAGGAGGAGCAGCACATGAAGGCTACCGACATTCGCCGGGGACACGTCATCATCGTCGATGGCCAGCCCTCGAGAGTCATGGAATTCACGCACCGCACCCCCGGCAACCTGCGCGCGTTCGTGCAGCTGCGGCTGCGCAACCTCGTCACGGGCAACACGTTCGACACCCGGGTGAGCGCCACGGATTTTCTCGAGGAGGCGAACCTGGATACAAAGGAATACCAGGTGCTGTACCGCGACGCCGCCGGGGTCCATGTGATGGATCTGCAGAATTACGAGCAGTACACGCTCGACGACAACACCGTGCTCGACGCCGGTCCGTGGCTCCAGCCCGAGATGGTGGTCCAGGTCGAGCTGCTCAATGGTCGACCGATCGCGATCGAGCTGCCGTCTGTGGTCGAGCTCGATGTGGTGCAGACTTCCCCCGTCATGCGCAGCGCGACGAAGACGGCAAGCACCAAGCCCGCCAAACTGTCGAATGGCGTCACGGTGCAGGTGCCCGAGTTCGTGAGTGAGGGGGACCGGGTCCGCGTCGATCCGCGCGAGGGCGTGTACCTCGAAAGAGCGAAATAACCGCTCTTAGAACAGCTCCAGTTGTCCTCCCACGAGTCCTTTCACGCGTTCCCACAGCTTCACCATCGCCCAGGTGTCACGCTCGCAGTAGCGCAGCAGATTGTGACGCAGCGTGGCCTGTTCGTCACCTGACATCCGTTCGTCGAACATCAGGCGCATCAGCTCGACACTCGCTAGCTCTCCTGCTCCGATGGCAAGGTCGTCGTACGACAGCCCCGGGACGAGCGCCGGCAGCACGCGCTTGATGCTGAAGCTGCCGCCGAAGTCTGGATGGTAGATGTGGTTGCGGATGAGCGGCAGCAGATCCACCAGCCGGTCCGCCACGTCGTTCAGCTCCGGGGCCAGCTCCGGGACCGCGCGCGCGAGCCGGCGCAGGCAATCGCGCTCGAAGTTGGCGTAATACGCCACGACCGAGCGAGCCCCCGCACACGCGCGGACCACCGCCTCCGCAATCGCTGGCCGCGGATCTCCTGAACCCCGCGCGATCCAGTCGAAGTGCGCGAGACGAGCGCGTCCCTCCACGTGGCAGCTGAACTGCGCCGGAACCATTTCCCACGGCCGGCACCCGGTCCACACCGGCACCGCGAGACTCACCGTTTCGAAGTCGAGAAACGCGAGCGGCGACACGAATTCCTGGAGGGCCGAGCCCAGGGTCGGTTCCACGACCATGTGCCCCGACCTCACGGCGCGGACCTGGCGCGCATGGATGACGTTGAGCTCGAGGTCCGACGGCAGATCGCCGATTGTCTCATATCCCAGTGACTCATAATCGACGACCTGCTTTCGCGGAATCCGGTACAGCGTGCTCACGTGATGCTTGGGAAATTGCCAGCACCGCTCGACGAACGGACAGTCGTAGGGACGGCGGCAATGATCACCGACGGGCACTTCCGGGAGCGGGCCGCCCAGCATGTCGCGTTGCACCGCGAGCTCGTCCGGAATGTCGAGCAGCACACCCTCGACGAGCGCGGTCACGTCGTCCCGCACGAACAGATTGCTCAGGTCGGGGTAGCGGCACTCCGGATTCAAATGCATCACCTCGGCGCGCTCCACCATCACGCCGCTCGTGCGCGCCACGTGGACCTGGAGCGCGACGTCCCTGACGTGCTCGGGCTTCAGGCGATTCGTGGCCTTCACCTCGATGAGGCTGAACGCCCGGCGCGGCGCGCCGTTCAGCACGGGACTCCGGACGTGCTCGAGAATGTCCACCTGCGCGTACGTGCGATCGGTACAGAAGGTGGCCTCGTACAGCGCCGGCGCGGGGAGGTCCCGAGCCAGCGCCGCACAGGTGGCCGCCAGTCGCTGCTCGAGGTCGTAAAACGGCACGTCGACCAGCTCGCCATGCGGCACGTAACGACGCGCCAGCCGGCCGACCTGGGCGCCCTGGTCGAAGCGGTTCTGCAGCGCCGGACCCGGCGCGAGCTCCGGCGCGTCGGGTTCATGCACGCGCCACCAGAGCTGCTTATGACATTGACTACCGGCGACAAACCGCGACTTGGAGAGGAGAATCTCCTCCGAGCCGGGCATCAGGGGTGCGAGGAATCGCGGCCGAACTGGCCTTTTGGCATGGTTTCCGCTCCGGGAGCGTACACGCCAGGCAACGTAGCCCATTGCGTGGGGAAGCGCGGCAGGTAGCGCACGCGCCGGTTGTCGACCACCTGCACGCGGCGCCACCAGCAGATCACCGGTTGCGGCGCGCGTCCCACGCTCACGACGGCGAACGGGACGGAATCACTGACCACGGTGCGAATGTCGGGCTCCGAAAGCGAGCACAAGTCCTCCGGTGCGCGGACGCCGAATGACGAGTCCGGTCCCGTCCACGGGTGGTTGTGCCACACCGCCAGCGTGCCGCTGCCGCAGGATTCCGGAACGACGCTGTCCGGGCCGGACGCGACGATCTCGGGCATATAGAATTCCCGCACGAACGCCGTGTCGTGCGACGTGCGGCCTGTGAGGCAGAGCGCCACCTCGCCGTCCAGCGCGGCGGCGAGTACGGAGAGACGGTGAACCAGCGACGTTTCGATCACGAGGCGCTTGGTCGGTTGGCTCGCCAGGATGACCGAGTCTTCGTGGGTGAGTCGGGCCTGGGCGGCTGCTCGCGAGGAACAACAACACGTCAACGCGACTGCGGGAATCAGACAGCGCCCAACCGTTCGCCCATTCCACCTATTGCGCATTGAAGCTGGTACTCGTGGCGGAGGTCACGTTCGATCCGCTGGCGACGAGCGTGTAAGCCCCGATAGAGCTGACCGTCAGGTTGTTGAACGTCGCGATGCCCCGCGTGGCGGCAATCTGCGGGTTCCCGCCGAGGGTCGCTCCGCTGGGACTCGTGCCGAGCGATATGCTGATGGTTCCCGCAAACGTTGTATCGGTCGCGCCCGTCAATGACAAGGCGGAAACCTGGAGCGCGGGAACGAGCAGCGCGCCGTGTACCTGTGTCTGGGCCGGCTGGGTCGTGAACGAGAGGTGCGTCGCCACGCTACTCCCGCTGCCGGTCGTCGAAATCCCGATGGTTCCCGGGCCCGCATCACACGCGGCGGTCAGCGCCAATGCGACTGCGAACCCACAACTAGTCAGTCTCATGTGTTGGTCTCACATTTAGTCGATGCGCGCCTTGATCGGGACGTCCGGCTACAACTATCCCGAGTGGAAGGGGACGTTCTATCCGCCCGAAATCCGCCCGGCGCAGATGCTCCAATATTATGCAGATCGTCTCTCTACGGTCGAGATCAACTACACCTTTTACCGCATGCCTACGCCTAAAGTCGTACAAGGATGGGACGCCGCCACGCCCCAGGGCTTCACCTTTGTGCTCAAGGCGCCTCAGCGCATCACCCACATCGCACGCCTCAAGGATATCGACGACCCGCTGCGTTTCTTTCTCGACTGCGCCCGGTCACTCGGGGACAAGCTCGGCCCGATTCTGTTTCAGCTGGCTCCGACGTTCAGGAAAGATGTGGCACGGCTGACCGATCTGCTCGGAGTATTTCCAGCGAACCTTCGCTGCGCGTTTGAGTTCCGCCACGACTCCTGGTTCTCCGAGGACGTCTATGAGGCGCTCATGAAAAACGCGGCCGCACTATGCGTGGCGGATACCGAGAAGGGGACCACGCCCCTCGTTGCCACCGCGGATTTCGGCTATTTGAGGCTCCGGGATGACGCGGGCTACACCGCAGAGGCGCTCGCCCGCTGGGCCGCCACGATCGGCCAGATGTCCGCTAAGTGGAAGCAGGCCTTCATCTTCTTCAAGCATGAAGAGTCCGGGATCGGGCCCAGGCTGGCGTTGCAATTATCGGAGATTTTGACCTGACGCATTATGTTGGGCCGCGCCCTCCACCCTATTGTGGAGCGACCCATGACGGTCCGGAGCGGTTTGACGTTGCTGTGTTCGTTGGTAGTGCTTGGCTGCGGCGGGGGCACGCGTCAGGTCCGCGTGGACGTTCCGCCGGTGCTCAACCTGAAGCCGTATGGCCGCGTGGGCCTCGCCCGCTTCACGGTCGAGAAGGCCAAAGGCCAGCTGGACGAGATCGCGACCGAGCGATTCTCCGAAGCCGTGCTCTCCGCGCAGCCCGGAGTGGAAGTGCTGGAGCTGGGCGCCGCCGACTCGATCCGGAAGCGTGTGGGTGAGCCGACACAGGGCGCCGGGACGGCGCAGGCCATCGGCACGAGTCGCGGCATCCCCGCCGTGTTCGTCGGACATATGAAAGTCTCGAACGTCACGCCCAGCGGTGGACTGCACGGCCTGTCGCTGCCGCACCTCGAGGCGACCGTGTCCGTGGAGCTGACCGTCGCGCTGCTCTCGACGGAATCGGGCGGAACCCTGTGGCGCTCGAGCGGGACCATGACCGAGAAGGTGGGGGGCCTGGCTCTGGTCGACGGCGAGCCCTACTTCTCGGCGAAGGACCCGAACAAGGCGTACGTGAATATGGTCGATAACCTCGTCGATTACGTGACCCGCGATCTGCGGTCTACGTGGACGTGGCAGACCGTCAGTAGCCGCTGACGCTCGTGGAACGCCCCCGGGCACTTCGCCCGGGGGCTATTTTTTTGTAGTGACGACCCCTCCCCCGCCTTCGGTCCCGAGCACCTCACCGCCAACGCCCGCCGCGGCGGCCGCTCCGCGCGCGGCGAGGATCTTCGATCGTTCGATCATCGAGGGACCCATCGCCCGCGCCGTGTGGATGATTGCCTGGCCCACCATGATCCAGAACGTGATCGGCGGGTTCCAAGGCATGGTCGACCACGCGCTCGTGGGCCGGTTCGTCGGGTACGCGGGGAACGCAGCGATGGGCGTGGCAATCCAGATCTTCATCGTGGTGATTGTGTTCATGAGCTCGGTGTTCACGGGCATGAGCGTGCTCGTGGCCCGCTACGCCGGTGCGGGAGAGCACGAGAAGGTGAACGGCACGGTGTACCAGGCGTTTGTTGCCGCGATCGCACTCTCGCTCATCATCGCGCCGCTCGGGTACTTCCTGACACCCTCTTTGCTCGGCGTTGTGAACGCGGCCGCCGACGTGCGCGCCGAGGCGCTGCCGTATCTCCGCATCATGTTCCTGTGCAGCATCTGGACAATGCTGTTCTTCATGATCAGCGGAGCGCTCCGCTCGGCGGGCGACGCGCAGACCCCGATGCGCATCGGGGTACTGCTCACGGCGCTGAATGTGGTGTTCAACGTCATCCTGATTCGCGGACTGGGACCGATCCCGCGGCTCGGCACCGCCGGCGCGGCCCTGGGGGCGGCGCTCGCCGGCGCCATCGCGAGCGGCGTGGCCATTTACCTGATGTGCTCCGGGCGACTCGTGGTGCACTGGCACCGTGGCATGAACTGGCGGCCGGACTGGAAGGTCATGCGATCGTTGTTCCGGTTCGGACTGCCGACGGGCGCGCAGGGGATCGCGATGAACATCGGCGGCGTGCTGCTGCTCCGATTCATCGGGTCGCTCGAGCATTCGGCGGAAGCGCAGGCCGCGTATGCGGTGGGGTACACGGAGCTGTTTTCGCTCGTCACCTGGACGTCCTTTGGATTGATGGGAGCCGCCTCAGCGGTGGCGGGGCAGAACCTCGGGGCGGGGCGCGCTGATCGGTCGGTGAAAGGCGTCCGAGTCGCAGCGAGCATCGGCGTGGCCGTGGCCGCCCTCATCGGGGCGCTGTTCATAGCCATCCCCGGCCAGCTGCTGGCGCTGTTCGGGATGCACGACCCGGAAGTCGTGCAGATCGGGACCGGGCTCCTGGCCTTCCTGAGCGTATCCGGGTTTTTTATTACCGTCGCGTTGACCTACACCGGCGGGCTTCAGGGAACAGGCGACACGCGGTCGCCGCTCTACATCTCACTCGTCTCGCAGATCCTCATTCCCCTCGGGATTTGTGCCGTGATTCAAGCCTACCGCGGGCTTCATGCCGTCGACATCTGGTCGGCGATTGTCGTGGGGCACGTGACTCGGTGCCTGCTCTCCGTGTGGCGCTTTCGGCAGGGAAAGTGGCGGGAGATCCGCGTCGAGTGACCTAGCTGCCGTTCTGCGCCGTAAGCCTGCGGTAGATCGAGAAATGTCGCAGTGCCGCCACTTTCTTCCCGGTTTTTTCGTACAGCCGCGCGAGATTGAAATGCGCATCCGCGAGACGCGGGTCCGCGAAGAGCGCTTCCCGATACGCGTCGCTGGCGTCTTTCAGGTGCCCCAGGTCTTCGAGCGCGATTCCCAGATTGAACGCCGCGGTGGGATGTGCGGGATTCTCGTCCAGCGCGAGCCGGTAATGCTTCTCGGCTTCGGCCGCGAGTCCCTGCTCGTGCAGCAGGCGGCCGAGGTTCACGTGCGCGTCGGCGTCGTGCGCGTCCAGCTCGAGCGCGCGCCGGTACGCGTCGCGGGCTTCGTCGGGGGCGACGGCCTCGAGCTCGAGCCCCAGGTCGTACCAGTCTCGCGCGGTGAAGTCGGCTTCGACGGCGCGGGCGCGCCGTGCGGTGCGGCGCGCCATCGGCGCGGCGCGGCTGGCGAGGTCCGCCACCGAGAAGTCGAGCTGCATCTGCCCCGATTCGGGACTCCAGCTCGCCTCGCCGTCCGACACGACGATGCGGTCGCCTTCGGCCGAGATCCGCAGCTCGGCCAGAGTGCGGCCCTGCGGGAGCTGCTGTTTCAGCTCCCGCAGCGCGCGCCGGATGCGCCGCGGAGCGATCCGCGACTTCACGAGCCCCTTCGCGGTTCGCAGGATGACGAGGTCCTGAAAGGAAAACAGCTGCGCTTTGGACGACCTGGGCGTAAGAAAACCGTCGCGTGCGAAGGTCCGCACCTGCGCGACGGTGAGTCCGACAATGCGAGCGACGTCTCGTTCGGTATAGCCCTTCATTGCCGATCGTTACCCGCGACCACCTCCAACTTTCCGTTTCGCCGCGGGCGCCGCCTTCGCCTTTCCACCCTCCACCCGTTTTGCCGGCTTCCGTTCTCCAGCCGCTTCGCCCCCCTGCTTCTTGAGGCTCTGCTTCAGCGCTTCCATGAGATCGAGCACCTTTGCCTTCGGCGCTTCGGCCGGTTCTTCGATGATCTGCTGGCCGTGCACCTTGCGCTCGATCTGCTCGAGCACGCGCTTGCGGACGTTGTCCTCGTAACTCTCGGGATGGAACGCGTCGGAGGATGCCTGCTGGACGAATTGCACCGCGAGCTGCAGCTCGTTCTTCTTGGGCTCCACGTTCGGGATCGATACGTCGTCGATCTTGCGCACCTCGTTCGCGTACCGGAGCTGCTCCATCACCAGGCCATCCTTCTCCGGACGCACGGCCACGAGGTATTGCTTGCCGCGCGCCGCGTACTGGCCGACGGCGATCCGTCCCGTTTCCTTCAACGCTTCAGCCAGCAGGCGGTACGCGCGATCGCCACCTTTGTCGGGCCCGAGGAAATACGACCGGTCGACCAAAACGCGATCGACCTGCGCGGCCGGAACGAACTCCGCGATGTCGATTGCGTTCGAGGCCCTCTCCTCGAGCGCTTTGAGCTCCTCGGGGGTGAATTGCACGTATTTGCCTTTTTCGAACTCGTACCCCTTCACCATGTCGTCGCGCTCGACTTTTTCGCCGTCCTTCGAGCACACGTATTGCTGCTTGAGTCTGGCGCCGTCCTTTTTGTGCAGCCAGTTGAAGCTGATCCCGGCGGACGACTCACCCGTGGAATAAAGCTGGACGGGCACGGAGACCAGTCCGAAGGACAACGTCGCGGAGCCAATGGGATGTGCGGCCATAGATCCAATGATAAAATTTACTCGTATGAGCGCAAATCGGACGTCCCGTAACGCCAAGGGTGATCCGCTTGGGCCCTATCGCGCCAAGCGCTCCCTCGATCGGACGCCCGAACCCGGTGGCAAAGCGGCACCGCCACCGTCGTCTCGAGCAGGGGGTCTCTTCGTTGTACACATGCACGCCGCTCGCAGGCTCCATTGGGACCTCCGCCTCGAGATGGATGGGGTGCTCAAGTCCTGGGCGGTCCCGAAGGGACCGTCCCCAAACCGGGCCGACAAGCGCCTCGCCGTCCACGTGGAAGATCACCCGCTCGAATACGGTGACTTCGAGGGACTAATCCCCGAGGGGAATTACGGGGCCGGCGCCGTAATCGTCTGGGACCGAGGCACTTGGAAGCCGCTCGAGGATCCGCATCAGGGGATGAAAAGCGGCAAGCTGTTGTTCGAGCTCCACGGCTACAAGCTCAAGGGGAAGTGGGCGCTCGTAAAGCTCAAGAAGGCGGAAAAGGACGAATGGCTGCTGCTCAAGGAGAAGGACGAGTACGCCTCGAATTCCAGCGAGCTTCCCCCCGAGTCGGTGCTGTCCGGACTCACGGTGGAGGACCTGAAGGCGGGCGCCGACCGGATGGCGCCGCTCGTGCGCGACTTGACCCGCCTCAAGGCGCCCAAGCGGCAGGTCGATGTCGCCGACGCGCTCCCGATGCTGGCCGAGTCGCGGGATGAGCCGTTCTCGAAGCCCGGCTGGTGGTTCGAGCCGAAGCTGGACGGCTATCGCGTGCGCGTGGCGCGTGAGGGCGGGGAGCCGCGCCTGATCACGCGCAATGGACACGACATCGTGGGGGCGTTTCCGGAAATCGGCCGGGCGATCGCCGCGCTCCCGTTCGAAGGGTTCATCTTCGATGGCGAGCTGGTCGTACCCGATCAGACGGGCCGGCCGAGCTTTCAGCGATTACAGAACCGCGCCGGACTGAGGGCCGCCCAGGCACGGCGGGCGGCGATCGACAATCCTGCGCTGCTGTACGTATTCGACGTGCTCGCGCTCGGTGGATTCGACCTCCGGCCGCTCACGCTCGAGCGGCGGAAGCCCCTGCTGCGCCAGATCGTGCCGCCCAACGGACCGGTCAGATATCTCGACCATTTCGCACGCGATGGCGAAGCGCTGTATGAACAGGTTTCGCGCCTGGGACTCGAGGGCATCGTCGCGAAGCAGGCCGATTCCCCATATCGCGCCGGCCGGTCGCCGCACTGGCTCAAAATTCGGGCGGACCGCACCGAGGATTTCGTCGTGGTCGGCTTCACGCGTCCCAGGGGTTCGCGATCCGGGTTCGGTGCACTCGACCTGGGCGCGTGGAAGGGGGAGGAGCTGGTCTATGCAGGGCGGGCAGGGACCGGATTCTCGAGCGCGCAGCTTGCGACCATGACGCAACAGCTCGAGAAAATCGTGCGTGCCAAGCCGCCGTTCGCCGGTCCCATTCCCCAGGGCGGGCGGTGGGGCAAGCCCGCCGACCATACGTGGGTCGAGCCCAAATACGTGGCCGAAGTCCGATTCAAGGAATGGACCGACGACGGCCTGCTACGGCAGCCGGTCTTCGTGCGGTGGCGAGACGACAAGCCGATCGCCGAGGCCGCGCGCCGTGAGCCGGAAGGCGGCAGCGCTGCCGCGCACAGCGATGAACCGGACGCGCCAGTCGTATCCGCACCGGATCCGCCGGAACCGCACGAGGTGAAGTTCTCGAATCTGGACAAGGTGTTCTGGCCGGAAGAGGGATATACCAAGGGTGACCTGATCGAGTACTACCGATCTCTGTACCCCTGGCTCGAGCCCTACCTTGCCGAACGTCCCGTCGTACTGACGCGTTTTCCGGACGGCATTCACGGGAAATCGTTTTTCCAGAAGGACGCGCCGGGATTCGTGCCGGACTGGATCAGGACCGAGCGCATCTGGAGCGAAGACACCCAGCGCGACATCGACTATTTCATTTGCGACAACGTCGAGTCGCTCGTCTATCTCGTGAACCTCGGCACGATTCCGCTGCACGTCTGGGCCAGCCGGGCCGGCTCACTCGAGCTCCCCGATTGGTGTGTGATCGACCTCGATCCCAAGGAGGCGCCGTTCATACACGTCGTAACGGTCGCCAGAGCGCTGCGCGATCTCTGCAAGGACATCGAGATGCCGTGCTTCGTGAAGACGAGCGGCTCGAGCGGATTGCACGTGCTCCTGCCACTGGGCCGGCAGGTGACGTACGAGCAGTGCCGCTCGCTCGGCGCGTTGATTTCCCGGGTGATCACGAACGAGCTGCCCGACATCTCGACCGTCACGCGCCCAATTGGGAAGCGCGGCGCTCGTGTCTACCTCGATTACATCCAGAACGGTCACGGCCGGCTGCTGGTGGCGCCCTACAGTGCCCGTCCCCTTCCCGGCGCTCCCGTCTCGATGCCGCTCTCCTGGGATGAAGTCACGCCCAAGCTCGATGCGAAGAAATTCACGATCCGCACCGCACTCACGCGAGTGAAGAAGTGGAAGGCAGATCCGGTGCGGCCGCTGCTCGACATCAAACCGGACTTGGTGGGCGTGCTGGAACGCCTGCAGAAGCGCCTGGACTAGAGTCCTACGGACGCGGAGCCCATTCACGTCACCGTCGATGCGGCGCACCAGGTCTCGGCGCTCTTCGCGGGACCCGACCGACCCTCGTTCCTGTACGTCCTCGCCCACGGGGCCGGGGCTGGAATGCGTCACGCATTTCTCGAGAACATTGCGAGCGCGCTTGCCGCAGCGAACGTGGCGACCTTGCGGTATCAGTTCCCCTACATGGAAGCGGGGAGGAAGCGGCCTGACACGCCGGCGCTGGCAACCGCGACGGTCCGGGCTGCCGTGAACCGTGCGGCCGAACGCATGCCCGGCGTGCCAATCGTCGCCGGCGGCAAATCGTTCGGCGGCCGGATGACTTCGACGGCTCAGGCCGCCGAACCACTGCCCGGAGTCCGCGGACTGGCATTTCTGGGATTTCCGCTGCATCCGCCCGGGAGGCCCGGCTCGGACCGCGCGGCGCACCTCGACCAGGTGAAGGTCCCGATGCTATTTCTGCAGGGGACTCGAGATGATTTCGCTCAATTGGACCTGCTCGAGCCCGTCGTGAAGCGTTTGGCGGATCGTGCCACGTTGCACTTGATCGAGAACGGGGACCACTCGTTTCGGGTGCCGAAGCGGGCTGGCGGGGCCCGTGATGTGATGGATGAATTGGTGAATGCCATACGCGAGTGGGGCGCGGCTCGCATTCGCTGACGCGACACGAAACAACGCTGCGACGAGATCACTATGCCCAATTACTGGATCCTCAAGACCGAGCCGTCCACCTACAGCTACGACGACCTGGCGCGCGAGAAGACCGCGCGCTGGGACGGCGTGAAGAACAACCTCGCCCTCAAACACATTCGCTCCATGGCTCCGGGCGACGAAGCGATGATCTATCATACCGGAGACGAGAAGGCCGTCGTCGGGCTCGCAAGGATCGCCTCGGCGCCGTATCCCGATCCGAAGCACACAGAGCTGTCGGTCGTGGACCTGAAAGCGGAAGGGAAGCTTGCCAATCCCGTGACGCTCGCGACGATCAAGGCCGACAAGGCGTTCGCCGACCTCGCGCTGGTGCGGATGGGGCGCCTCTCCGTGGTCCCCGCGAGCCCGGCCCAATGGCGCCGCTTACTCGAGCTGGGCGGGCGTGCCAGGTCGTGAACGAAACGCCTCGCCGCATCCTGCTGGTCGATGCCGACGCGTTTTACGTCGCGGTCGCCCGGCTCGTCGATCCGGATGGGGCGGGGAAAGCGCCGTTGCTCATCGTGGGCGGATCCGCGGAGCGGCGCGGAGTCGTTACCTCGGCCTCCTATGAAGCCCGCGCGTTCGGAGTCCACTCCGCCATGCCGATGGCGCGCGCGTTGCGGCTCTGCCCGGACGCGCTGGTCGTTCCAGTCCCCTGGCAGGCCTGTGGTGAGAAAAGCAACGCGATCTACGAGGTACTGAAAGGCTTCACGCCGGCGATCGAGCGCGCGTCGATCGACGAGTTCTATGTCGACCTCTCCGGCACGGAACGGCTGTACCACAACGAGCCACTGGGGTCCATGGCGCACCGGATCCGCCGCGCGGTGCTCGGCGCGACCGGGCTTCCCGTTTCGATCGGTGGCGGCACGACCAAGCTCATCGCCAAGATCGCCGCGGGGGTTGCGAAGCCCCGACCCGGCACGACTGCCGACGGCGTTCAGGTGGTCGACTCAGGACGCGAGGAGGATTTCATGCGCCGGTTCTCGCTCGCCGAGATCCCCCTCATCGGGCCAAAATTCGCCGAGCAGCTTGCCGCTCTCGGTTGGCGCCGCGTGACCGATGTGATCGGCTGGGATCTACAGACGCTGCGCATCCGCCTGGGTCAGCGCTCCGGCGAGTGGTTGTACAATCGCATTCGTGGCATCGACACGTCTCCCGTGCACGCGCGCGCCCTGCCGCATTCCATCAGCCGCGATGAAACATTTGCCCGCGACCTGACGAGCGACGCCGAGTTGGTGACCGAGCTGCTGCGCCTGTGCGATCGGGCCGGCGCGGATCTGCGAGAGGGCGGCTTCGTGGCGCGAACCGTGACCGTCAAGCTCCGGGACTGGGATTTCACGACGCGTCAGGCCGGCCGGACACTCCCGCAGCCGCTCGCCTCCGATCGCGCCATCGCGCGCATCGCGCTGCGCTTGCTCGAGAAGCTGCGCCGGGCGCGCCGGGTGCCCGCCCGCCTGGTCGGTGTCTCGGTGTCGGAGCTCCTCCCCGGCGGCAAAGCGCAGCTTGGCCTGTTTTCCGAATCCATCGATTCCGCGATCGAATCCGAGCGCGATCTGGCGCTCGCTCGCGCAGTGGACGAGCTGCGCCGGCGTTTCGGCCTCGAAGCTGTCCGGCGCGGTAGCCTCTAGTCCGTGACCTTTCAATCGATCAATCCGGCGACCGGAGAGCTGCTCGGAGAATTTCCCGTTACTCCGCCGGCCGCGGTCGAGGCGGCGCTCGATCGCGCGTCCGTCGCATGGAAAGATTGGCGCCGGCGATCCTTGGTGGCGCGAGCCATGCCGTTCGACGCGGCCGCGCGCCTGCTGCGCGAACGGAAGGACGCGTACGCGCGCCTCATGGCGCTCGAAATGGGCAAGCCGCTCGCGCAGGGCGCGGCGGAAGCCGAGAAATGCGCGGCGGCGTGTGAGTATTACGCCGCCCAGGCGGACGTGATGCTCGCGCCCGATGAGCGGAAGACCGAGGCGAGGGACAGCTACGTGCGGTTCGATCCGCTGGGCGTCGTGCTCGCGATCATGCCCTGGAACTTCCCCTTCTGGCAGGTATTCCGGTTTGCGGTGCCGTCCCTGATGGCGGGCAACACGGCGCTCTTGAAGCACGCGCCCAACGTACCGCAGTGCGCCACCGCGCTTGCCGAGCTGTTTCGCGAGGCGGGATTTCCGGAGGGCGTGTTTCAGTCTCTCTTCGTAGAACCGGAATCCGTTGGATCCCTGATCGCCGACAACCGCGTCAGCGCGGTCACGCTGACCGGTAGTCCGAAGGCCGGGGCGAGCGTGGGGGAGCACGCCGGCCGTCATCTCAAGAGATCGGTGCTCGAGCTCGGTGGCAGCGACCCGTTCGTCGTGCTCGAAGACGCGGATCTCCCTGCGGCTGCGCGCCATGCCGCGGAAGCCCGGCTCATCAACAGCGGCCAGAGCTGTATCGCGGCGAAGCGCTTCATCGTAGTGGAAAAGGTTGCGGACGCGTTCCTCGAGCGCTTCGGGACCGAGCTCGAGCGGCACAGGGTGGGCGATCCGCTCGCTCCAGGCACCGACATTGGCCCGCTGGCACGCTTCGATCTTCGCGACGGCCTGCATGCGCAGGTCGAGGAATCTTGCCGGCGGGGAGCCAAGCTGCTGTTCGGGGGTGCGGTGCCCGCGGGGCCCGGGGCGTACTATCCAGTCACGCTGCTGACGGACGTCCTGCCCGGCCAGCCGGCCTTCGATGAGGAGACATTCGGCCCCGTAGCCGCCGTGATGCGCGCGCGGGACGAGCGACACGCGATCGAGCTGGCGAACACGTCGTCCTACGGCCTGGGAGCGTCGCTCTGGACGATCGATCGCGCCCGCGCCGAGCGGCTCGCGGTTGAGCTCGAAACCGGCAGCGTGTTCGTCAATGCGATCGTCAAATCTGATACCCGCCTGCCGTTCGGCGGCATCAAACGGTCAGGCTATGGGCGGGAGCTGTCGGAGTTCGGGATGCGGGAGTTCGTCAACGTGAAGACGGTGTGGGTGGAATAGAGGGGCCGCGGGCCGCCAGACAACACTTTGCGTTTTGAACCATCGGGCGGCAGGTTTGCAGCCGCCCATGCCTGCTACAGTCCGTTCCTTCCAACGCATCCTGTTGGCCTCTGCTGCACTGACCGCGCTGCTGGTGATCCTCGTCGCAGGCCCGGAGCTCGCGTGGAGCCGCGTGCAACAGAGTCTCACCGTTCCCCCGCCGGAGGGGGGCGGCGGTGCGGTGCCGCGCGGCTTGATCGAGCGCCTTGCGGGAGTCATCGGGCTCGTCGTGTTCGTCGGCATCGCCGTTCTGCTCTCCCGGCGCCGCCGGGCGATCAAATGGCGGATCGTTGCCTGGGGCCTGGGCCTGCAACTGGCCTTCGCGTTGTTCGTCCTCCGCGTGCCGTTCGGACAGGAGCTGTTTCGCGCGCTGGGGGATGTCGTGACGAAGATCTTGAGCTTTTCCTACGCCGGATCGGAATTCGTGTTCGGGGAGCTCGGCAGGCCGCATTCCAGCCTTGGCGTCGTGTTCGCATTTCAGGTGCTGCCCGCCATCATCTTCATCTCGGCACTGTTTGCGATTCTGTATTACGTCGGCGTGATGCAGCTCGTGGTCCGGGCGTTCGCGGTCGTGATGCAGCGACTCCTGCAGGTAAGCGGCGCCGAGAGCGTCGATGTGGCGGCCTCGATCTTCATGGGACAAACCGAGGCGCCCCTCACCGTGCGCCCGTTTCTTCCCACCATGACCCAGTCCGAGCTCATGACCGTCATGACGGCGGGGATGGCGCACGTGTCCGGATCCATCATGGCGGCCTACATCGCCTTTGGGATCGAGGCCCGGCATCTGCTCGCGGCGGTCATCATGACGGCTCCCGGCACCATCATGATGGCCAAGCTGTTCGAGCCGGAAACCGAGGTTCCCGAGACCCTCGGGCAGGTGCAGGTCAGCGTGCCACGCACCGATGTGAACGTGCTCGACGCCGCGGCCCGGGGGACCGCTGACGGGCTGCAGTTGATGTTGAACGTCATCGCGATGCTGATTTCATTCATCGCGCTCATCGCGCTCGTGAACGGCCTGTTCGGCTGGGTGCACGGCCTGATGCCCTGGTTCCCGGCCGACCTTCAGAGCGTGCTCGCCTGGATCTTTCGCCCCGTCGCGCTCCTGATGGGCGTCCCCTGGCACGACAGCGGCACGGTCGGTACGCTCCTCGGCACCCGCATGGTCCTGAACGAGTTCATCGCGTATGCGGCGCTCGGTCCCCTCAAGGGATCGCTCGCTCCCGTGTCGTTTACGATCGCGACGTTCGCGCTGTGCGGGTTTGCCAACCTGAGCTCGATCGGCATTCAGATCGGTGGCATCGGCGCGCTCGCCCCTGAGCGCAAGCACGACCTTGCGCGGCTCGGTTTTCGAGCCATGCTTGCGGGTACGTTGGCCAATTTCCTCTCGGCGACGATTGCGGGGATGCTGCTGTGAAGCTCGGGGTCTGGGTTCTCGCCGCACTCGTGCTCGACGCGGGCGCACTGCGGGGGCAAGGCGTCAGTCTCCTGGGTCCGCCGGATGCGGCGATGCCCACCGGGCCTCTCGGCGCCTCCATTCGTCGCGGCCGTGCCCTGCTCACGGAGACGCGCGACAGCCTGCCCTCGAACGTGGGGAGCAAGCTCCGCTGCTCGAGCTGCCACCTCGACGCCGGACGTCGCGCGAGCTTCAGCTGGGTGGGCGTGTTCGCGCGTTATCCGCAATACCGCGCCCGCTCAGCGTCGGTCGAGACCATCGAGTACCGCGTGAACGATTGTTTTCGCCGCAGCATGAACGGCAAACCGCTCGCGGCCGACGCACCCGAGATGCGCGATGTCCTCGCGTATTTCGCGTTTCTCTCCACCGGCACGCCGGTGGGGCCGCCGGACCAATCGTCGAGCGCCAAGCTCGCGAAATGGAGTGCGTTCCGCAGCGACACAGCGCGCGGCAGGCGTATTTTTTCGCAGGGCTGCGCGCGCTGCCACGGAGCCACGGGGCAGGGAACCCCGCTTGCCCCTGCGGTGTGGGGCGGCGATTCGTACAACATCGGAGCGGGAATGGCCCGGGTGCGTACGGCCGCCGCGTTCATCCAGAGCAACATGCCGTTCGATTCGCCGGGCACGCTTTCGGATCAGGACGCCTTCGATGTAGCCGCGTACGTCGATGCCCAGCCGCGGCCGGACTTCCCGGAGAAAATCCACGATTGGCCGAACGGCGATGCGCCTCCGGATGTGGCATATCCAACGGGCGCGGCTCGAACGGCCGATCCTCACTAACCGTCACCGGAAAAGGAGCACGCCATGTTCGATGTGAGCCATCTCGTGACTCATCGCCGCGGTTTCCTGGGGCGCATCGCCGCTGGAGCGGCGGCACTGACTGTTGGCGGGGCAGGGGTGAAGCCGCGTGAGGCGCTCGCGGAGCTTCCCCTCCGCTCGCCCGCCGATCCGCAGTTCTCTGCCTGGCTCGCGAAGATGAACGGGAAGCACAAGATGGTGTTCGACGTTCCCGCGCCCAACGGCGGCTTTGCCTTCGCGTGGGCACGCGTGTTCCTGAACACGGCCAACGACCAGTACGGCACCACCGACGCCGACAACACGGCCGTCATTGTGCTCCGCCACTCGGGCATTCCCCTCGGCATGCAGAGCCCGATGTGGGCGAAGTACAAGTGGGGCGAGTTTCTCAAGGTGAACGATGGCGATGCGCCCGCGACCCGCAACCTCTGGGTCGATGCCAAGCCGGGCGAGCTGCCGCTCCCGGGCATGGCCGTGCCGGAGCTGCTCGCGAAGGGCGTGCTGATCGGCATTTGCAATGTGGCGCTGACGGTCTACTCGGGGATTGTGGCGAAGAAAATGGGCCTGCAGGCCGACGCCGTGAAACAGGAATGGGTCGCGAATCTCGTGCCCGGGATTCAGGTCGTCCCGTCGGGGGTCATCGCGGTCTCAGGCGCGCAGGAGAAGGGCTGTGGGTACTGCTTCGGGGGGTGAGCATTAAAGGGCGGTCATGAGCGGTCTCGAGCGGTAATGGGCGGTCGGTGCCATGTCATGCTCCCGCCCGTTACCGCTCATGACCGCCCATTATTTCGTTAAGTTAGGACCTCACTTCGAGCGATCGGTCACCATCCATGCCCTGCT
>Ga0335082_10001277_pt1 | contig 26884 bp, 19 predicted proteins | sample Lox_Sample_41_FD_206718 | JGI IMG/M metagenome (GOLD analysis project Ga0335082, IMG submission 206718) | Soil microbial communities from Loxahatchee National Wildlife Refuge, Florida, United States - Lox_Sample_4.1 | ecosystem: Environmental > Terrestrial > Soil > Wetlands | place: USA... | reverse complement strand
CGGATTGTCGTGCGTGCCGGTATATGCGACGGTGTTGCTGACAAAGTTTTGAGGAAGATAGGCATTGTCGGCGTTGCCGTCAAATGCGAACTGCAAGACCCGAGTGCCGGGGACTTGAAATTGATCGCGCAAGGAAGCCACGTCGGCAGTTATGATCCCGAGATCCTCGGCGACAAATGGCAATCTACCCAGTTCTCTTTGGATTACATGGAAGAAGTCTGCGCCTGGACCCGATATCCACGCCCCGGACCGGGCAGTCCGAGCCCCGGCTGGCACCTGCCAGGCAGCTGCGAAACCCCTGAAGTGATCCAGCCGAATCACGTCTACATGAGCGAGGAGAGTACGAATTCTGTCAATCCACCACCGATAGCCCGTCAAACGAAGCGCATCCCAGTTGTACACCGGATTGCCCCATAGCTGCCCATCCATACTGAAGTAATCCGGGGGAACTCCAGCGACGAAACGCGGCCGGCGCCGCTTGTCCAGCACAAAAAACTCGGGATTCGCCCATACATCGCTGGAATCAGGCGAAACAAAAAACGGCAGGTCGCCAATCAGCCGCACACCTTTGGAGTGAGCGTATTCCTTGATTGTGTCGGCTTGTCGCAGCAGCAGAAATTCTCCGAGTCGAACACGATCAATTTCACTAGCCAACTCTCGGCGAGCCTTGGCTAGAGCGTGGGGTTTTCGCTGGACCAGATCTTCGGGCCAGTCGAGATAATAAGAGCCGCCAAACTGTTCTTTTAGCGCACGAAAGAGAGCATAGTCTTCGAGCCAGCTTCCCTGCGCCGCACAGAATTCCTGATACGCCGGCCGCAAATCACGACGTTCGCCAGCATCAAACCTTGCCCACGCTTTCTCCAGCAACTTTTCTTTGGAAGGAATGACGGAATCGTAGTCGACCAGATCGCATGGGAACTGGGGCCTCGTGCAGTCCTTTGAGGCGAGCAAGCCGTCCGAACGCAAGCACGCGGGACTGATAAGCAAAGCATTGCCGGCAAAGGAAGAAAGCGATTGGTACGGCGAATTTCCGTAACCAGTTGGGCCCAGCGGTAATGCTTGCCACCACACTTGTCCAGCGTCATGTAGACAGTCAATCCAGGAAAACGCCGAAGGGCCGAGGTCACCGATCCCATAGGGCGAGGGCAAAGACGTGACGTGCAGCAGAACACCGGAACTGCGGTGATCCCGCGGAAATGGTGGAAACACGTCTTCGTTGTACTTGACGATCATTTCCCGCTTGAAATCCACGGACGCGTCCTTTCGCCACGGAGAGAAAATGCTCGCTGCACTTCTACGGTATAGGGCACGGTTGTGCCTTCCAGATGTCGCGAGCGTATTCAGCGATGGTGCGGTCACTCGAGAATTTTCCGGAACTCGCGATGTTCAAAATTGCCTTCCGGGCCCACTCGGCCGGACGTGCATACAGCGCGCCAACGGCTTCTTGCGCCCTGCAATACGAGCCGAGGTCCGCCAAATGCATGTAATAGTCGCCGTGAGCCAAAAGCGTCTCGCGTATTGGCGCGAAAACGCCCCGTTCGTTCGGACTGAAATGATCAGAAAAAATGAGATCGAGCGCCGCGCGCGTCTCCGGTTCATTTTCATAGTGCCAATGCGGGTTATACCATCCCCGGCCGTTCAGAACTTGCTCCGCGGTCAGGCCGAACAGGAAACAGTTGTCTTCGCCGGCTTCCTCTGCCATCTCGATCGTTGCTCCGTCCCGAGTTCCGACCGTGAGAGCTCCATTCATCATGAACTTCATATTGCTCGTACCGCTTGCTTCGTAACCAGCGGTAGAGATCTGGTTCGAAACGTCACTCGCAGGTATCAGGCGTTCGGCAAGCGACACGTTGTATTCCGGGAGAAAAACGACCTTCATTCGCCCGCGGATAGTGGGATCGCCATCGATCGTTGCTGCGAGATTGTTAATAAACTTAATGATTAGCTTTGCCAAGCGATAGGCAGGCGCGGCCTTTCCAGCAAAGAAGAACGTTCGAGGCTGCACCTCGAGGTTGGGATTCGCACGCAACCTGTTGTAAAAAACAATAACTCGCAACGCGTTCAGCAGTTGGCGTTTGTATTCGTGAATGCGCTTGATCTGACAATCAAAAATCGAATCGGGGTCCACCTTTTGGCCGGAGGTCGATCTCAGCCAAGCCGCAACACCCATTTTGGCTTCCCGCTTAGACGTGAGGAATGAAGCACAAAAGCCGCCGTCCTCCGCAAGCGGTTTCAACCTCTTCAGTTCGCCGAGATCGGTGATCCATCCGTCGCCAATGGCATCTGAGATGACACTGGCCAGTTTCGGATTGGCTTGCAACAGCCACCGGCGCGGCGTCACGCCATTGGTCTTGTTGCTGAAGCGCTCCGGGTACATCTCGGCAAGGTCTTTGACGGTGGTAGTCCGCAAGAGCTCGGAGTGAATTGCCGCAACTCCATTTGTACTGTGCGAGCCGACAATAGCCAGGTTGGCCATGCGGATCTTGCGTTCGCTACCCTCTTCCACAAGGCTGGCCCGAGTGATGCGTCCACCATCGCCGGGAAAACGCCGTTGAACTTCGTCGAGAAGACGTCGGTTGATCTCGTACACAATCTCCAAGTGCCGGGGGATAAACATCTCAAATAATTCGACGGGCCACTTCTCGAGCGCTTCGGGGAGCAGCGTGTGGTTCGTGTAGGCGAGCGTTTTCTTGGTCAGATCCCACGCCCGGTCCCATCCCAGGTGCACCTCGTCCAGTAGGATTCTCATCAGCTCAACGACCGCTAAGGATGGATGCGTGTCATTAAGCTGAACCGCCACCTTCTCAGGCAGCTGTTCCCAATCGCTATTCGACCTTCGGAACCGCCGAACGATGTCTGCCAGCGAGCAAGCCACCAGGAAATATTCCTGAACGAATCGTAGTCCCTGCCCCGGAGTCGTGGAGTCATTAGGATAGAGCACCCGGGTAAGCGACTCCGCCCCGAGAGTTTCCGCTAATGCGCCCACGAAATCACCGCTGCCAAATTCCTGAATATCGAAGTAGTCCGGTGCCGCCGCGGCCCACAGGCGCAATGTGTTGACCGCTTTTCCGCCGTATCCCACGATCGGCCGGTCGAATGGTATGCCGAACCACGTTGAAGGTCGACCCGGGATTAATTGGAAGCTGCCTCCCGCCAGCTTGTACGAGCATCCCAATTTCACTTCCACGATCTCAACAGGCCGCGCGACTTCCCAGGGATCGCCCCAGCGGACCCAATTGTCCGGGTTTTCCTTTTGCCAGCCATCCGCCAGGGTTTGTTTGAACATCCCATACTCATAGCGCAGACCGTATCCCATGGCTGGCAGTTGCATCGTGGCCATGGAGTCCAGGAAGCAGGCCGCCAGGCGCCCGAGACCTCCGTTGCCTAGGCCAGCGTCTGGCTCTTGTTCCAGCAGCTCGAGCCAATCGATTCCTTTTTCCTTCACTGCATACTGAACCACTGGACTGAGCAAGAGGTTGGTTATGTTGTTCGTCAGCGAACGCCCGATTAAGAACTCCATCGAGAGGTAATAAACTCGTTTTATATTTTCTCTTTCATATGTACTCCTGGTTAGCTCCCATCGCTGTGCCAGTACGTCCCGTATGGAATGGGAAAACGCCTCGAACCGCTCTCGCGCCGTAGCGACCTGGGGGTTGATCACCCGATCGAAAACGAGGTGACGATCGTAAAAGGCGCCCTCCGAACCGACAAAGGAGATCGGACCGCATCCATACTGCTTCAAGAGTTCTGAGACGCGCCATTCCTCCGGCGTTCGGGGAACGGAATTAACGTGTGGCGCTGTCACACCTTTTGTGCTCATTGGTATCCTTCAATTGAAATGACCTAATTCTCAAAATCATCGCGAGGTTCGCGTTACGACGGATAAAGCCGCGTTACAGCGACCATTTCCACCCGGTGATCTCCGGACTATCGATGCCATGCTCGTAAGCGTAGGCGCGGCAAGCGATTTGCGCGTTGCGGAACTTTTCTTTGGCGTGGCCGCCTATGCGCTGCAGCCTCGGAACTCGGTCTATGGCATCAATCGCAAGGCTGAAACGGTCAACCTCATTGTTGATCGCCAGCTCCATGGGCGTGTTGATGTTGCCCTTTTCCTTGTACCCGCGTACGTGGAGGTTGTGGTGATTGTGCCGGCGATACGCCAGGCGATGGATCAGCCATGGATATCCATGGAAATTGAAAATGATCGGCTTGTCGGAGGTAAACAGAGAATTGAAGTCTGCGTCCGTCAAACCGTGAGGATGTTCGGTGCTCGGTTGTAGCTTAAAAAGATCGACAACGTTAACAAAGCGAATCTTGAGGTCAGGAAATTGTTCCCGGAGCAAGGCCGATGACGCCAAAGCCTCCTGCGTCGGGATATCCCCTGCGGACGCCATGATCAGGTCGGGCTCCGTTCCCTGGTCGTTGCTGGCCCAATCCCAGATACCGATGCCTTTCGTGCAGTGCGTAATCGCTGCATCCATATTCAGGTATTGCAGATGCAGTTGCTTATCGGAAACGATCACATTTATGTAGTTCTCGCTCCGCAGGCAGTGATCGGCTACTGACAGCAAGCAATTAGAGTCCGGCGGAAGATAAATACGTGTTACCGCCGCGCTCTTGTTGAGGACTAGATCCAGAAAGCCAGGATCCTGGTGCGTAAAGCCGTTGTGATCCTGCCGCCAGACCGTCGCGGTGATCAACAGATTCAGCGACGCAATCTTACGGCGCCAAGACAGATGATTGCAGATGGACAGCCACTTGGCATGCTGGTTGAACATGGAATCGATGACATGGACAAAGGCTTCATAGGAGGACAAGAACCCGTTTCTGCCGGTAAGCAGGTAACCCTCCAGCATTCCTTCCAAGGTGTGCTCACTGAGCATCTCGATCACGCGCCCGTCTGTCCCCAACTCGCTGCCGTCCGAGTCTTCCGGGAAATATTCGGCGATCCAGAATTTTTTTGAGGCCTCGTACAGCGCCTGTAATTTATTAGAAGTGGTTTCGTCCGGCCCAAAGACGCGGAAGTTGTCGGCGTTCAACTTCATAACGTCGCGAAGGTAGCGTCCCAACGGCGGTACATTCTCTATCTCAATTGCTCCGGGTCCCTCCATCTCTATTGCGTAGTCGCGAAAATCGGGTAAACGGAGGGCCCTCTTCAAGATTCCGCCGTTGGCGTGGGGGTTCGCGCTCATTCGGCGGTTTCCTCTGGGCGCAAGCTCTTTCAGTTCTGCGATCGGTCGGCCGTTTTCGTTAAATAACTCCTCGGGTTTTTGCTCGCGCATCCATTTTTCGAGGATACGCAACTGTTCAGGATTTTTCTTCACCTCGGTCAATGGAACCTGGTGCGCTCGCCAAAAACCTTCGAGCCGGTGACCACCGATCTCTTGCGGCGCACCCCAGCCTTTCGGAGAACGAAGTATGATCATCGGCCAGCGCGGCCGTTTGGCGACGCCGCTCGCGCGGCATTCCTGCTGATGTCTACGAATTTGCGCAATGCAGTGGTCGACGGTAGCTGCCATCGCCTGATGCATGCTGTCCGTGTCCGACCCTTCCACGAAATGAGGCGTCCAGCCGTACCCGCGAAGCAGGTTCTCCAACTCTTCATGGCTGATGCGCGCCAATAGCGTAGGATTATTAATCTTGTAACCATTTAAGTGCAGTATGGGCAGGACGGCTCCGTCGCGGACAGGATTCAGGAACTTGCTAATGTGCCAGGAAGTCGCAAGTGGGCCAGTTTCCGATTCGCCGTCGCCTACTACTGCGGCGACGATCAACTCCGGATTGTCGAACGCTGCGCCACAGGCGTGCGAAAGCACATACCCCAGCTCGCCTCCTTCGTGGATCGAGCCTGGAGTTTCCGGCGTGCAGTGGCTGCCGATCCCGCCCGGAAACGAGAACTGCCGAAAGAACTCTTGCAGCCCCACCTGGTCTTCGCTCTTTTCTGGATATATTTCGGAATACGTGCCCTCAAGATAGGTGGGCGCTAAAACACCAGGGGCACCGTGACCTGGGCCTGCCATGAAAATCATGTCCAGATCGAATTTCTTAATCAGTCGATTCAGGTGAGTGTAAATGAACGCCAACCCTGGGCTGGAGCCCCAATGTCCCAGCAGACGGTTCTTGATGTGTTCAGGTCTCAAGGGCTCTTTCAACAACGGATTCGCTTGGAGGTAAATCATTCCGAGCGCCAAATAATTGCACGCACGCCAATACGCGTGGATCTTCCGGCACTCCTCTGCACTCATCGGCGTTCCTTGCACGGTGGAGCGCGCCTCACCATAGGCACTCAGCGAGCGCAATGCGCTTTCGTCAACAAGTTCTCTCGACAGCATTACTGGGGGCTCCTCACATCGGCGTCATGCAGGCCGCTGGCTTGTTATGAATACGCAAGAGAAGTACCACTCGCGAGCAATGAGAAAACAACAGCTTCCGGATAGTGAGAGTTCTTCCTGCCCGAATGCGGTCAGCGTGCGCCCAGAACCTGGCGGCTCTCCCAACGAGGAAGAACGTCGAATCTAGGCTATGTTCTTCCCCGAAACACATTTGAGCACTGGTCCGATGCCCAGTACTGAATGGCCGCTCGAATGCACAAGCGACGGAATCTTCGAAAAGATCGAAGCATGTCGTGAAAGGAGAATTGCGATGCGGCAGAAATCTCGAGAATGGACAGCAGGGCTTGGGCCCGCATTAGTCCTGGCGCTCCTCGCCTGTTCCGCGGCGTACTCGCAGGATGTGCGAACGAACTCAATGCCTGGAACTGACTTTTCGAAGTACCACAGGTATGCATGGGTCGACGAGGTAAAGGGCGTACCCCGAGTCGGTGGGCAGACGGATCAGATCCTCGACGCGCAGATCAAGCAGGCGGTCGATTCACAAATGGCGGCCAAGGGCCTCACCAAAGTGGTAGACAGTGAGAAAGCCGATATAGTCCTCGGCTACCAACTCGCTATAGATCGAGAGAAGCAGATAAACGGCTTCGCGGATGGTTGGGGAGGATGGGGCCCGTGGGGCGGTGGCCTCAATTCACTCTCCGCGACTACTTCAACGATCAACGTCGGCACGTTTGTCCTCGGTATGTATGACCCTGTTGCAAAGAAGCTCGTTTGGATAGGTGCCGCCCAACATGCCCTTGAACCCAGCAAGAAACCGGAGAAAAACCAGGAAAGGCTCAATAAGGGGGCGCAAAAACTGCTGAAAGACTTTCCGCCAGGACGGAAGTGAAATACGAGCCAGCCTTCTTCTATAAAGATCTGAGCGAGAATTCGAAAGCTGACCGACGGAGTGGGCCGGCTCGTTGCGTGGAATCTCTACACCACGAACTCCGATCGCAGACCATACCCGGACTAAGCTTTGAGCGCTCGTAGGATGAACGGGGCTCTGTTCCAATTCAGCGGAAGCGATTTGCATTCTGGATGTCGAGTTCGTCCTGACCATCCAGTGACCGATCAGCCCCCGCACACTTTCGTCGCCAGGAACCATCATGTTTTTGGACTCAGCATTGAGCATCGATTTTCACCTTTGACCGCGATCAGGCCGGGGTTGTTACAACCTGGCTACACTGGACGAGCGAGCAAAGTTAATTCGAGTAGCAGACCGCGATACTGACCGAATCAACGATCGCAAGCAGCAGACCCACCCCGACCAGCACAGCGATTGCAAGAATCTGATCCTCCATGCTGTCGGCGCGCAGGTTCATGCCGATCGGGTATGCCATGGCAATCATATTGAGCGACCCCAATACCGACCAGAATTGTTCCTTGGTTTTGTTTTTCCGCATTGAGCATCTCGAGTGTTGCGTTCACTGTCTGTGAAGTGCAGATACTCTGCCAACATGGATCTTCGGCTAAGTGCTGACCGCAGTTCCTGTTATGCGATGATGAGGAACACAGCAATGCCCGCCCGAGGGCATTGCTGCGGTGTTCGGCAGAGTCTGAGAGTGGTCGCGTCCGCACAAAGCATTACCTGCAAGGCAATAAGCTGCTTTAAGTCGACGTTCCTGCTGACGAAGAAGGGTATTCCCGGGATTTAGCGCACAAGTACGAAGGCGTATCAACGTGTCGCCAGGATGGCTCGTGACTTTCCTCGAGCCCGGCGTGCTCTCAGCGAGGCTGCGGATGTTGTACGCGGCGGTCGGGAAACCCTCCAGTATGAATAAAGAGCGATGATCCAAACCAGATTTGCACCGACCGCGCTGGCGATAAAGGCGAAGCGGATGACGTTGAAAACGGCGAACGCTAACAGAGCGTAAGGCAGGAAGCACCGGCGGATGATGAATTCGGTATTTCGTGCCACATACATCAACGGATTGCTCGTTTGCTGTTCGGCTTTGCGTTGCCAGACGTTCAGGAATCGCTCTGGATGTCTCGACGAAAAGTAATGCCGCGCAAAGCCGACTACCAGGAAACTCGCCATAGCTCCAAAAAGGAGAAAGCCTCCCCATACCAGGTATGCATCGGTTCCCCGGCTTCTGGCCAGCCCCAGGCTCATTCCAGCAAAAATGAAAATGTAATACAGATAGTCGCAGACAGTTTCCAGCCAGCACCCAAATTTGCTTACCTGGAGTTTCAGCCGTGCAACTTCCCCGTCGCACCCATCCAAGATGCTCGCCCAAACGGAAAGAAGTGCACCAATCAGCGTATTTCCATAGCCGCCGAATGCAAAAAATAGACCCGAGAGGAAACTGACAGCCAGCGTGAACAGCGTCACCATGTTTGGTGTAATAGGAAATCTGGCGATGGCCCGGCTCATGGGAATCGAGATCCGGCGATTCATTCGGGCGAATACCCCATCGGTCGGTTTCACCAACCAGGCGTCAAGTTTGTGCTCCGCGATCACCCGATCTGCCGGAGTGTCCACCAGATGCCACAGATCATGATCAACTGCTTTGAATGCGATGGAATGCGTGGGTCTGAACCAGGCATATAGGTCGATAAAACTGCTGATACTTTCTTTGCAACTTCCCGCAATGTCGAATGCTGCCTGCCGCGATAAGGCGGAGATACCAACAAACTGAGCACCAGTCGCGAGCGTAACTGCGTCTCCTCGTCCGTCCCATTCACGAACAAGTTCATAGAGACTGGGATGAGCAGCGATGTTGCCCGCCAACAGCAGAATACGTCCTGACTGCGCGGCTAGTTGCCCCAATAGCCGCGGTAACGCCGGACCTTCGTCCTCGAAGTCGAACCATTGGACGTCTTCTGGCAAGCGCCTCGTTCGCAACAACTCCCGCCGGATGACTCGGTGTGCCGATCGGCTTGCAACTACAACAACCGGATTCGCGCCAATGCTTTTGGCCATGAGAATTGCGCGGAGTATAAGCGGAAGAGCTCCAACTCGCGCCAATTCTGGCGTGAATGCTCGTGCAGCGCGGAATTCATCGATCAGGATGACTGCCGCAGTCGGCTCAGGCGACGGCTCCATTTGTTCTCGGCTTGGTGATTTGCGAATGTCATCTTTCGGAAGAGGCTCCGACCCACCCGTCGCCTTTTGTCGGCTAGCTGAACGCGATAGAACGAGCCACAAAACGCCGACTAGCGCCCAGAACATCCCTCGGGCTCGCCGGCACAGACTCAAAGTCAAACCGGTTATAGCGCCGAGACCGAATCGCTTTGCCAACAACATCGTGCCACCTTCATAGATCCCGACATTCCCAGGAGTGAGAGAACCCAAAAGGTTGATCACCTTCGTCAGCGATTCGAGAACCAGTGCACCGGTCAAACTCACACGCTGTCCAAGGAACAAAAGGATGAAGTAAACCTCCAGAACCGCAAGCGCATGACAAACGAAGTTCAGACCAACATTTCCCCAGAATGCGGCGGGCCGGCGCCGATGAAAATCCAGCAGCTTTTCTTCAAGCGAGCAGACCTGCGCCTCCTTGTTTTGAAACCATTTGCCGAGCTTCGGTACACGGCCGAATGCGTGTGCCGGACCTGACAGCAGCGGCCATCGCTTCTTCATTCCCAAAGCTGCGAGGGCTACCACGAGCACCAGGATGATCGCAAACAGGGTGGCGTACATCCGGAGCACAGCTGGAAGGGGCAAGATAAAGAGCCCCAAGGTAATTCCACAGACAGTGACTATGGCGCCGCAAGCGATGAACAGTCCACGGTCAACCGCCACCGACACAATTCGGCTTTCCAGAGGCACTTCCGAGCCGAGCAAGGTAGCGCGCGTCGCTTCGCCGGCCAGCATCCCAGCAAAGCCCAGCTGGCCAATCGCTTCTGATATCAGCCGTAACCCGAACAACTTCGCAAATGAAGTCTTTAGCGCCTCTCCAGGCAATGCCAATCGCCAGGCGGACGTCTTGACAATGTGTGATACCCCGCCGAGGGCAATCACAAACCCGAGACCCCACCCCATTAATTTTGCTTGTTGCAACAGCATCTTCGGACCAGTATGGACAACCAGATAAATAAGAAGGGCAAACCCCAATAACGCGAACAGGTAGCCGACGGTCCTTCGAGAGTTTTCGTGGCGCTCAGGCATTGGCTATCTCCTGCAGAACTCCAGGCAGTGAACTCTCTACCAACTCCTGGCTTAGAGCGAAATCGTAGGCTTCGGGAGTATCGATGTCCTGCCACAGTGCGTCTCCAATGTCGAAGGCCCGCAATTTTCGCTGAGAAGCCATGCGCTGCATGCCGTCCGATAAGGAGCAATTTCCCTGCGTCATCGCTGCTTCGAGCGAATCAAAGATCGCTGGACTACAGAGGAACATCCCCGTGTCGATCGCGTCGTAGCGAGTGATGTTTTTCCCGATCTGGTGAATGTAATCTCCCATGGACAGCACTTTCGTCGCGTCGTCCAGATCAAAGATACAATCCAGCTTTCGATCCACCGCCAGGATGACCTCCTTGTCACCTAAGGGCTGGCGAATCAGAGCACCGGCAGCGACGGGGTCAAAGATGTGGTCGGTCATGAGCAACAAAAAAGGCTGCGTGAGGACGTCCTTCGCCGCCAAGAGCGAGACACCATTGCTCTTTCGGTATTCGGAGTTTTCCACGAACGTAACTGGGGTGCCGCGAAACGAACTGGTTTCAAACCATCGACGCACCATACCCCCCTTATGTCCCACCACGACGACAAAACGTTCGATCCCTGCTTGGCGAGCACCCAGAATTACGTGTTCGATCAGCGGAGCGCCGCAGAACGGCATCAGCGGTTTTGGAAGTTCACCCGACAGGCGATTGAGCCTTTGGCCCAAGCCCGCCGCGAGGATCACAGCAGTATTAGTGTTCAGCATGATTTCCCTCAGAAAGATATGTGAGGCCGACAACCGGAGTTTGTGCCGCGGAATGCTCGCTCAACTCCGTGTGTGGCGAGTATCCGAAATAGCTAATGGTCACGTCGGTTTTCCCGAAAATGCGCGCCTCCGTAACGCTTTCTGTCGAGAGCGGGAACCAAAAATCACCTGTTTTCTGATAGCGGGCTACGAAATGAATGCTTCGTGTCCAAAATGAAGGAGTCTTCGCTGGCTTGCCTTCTGCCTGGACCATGGCAAAATCCGCAGCATCGACCCAAATGCGTCCTTCGAATAGGTACTTGTCTTGGCGTTTCGGCAGGGCTCGAAGCACATAGGCAAGCCTTCCATTTACGAGCTCGGTCCCCTGCAATTCAAAATCGTAGTTCTCGAGGGCTACACGAGTGGCCGAGCGCTTCTCGGGCTGCGAGGTGTCCTCCTCGGATTCCAGCATCTTGTGAAGCACATGACTGTTAGCGGACTTCCAGCCCTGCTCCGATACAACCTCAAAATGCTTCCGCCCATTGCCCTCGCAGCTGACGGTTACAAGCATCTCGGCTTTTTTGTTCAGCCGTTGGTTTTCCAGGGTGTATCGCCGGTATCCGGTGTAGCCGCCACCAAGTTTCTCCCGTGTGGCGTCATGCGCTGCGAGGCGGGCGATGACTTCGTCAGCATGCATTACCGGCGTTTCCTGAGCCCTGGCCTGGACGGCAAAGGTCAGCGAGAGCAAGCAGATGGGTGCAACAATTTGAATTCTCATCATTAGAACTCCACGACAAACTTTCCTCGAAATTCGCGCCACGCGTTGTTGAAATAACCACCAAAGCGTGCGCTTTCCTCGATGTTCTGCACGTCTCGAGGATTGAATTGATTGAATAGATTGAAAACGGCGAGACCTACACGGGTTTTGAGCCTCCTGTCACCCCCCAGAGGGATTGACAGAGGCCGCGATACTTGCAGGTCAAAGGATGAAAATTGAGGATACCGGCGCGTGTTCCGCGGCCCGACATAGTCGCGGAGCTCGTTTTGCACCGAGTACGGGAATCCGGTATGCAGATCGTAGACGGGAACAAAAATGAGCTTGAATGGGCCCTGGAACTCGCCCGAAAGCAGGAACCGGTTTGGCGCATCGAACGGAAGCCGTCCCTGCCCATTGGGTTGGATGACCGGCTTCGCGGAATTCCCGAAGAATTGAAAGAAGTCGTTCAGATCCCCATAAGCACGGGAGCGCACATAAGAGGCCGTGAGGGCGTGCTTTCCAAAGTGGTAACGCCCGGTTACTTGCAACTCCTTGTACGATTGGCTGCCTGTGTTCGAAAGAGTGATCAAGCCAGTGCCAGCCAGACCATCTGTCGAAGACACCACGAAGTCACGGGCCGTGTTACGTTGCTCATAGCCCACCTGGACCAGAAGTCGACTGGAGACCGTTTGGCTGAGCGCTAAATTCCAGGCCGTGCTCCGAGGATTATGAAGCCCACCGATGATTCTGTTGCTGTAGGTGGTTGAATCGATGACCTGGCCTACGGGATTGAGCAGAGACACCGTCCGGTCCGCGAACCAGCGAAACGAGGGGATCATCAACGGCACGCGGTCGTAGAACTCCCCGATTCCACCGCGCAACATTGTTCGGCCGCTGCCGCTCAGGGCTAATTGGAAGCCGACGCGTGGCGCGACATGCGCGGAACTGGTTACGGAGTCGCTGTCAAAGCGCAGCCCAACATCCAGAAGCAGGCGTCGAGACACGCTCCACCGATCCGCCGCGAACCAGGTGACTTCCTGCTGAGACACATCGTAAGGGCTCCCGCCGGTGAAATTGATCCGCTCAATCGCATTCCCGTTGGCCCCTTGAATGGTCACTGGGAAGAATGATTGGTCGCCACTGTAATTCGAATGCGCGTATTCCACGCCGACGTGCAACTGGTGGGTTCCGAGAAAATGACGCGGAGCAAACTGATACATTTCCTCCCAGTCGAATCGCGAAGCGCGTCGCTTTTGAGAATTGAAGAATGCACCTTCGGTGGTCTCGATCAACAGTTGATAGGGGCCGGAGCCTGCCGGAGTGATATCCACATCGAAGGTCTTGTAGCTGAATTGCGAGGTCAGTGCGCTCTCGTTTCCAGTGAGATAACGGTGTTGGCCATACAGCTGGTATCCGCGCTGGTGATAGTCCGAGGTGGACGGTTGTGGGGTGAAAGTGTTTAAACCCATGTATTGCAGCCGCTGCGGATAAACCGCGGCGGAGAAAGTCGCAGTCTGTTTTGGGCTCAAGTTGAAATCGAGTTGGGTGTAGGAATTGAAGCTCGCCAGTGTAGTGTCCCGCTGAAAGGGCGGGAGGCTGTTTACAGGTGTTCGTACGAATCGATATTCCAGAGATTGTGTAAAAGCGATGTGATCGGCCCAGAGCGGACCGGTGAAGGTGACGCGCGGAGTCGCGGCGCCAACTCCGTAGACTGCTCCGTCGCGTACGCGCGCACGTGGAAGGAAATTCTGGATGGAAGCATGGAATGCTTCGAAATTGCTGGTCTTAGTCTCTAATGTGGAGACCGCACCGGTCAGTTTTCCATATTGCGGATCGTAGGGATTCGAAATTACCTGCACGGAAGATACAACATCGATTGGCACCGAAATTCCCGGACTGCCAGTCGCAGGATCCGTCGCATTGGCACTATTGACGAGCGCTCCACCTTGCGTGTTGCGAGCGCCTTTCATGTTGATGCGACCGTCCGGCCCCCGCACTACGCCAGGAAGGGTGGGCAGGATGCTCTCAGCTCGTTCGTCGATGTTTGGCGTATTCCCGAGTGTGCTCGCGTCAATGGTGCCGGATGGAGATGGAGAGGTCGTTGAACTTTCAGATGCGGCGGCGGTGACTGTGACGGACTCCTGGACTGTTGCAGGTTTGAGCTCGACTGAGATTTCCGCGACCTTGCCGGCTTCCACGATCACTAACTGCGTTCCAAGCAAGCCGGGCAGTGCAGCTTCGATGCTGTACGTCCCAGGCTCCACGTTCCGGAACTCAAATTTGCCGTTCTCATCCGTGTGCGTTCCCATGGTGACTGTCTGACCCAGCAAGGTTACTTTTGCGCTCGCGATGAAGGACTGCCCTGTGGGATCCTGAATGAAGGCCGCCCCTTGAACGGTTCCTGTACTGATCGGCGTCTCCGTCGCACTGGAATACGCCCGACACACAAAAACCAATAGGCAAAGAACCAACAGTTTCGCCGTAGCCCCTATACTTCGCGTTCTGTTCCCCGTTATTTTGATTTCGCCGCACTTCATGATCCAAATTCGCAAGCGAGTGGACACGCGCTCGCTGCGCCTCCCACATGGATTGCTGTCTCGACTGGACGCCGTCACAACCACCCATGTTCTTTCGATTCCTTGGTTTTCTTGCTCCCACAATCAGCAATGCTGGCCTTCGATGATGCATTCGCGTGGCCATCGGACTTTGCGCCACCGCCTATGCGGGCAAGTGCATCTGGTGAAGCAACATAGCCAGGGCTAAGCGGATTTGGCTGAACGCGGCATCAGAGCCGGTTTTCGGGCGAACTGACCACATGCGGTCAATCAAGACAGTGCAACCTGCAGTAGCTCGGAGTTGGCCTGAATCGTTGCTGTGCGCCCCAGTAGCCATCTTTCACGCGTCGGCTCTCGTGAGCGGTTCTGCGAAATGATCGACGCGAGTTACGACATGCAGAAGAGGCGACGAAGCGGATTGGATCGGATGGTGGTCTCAGGCCTCAACCGGGTTTCGGTCGGTACAGGCACGCACTTATATGGTCAGGGCACCGCCCTAATTAGGGCGGTGGCATCGGCGTGTCTCGCGATCGCCGATTGCTATCAATGATGTAGCAAGCCCGAATTTGGCAACCAACTTGCCCACATGCCATGCAAAGCGACAGAGGGCGGTCGCGCACGAACCGGAAAATTTCGATCCTGGGACTTTACAGAGCTGGCAATTCATCGCAAGTAGCTCGGAAGGAACAGAACGTTATGTCAACAGCAGCTCGATTTCAAACCGACGGAATCTTGGATCCACATTGCCAGACCGCGGACGCGTGTCATTTCGAGGAGGCTCTGAGGCAACGAATCGTCGGCCAAGATGATTCTGTGCGAGCACTCGTGGAGCTCTATCAGGTTTTCTGTGCGGGCCTCAATGCACCTGGGCGTCCCGTGGGGAACCTGTTGTTCCTAGGGCCCACAGGAGTCGGTAAAACGCGAATTGTAGAGGCCGCTGCAGAGGTCTTGTTTGGAGACGACCGGGCCATCATTAAGGTCGATTGCGCGGAATTCCAGCACTCCCACGAGATTTCCAAACTCATTGGTTCGCCTCCGGGCTATCTGGGGCATCGGGAAACACATCCTGTAATCACGCAGGAAGCACTGGCAAAGAGTCATCAAGGCGACCTCAAGCTCAGTTTCCTGTTGTTCGACGAAATCGAAAAAGCAAGTGACGCACTTTGGCAGCTTCTCCTCGGGATCTTGGACAAAGGCATTCTGACACTTGGCGACAACCGCCGGGTCGACCTATCGCAGACCATCATCTTCATGACGTCCAACCTCGGTGCCGTCCAGATGACAGAGCTAGTGGCAGGAGGTATGGGGTTCATTCGTCCATGCGAGGCGATCACAAACCAAGTGGATGAAAAGCTGGAACGCGTGGCGATCGAAGCGGCGCGACACAAGTTTTCACCGGAGTTCATCAACCGACTGGATAAGCTGGTGGTCTTCCACCCCTTAAGGCGTGAACAGCTCGAAGAAGTGCTGCAGATCGAACTCCGGAAAGTGCAATCCCGGGTCAGCCGTGCAACAAACAGGCCTTTTCTCTTTCGGATTAGCGAAAAAGCACGACACTTCCTGCTGGATGAAGGGACGGATCAGCGTTACGGGGCTAGACACCTCAACCGCGCTATTGAACGCTTCTTGATTCATCCTCTGGCGAGATTGCTGGCAACGGATCAACTTCGGTCCGGCGACCGCCTGCTCATTGACCTACATCCAGCTAAGAATTGTCTGGCGTTCGCCAGAGATGCGGAGCACTGCGTGCCGTATCCCTATGTCGCTTCTGGCAACGCGAGCCCGGCCTGCAGTTCGAACGCGGAAATCGAGGCCTGGTGACATGGAGAATTCAGCTGCCGGTTCGGAATGTCATAGCTCCGCACCGACCTTGAACGATCTACACCTCCCCCAAGCAGCCCACCTCCCCCGCCCGGGCGAGTTGACTCGCCCGGGCGCGGCCCGCTTGAAAGGAATGCGCCGTACGTCACGCATCCATTCGATGAATACAATCGCGGAGACCAAACGCGCGCCAGCATTAAACATCACCTGCCGACTCGACAACGAACATGAGGTCTTGTCGAGGCTGGCGCTCCTGATTACCGGGGACATTCACGCTGCGGAGCTATCGGTCTTCAAGGCGCGTGAACTCCTCACGAGCAGCGCGAGTCCGTACCGGCTCGGCAAAACGCTCGCGGAATGGCATAAACGGGTGACGATTGAGGCCGCAATCTCAGCTAGCCTTCAAGAAATTGCCCGTTATGAGTCGAGGTATGTGTACTTGAATTGCACCCACTCTGAGCATTTAGTGAATGGCAATGACTCAAAATTGTGGCACTTCTGCAATTTGCTCCAGCACATTGATCCGGACACCGTATTCCGCGAGCTCGATCCACTCGCCCGGGCCGTCGCCATTCTCAGGACGACCGGACGCGCATCGATCTTGGACTGCGTATCGCGTTTGAGGTTGTCCGTAGAGACCGTGCTTGCCGCAAATTGCAGAGCGATGGCTTGGCTCGCCGACAAGCGGACAGAGCTGAGCAATAGATCTCGGACATCGTAATAGAAACTGGAGAATTTATGATCAGAGTAATCACAATCACGCATCAGTGCGGGAGTGGCGGATCGCGACTGGCTTCTTTACTTGCACGCAAGTTTGGGTGGGAGCTCTTGGACCATCACTTGGTAGGCCGTATCGCCCGTATCGCCGACTTGGACGTCGCAACTGCCGCCCGACTCGACGCGCAAGCGGCCCGCTGGTGGCGCGTTCTGCGCCATGCGGGGGTTAACCCAGCAGACTGCTGTCCATATGTATCCCCTCGCTGGTTAGATCCGCTTGACGAGAGCTGTGTCCACGCTCTCGCTACGCAATTGATCCAGGCAGCAGCAAATTCTGGAGAGTGTGTAATCGTTGGTCATGGGGCTCAGTGCCTGCTGCAGGGTAGGGCGGACGTGTTCCGCGTGTTCGCCTATGCGCCCCTCGAGCAACGAGTCCAATCCATGCAAGCCCGCTGGCCTGAACACAAGGATGTTAAAGCGATGCTCACAGGCATTGATTCACAACGGGCCGAGCATGTCCGTCAATGCTACCGGAGAGACTGGATCGATCCGACTCTCTATGATCTTTGCCTAAGCACTTCGATCGGGCTCGATCGCGCCGCCACACTCATCAATGACGCAGTGGTGCTCCCGGATACGAGTTGGACGCCGTCTCAGGGAGAAAAGGCATGGTCATGCCATTCGTTGAATCAGTTCTAAAGCTGCGCCTGAATTGCATTTTGCTTGCAACGGATCTGTCGCCGGCTTCTATAAAGCCCCTTCACCACGCACAGGCCATCGCCCGCCACTACGGAGCGAAGCTATATGTTGCTCATATTGTTTCGCCTGTCCCTTATTTGATGGCTGGACCGGAAGCCCTACAGCTGGCCTGCGAAGGAGCGTCCAAGGATCTCCAGCAATTGCGGTGGGACATGCTTCGCGACAGCTCGCTCGATGGGTTGGATCGAGAATTCATTCTGCGCTGTGGAAGCGTCTGGGAGGAATTGCAAGCAATAATCTCGCAACAACGGGTCGATCTGCTGGTGGTCGGAACACACGCTCGGCGGGGCTTTGAAAAAGTGCTTCTGGGCTCCGTCGCCGAGCAGACCTTTCGATCTGCGAGATGCCCCGTCCTAAGCGTTGGTCCACACTCCTACCAGGATGGCCGAGTTGACCTGACTGGGCAGATTCCTACATACCTGTTTGCGACAGACTTCAGCGAAGCTTCTCTCCGTGCACTGCCGCTGGCTCGTTCGCTCGCTCACCAAACCAAAGCAAGACTGATCCTCATGCATGTGATTCCGTCGGATGCACCGCAATCCCCCGGCTCGTACAGGTCATCCGAAAGCACGGCCCTGTGGGAAGGTGCAAAGATGGCTAGCGTCCGGCAGCTTCAGCAGCTGATGCCGAATCACGACGATACAGTAATTGATACTGAGCTGCTCACTCGGTTCGGAATTCCGAGTGAGAAAATATTAGAAGCTGCTCTAGAGAAGAAAGCGGAATTGATCATACTAGGGCTGCATCGCGTGGCTTTAGCCGGCACATTTTCGCATGTGCCCTGGGCCACAGCTTATGACATCGCGTGCGGCGCCGGATGTCCCGTGCTGACCGTCAGGGAATGATCAACGGACGGCTGCATGAATGCCTGGATGGACCTGTCTACATGATGCGGTCGGTAGCTCGTGCCATCCGAGCAATTTCCAGCTCCATTTCGTGCTTTTCCCAACAGCTTAATTCTCCATCATGGAGAATGTCGGCGTGATAGCGTCGATAATGCGGACTGTTGTCAGCGGACGGTTCGTAGACCTTCTCGCGCACCCATCGTTCACCGGATACGATTAAGGACCGACAGTGCGCACATTCGTGCGAAGTGCTCGCAGCAGCGACAAGCGTCCCATCCGCAGCCGGATCAATTGTCCCGTTGCCCGGCGTTAAAATGCTTGCCATATGCGCCTCCTGTCAGTTGCTTTTGTGTCCCACCCCTACCATAGGCAATCAATGCACCAAACGTCGGCTCCTGTCTGAAGTCAGATAAGTGCTTATCTGTCCTTCGATAAATCAATCTGGCGGGGCAGCTTGTGCGGATGGCGCTCTGCGGGCTGCCGATTCGCGGGCACTCCGACAAACATCCGTGCCCTTGGGTCTCACCAAGCAAGGGCCGGAAGCCGCAAAAGCGCACTAGCATCGGAGCGACATGATATCGCAGCTCCGATGTGAAGCCATCAATCCAAGCTCACTTCGAATGCCTTAAGTTGGGATATAAATCCGAGATCGAAAGGTGGGTCATTCGGCGCGCTGAGCGCTAGAACTCGTGCCCTTAGCGCTCAACGTTTCAGCTGACAGTTCGTAGTCTATCAGCGCGTCGACCCGTTCCCAAACGCCGGGATCGTTCTCAATCTCATGGTGAGGCTTGCTCAAGACGCGAATCAGCCAGGGATAGTTATCGCAATTGACGTCGTGGTCTTTGTAAGTCATCTGAAAACTCCCAAGGATGCTTGTGTGACCGGGGTCAGTCGCATGGATTGTGGATCGCCCGTGAAGCAGGCCTTCCGACTGGTAAAAGTTAATCGCACGATCGACGTTGGCCGGAATACGAGATCCGGATTGCCAAATCTTCGGAACGCTGTCTATTTGGATGGTGAGTCGCACTCGAATGCCCAACCGGTCTAATTGTCGAGCTAATGTGACTGTTTGCGAACCGCCCCAACTATGACCGTAAATGACGATCGTTGCTTGTTGTTTCTCAGCATCTGTTAGGACACCGTCGTTGTCCGTGTCGAGCTGATGCAAAAGCCAACCGAGCGCATTCTTTCCTTCGCGGTTTGCGAAGACCTCGACGTGAATCGTAGAAGGATACCGGTCCTGCAAGAACCTGGCAAACTGTACCTCCGGCCGCTTCGAGTCATCGTGGTCTACAAAGCCACCCACGAACCCAACCACGATTGCACTCCGAACAGGAACCTCATCGACGGAAGTGTTTTTTCGGAGGCAGGCGAGTCTCAAAGCCTCTTTCACAGCAGAATGAATATTTTCATGGTTACACGGCTGGCCCATTGCATTCCCGTACGACTGCTGGAAATCCCGTTTCGGGCCCTGCCTTTCTTGCGCATGCACGAAGGTTTGCGTAAGTAGTGGCGGGAGTAACATGAAACAGGTCATACACAGGGCCTTACGCCAGCGTCTCATTGGCATCTCCATGCGCAGGGATCGATAGCCCACCGCTTGCTTCCTAAAGTAGAAGCTCTCCTTTGGCATTCAGCACCGGCTTGCTACGCACGTGACGGATTTGCCAGTGAACCGCCAGCCTTGCGGCGGCGCTTCTGACGCACAGGAGAAGTTTCTCTCGTCGATTGAAGGCACTTCCATCGCCAGAGTTGAAGCCGTGTAACGCGTGCTTTCGAAAAGGGATGGCACGCGCCGTTTGTGGTTTACCCTGCCCTCATTGAGGCACTGCCCTTGACAGGGCGTCGCTTGTCGCCTCGGTGCGGCTTCCGATGGATTGCTGATCTGTCTGAACGGAATTGTTCACCGCTTTACACGCCGAGTGGGCCGCATATCGAAATTCAAACCAGTCTGACCGGCAGAGGGCCGATCTGACGGCGTGAGGTCAGAAGGCATTCCCAGTCAGATGCCCTACCCGTTCGTTTGCCTGAGTTAGCGCATCTTCCGCGTTGGCACTGAATTTGCAGCGTCCCGAATGAGCGACCGTTGCATAGTTCGGAGAACGACTCATGAAGATCTGTGTTTGTATAAGCTTTATTGCATTGTTTCTGCTTTTTCAGCCCGCAGCCGCTCGAGCACAATCGTATTTTGTCGAAGCCGATTCGAATGACGTCGAGCCCGTCTTCGGGAAGACGAGTTCAACTGCCCGTCAGCATTACCGGGAACTTTCGATCTACACGAGCGGAATGCTCGCCAATCCCCAACTCATGAGCGACCTGAAAAATCAGCGCCTTTTCTTCACTGGCGTCCGCCTCACTTCCCGGCTTTTCACAACTCGCCATCTTTTTATCGGCGGGAATTTAGATGTAAAACCCCTTATCGTTCACTCAAAAAGCGTCGCCAATGGCCGCGAGTATACCTACGGCGGTGGCAGCGGCGTCGGATTGCAATTTGCGCCTCGTACAAACTGGCGCTGGCAGCCGTTCTTTGATGTTGACGGCGGGTTCGTAGCGTTCCCGCATGATGTGCCGATGCCGAACACTCGGCGAGTGAACATGACTCTCGATTTTGGGCCTGGTGTAACGATACCACTGCGAGGGAACCGCGCCATGCGAACGGGTGTATGGCTCTATCACTTTTCCGATGGAAACACGGCCCCTCGAAACCCTGCTTTCGATGGGGTTATGGTCTATGTCTCCTACACCTTCCGCAACTTCTCTCCACGCTTTTCGCGCAACTGACCGGTCAGAAAAACCTCGACACCAAGTCTGACTACGAAACCATAGGTCAACTCGAGCGAGTACAAGCCGCCCGCGAAACGGCACTGAGATCAGGAAGGAAAAAGGGTAATGGGTAAGAAATCCAAAGCAAGGAACAAGGAAAGATCAACGCTGGACACCACTCAACAGGTTTGTGTTGTGAACAAGCCCAAGATCGACAAGAAAGACTACGAGGCGGAAATTTTTAAGCTGCAAGTTGAACTGGTCAAGCTCCAAGACTGGGTCAAGGCCACGAACGCCAGGATTGTCATCATTTTCGAAGGACGAGACGCGGCCGGCAAAGGCGGCGTAATCAAGCGCATCACGGAGCGTGTCAGCCCGCGCATCTTTCGCGTGGTCGCCCTCCCCACGCCGACCGAGAGGCAGAAGATGCAGCTCCACGCTCAGCGCTACATTGAACAACTGCCCGCGGGAGGTGAAGTCGTTATCTTCGACCGTAGCTGGTACAACCGCGCCGGTGTTGAGTACGTAATGGGTTATTGTACGGAGGGCGACCGCAAGGAGTTTCTGAGGGACTGTCCCATCTTCGAAGGCTTTCTCGTCAGCCAGGGCATCATCCTGTTGAAGTACTGGCTCGAAGTATCGGAGAAAGAACAGCACAAACGTTTTCTCGCGCGAATCGAAGACCCCTCGAAGCGATGGAAGCTCAGTCCTATGGACTTGGAATCCCATCGCCGCTGGTACGACTACTCGCGTGCGCGAGATGCAATGCTGGCAGCCACGGATACAGCCGCGGCCCCCTGGTACATCGTTCCGTCGGATCACAAAAAGCGCGCTCGCCTCAACTGCATTGCGCACATACTCAGCAGCATCCCGTACGAGGAGATTCCCTATACACCTCCGAAGCTCCCGCCGCGGCAAAAGTCGAAAGGGTACGTAGAGCCGAGGCAAACGCATCGAGTCATCCCACAGCGCTGGTAGGTATGGCAACCCGTCAGTGGTTTCCATCACCAGAGTGGCTCTTGTCATACCGCCGGGATTGGCTGCGACCTGACATCGTCGCGGGGTTGACCACCGGGGCAGTGATCATTCCCAAGGCAATGGCATATGCCATGATGGCAGGACTGCCGGTGCAGGTAGGTCTCTATACCGCCTTGCTCCCGATGCTGATCTACGCGGTGTTGGGTACGTCTCGCGTGCTTAGCGCCAGCACCAGCACAACATTGGCAATCTTGACTGCCGCGCAATTGGGCCAGATTGTGCCGAACGACGAACCCGCGGCCATGTTGCGCGCCCTGACGACCCTAACCTTGCTCGTTGGCGGCGCACTGGTGCTGGCCTCTCTGTTTCGCTTGGGATTTGTAGCAGACTTTATATCGGAGCCAGTACTCGTAGGTTTCAGAGCCGGGATCGGCGTGGTCATTGTGGTGGACCAGATCCCCAAAGTCCTGGGCATCCACTTCGCAAGAGGGACATTCGTTCAGAACGTCCTCGCAACGTTTCACAATCTTCCAAAAACGTCGTTTGCAACTGTGGCCGTCGGACTCATGGTCGTGGTGTTACTGCTAGGCATCGAGCACTTCATGCCGAAGATGCCAGCGCCGTTACTGGCAGTAGCGGCCGCGATCGCCGCTGCAAAACTGTTCCATCTCCAGCACCACGGTGTCGAGATAGTGGGCCACATTCCACAAGGTATGCCTTCGATGGTGAGGCCAGATCTTTCGTTGATGAGTGTACTGTGGCCCGGCGCGTTAGGGATCGCTCTAATGAGTTTCACGGAAACGGTTGCATCCGGCCGAGCCTTCGCGAGAAAAAATGAGACGACGCCGCGAGCGGATCGCGAACTGCTTGCGACAGGACTCGCCAACCTCGCAGGCGCGTTCTTCGGCGCGATGCCGGGTGGCGGCGGCACAACGCAAACGGCCGTGAACGTCCGCGCAGGCGCTCGCACTCAATTCGCGGAGGTGGTAACCGCGGCGATGACCCTTCTAACAATATTCTTCCTCGCGCCACTCATTGCAACGATGCCGCAATCTGCGTTGGCAGCGATGGTGATCGTCTATTCCTTCGGACTGATTAAGCCGATCGAGTTTCGCGATATTCTCAGCATTCGCTGGACAGAATTCTCGTGGGCGGTCGTGGCGTTCGCAGGTGTAGTGCTCGCCGGCACGCTACAGGGAATCGTCGTTGCCATAGTCGTTTCTTTGTTCACACTGGCCCACCAGGTAGCCAACCCTCCCGTGTATGTGTTGAGGCGAAAGCCGGGAACCAATGTTTTCCGGCCGGAATCGCCGGAACATCCCGAAGATGAAAGTTTTCCGGGGCTGTTGCTTCTCAGACCCGAAGGTCCAATTTTCTTTGCGAACGCAGCACACGTCGCCCACCAAATTGAGCCGCTGATCCTGAAAACGCAGCCGACTGTGATCGCAGTCGACGCCAGCGGAGTTCTCGACATGGAGTACACCGCCCTGAAGATGTTCGCACAAGTTGCGAAAACGCAAAGCCAGCACGGAATTCAGCTGTGGCTGACTGGAATGAATCCCAGAGTTTTGGCGATCGTGCAACGATCGCCGCTGGGACAGATGCTGCGACGGGAAGGAATGTTCTTTAATCTGGAGATTGCGGTTGCGCGCTTCCTTGAAACCGCCCACGAGCGGTCTTGAGCTGTGGTGCGTTCGCGGTGATGGACTGTTTTAGAGTAGATCTGGTTCCGGCCCGTCGAATACTGCTGAACGGTTCCGCAAAACCGATTTCCACCGGTTTCGGCCCGCTGCAAAATGCAGATCTCTGGCTCGGCGAGGATTTGGATGGGCACATTCTCGGGCCTCACGGGCAGAGTGATTGCTGTAACATAGATGACCAAATGAGTGGAGCGCCCAGGCCAGGCCCTGCTGTGCACGTGCGAGTGTTCTTGCTGGCGTGTGCCGCGCTGCTCTGCAGTTCACTCGCGTTCGCGCTCGATCAGAACACACGCGTTACTCAGTACATTCATGTGTCGTGGAGAATACAAGACGGCTCTGCGCCGGCCAGCATGCTATCCATTGCGCAGACGTCCGATGGTTTCCTTTGGTTCACATCCCTTTCCCAAGGTCTGTACAGATTTGACGGGGTTCGGTTTGTACCTTGGACTTTAATGGTCGACGGCAGAACGATTGATCACGTCGTGAGCGTCTATGGCGATCATACTGGGGGACTCTGGGGAATAGAAGAGCATGAAGTCATTCACGTGAAGGGTGGAGTGGTAATTTCTCATTTTTCCCTGGAAGGACAGGCCAGGACTGAGAACATCAGCGAAGATCCTGATGGCTCATTGTGGGTTTTACAAGCAGGCTATGGCCTAAAGACGCCCCTTTGTCACGTGACTGACCAGGCCATGAAGTGTTTCGGTGAGTCCGATGGGCTACCGCTACCCACCGGCGGCGAAGCCTTAATCGCTGACGGCAAAGGCGGTTTCTGGCTCGGAGGACAGAGGGTCCTGGTGCACTGGCACGCAGGAGTTTCCGAGGTCTACCCCATCGAAGCCCTGAAATCCAACGCAGATAGTGGCGTGGTTGCGCTGGCGTTTGACGCGAATGCATCTCTTTGGGTCGGTTTACTCCCACAGGGGCCAGGGGAAGGCCTTGGCCGATTCGAGAAAGGAATCTTCAAGTCGTTTGTTACACCCCGCTTCGACGGGAGCAAACTGGCTGTCATGGCTTTGCACCTTGGCCGCGACGGCAGCCTTTGGGTGGGCACGGTAGGCAACGGCGTGTTTCGTGTGCGGGGAAGCACGGTCGAACATTACGGACGCGCAGAGGGCTTGTCCAGCGATTCTGTTCAGGCCTTGTTTGAAGACAGAGAAGGTATTCTGTGGGTCACGACGACGAATGGAATTGACAGCTTTCGTGACCCCCCAGTGGCAACGTTCTCAGCCTTGGAAGGACTGGCACCCGGGGATGGGGCAGTAGGCGTCCTAGCCAGCAGAGACGGCACAATGTGGGTTGCAAATTCCGGCTCGCTTGATCACATCGAGAAGAACGGAACAGTTTCGTCGATACGCTGGGGAAAGGGCCTGCCGGGGGATCAAGTCTCCGCAATGCTCGAAGACCGTGCCGGGAACCTGTGGATGGGAGTTTATGACGGGCTGTACGTCTTTAGGGCTGGACGTTTCCGCCGGATCCCTGAGCCGGATCACCAGCCGCTTGGGTTGATCCTGGCACTGGCCGAGGATGCGGCGGGGAATATTTGGGCCGAGTGTTCAGGCAAATCACGAAAGCTCATACGTATCCGCGACTTCCAGGTAAATAAAGAATTTCCATCATCGCAAATTCCACCTGGCCGCCTTGCCCCAGACCCCCGTGGAGGAATTTGGATTGCCCCTCGCAACGGAAACCTTCTTCTGTTTCGCGACGGCATCGTGAAGCAATTCCCGATAACCTCTGCTTCGCAGATCACCCATGATCTCCTTGTTCAGGCAGACGGCTCCGTGCTGGCCGCTTACGATGACGGACTCGTCGAGTTGCGGGACGGCAAAGTGCAGCGCCTAACGACAAAGAACGGCCTCCCCTGCAACACGATTTACTCCTTTGTTGAGGACAGAGAGGGACACTGGTGGTTCAGCACGCAATGCGGCGTCGTGGAGCTCGCAGACGCCGAACTCCAGCGGTGGTGGGGCAACCCGGATGCCGTCGTTCAAACCAAAGTTTATGGCGCACTAGACGGAGCCCGGCCTGACCTCTATGGCATCACTCCAACGGCTGTGTCGGCTGACGGACGCGTGTGGTTTGCGACAGGACGTGTCGTCCAGGTGGTGGACCCCTCCAAGCTACGCCAAAAGGCGTTTCCGGTCGCAACTTACATCGAATCAGTAAGAGTTGACCGAAAGGAATTAGCCCTCGGCTCGTACGTTACAGTCCCGCCGCATCCGCGTGAGTTGCAGATCGATTACACTTCACCGACTTTTGCGACTCCGCAGAAGGTGAAATTTCGATATCGGCTCGACGGCTATGATCGTGACTGGCATGACGCCGGCACGCGTCGGCAGGCGTTCTATACGGATTTGCCCCCCGCAAAATATTCCTTTCGCGTGATCGCGTCTAACAGCGACGGCGTTTGGAACGATAGCGCCGCGCGGCTGGATTTTTCCGTCGTCCCCGCGTACTACCAGACGAACTGGTTCCGCGGCGTGTGTGCTGCGGCCCTTATAGCATTGCTGTGGGTCCTGTACCAACTGCGTCTACGGCAAGTGACCCGCGAATTCCAGATGACGCTAGACACGCGCGTAGCGGAAAGGACCCGCATCGCCCGCGACCTGCACGACACGCTGCTGCAAAGTTTCCACGGGCTCCTATTGCATTTTCAGACTGGCATCAATCTGCTGCCGGGGCGTCCCGACGATGCACGCAAAGCGCTCGAGAAAGCATTACATCAGGCGAAAAACGCAATTATCGAGGGGCGGGAGGCAGTCCAGGGC
>Ga0335082_10001276_pt1 | contig 26893 bp, 19 predicted proteins | sample Lox_Sample_41_FD_206718 | JGI IMG/M metagenome (GOLD analysis project Ga0335082, IMG submission 206718) | Soil microbial communities from Loxahatchee National Wildlife Refuge, Florida, United States - Lox_Sample_4.1 | ecosystem: Environmental > Terrestrial > Soil > Wetlands | place: USA... | reverse complement strand
TCGAGCGGGAAGAGTTCCCCTTACTGATCAACCGCGGGAAGGGGGAGTTTGATGACGTTACGGTGTCCTCCGGACTCGCCGCGACCAATGACATGTCCGGGTGGGGCAATGGCATTTTCGATCTCGACAACGATGGATGGAAGGACCTGATCGTCGCGCGAGCCAATGTCATGGACAACATCAGCGAACTGAATGCCGCCCGGCGTTACGAAGAACCCACGACAATCTTCCGCAACCTTGGGAATGGCAAGTTTCTCGATGTCACCGCTACTGCCGGCGCGGTAGGCGTCGAGCAGCCCTACCGGGGCCTGGCATTTGGCGATCTCGACAATGATGGACGCGTGGACGCGGTTGTGTCCGTACTTAACGGCCCGGCGAAGATCTTTCACAACGTCTCTCCGACATCAAACCACTGGATCTTGCTTAAGTTAGTGGGTACAAAGAGCAATCGCAGTGGCATTGGAGCCCAGATTCAGGTAACGACGGAGGATGGCTCGAAGCAATGGAATGAGGTTACGACTGCGGTTGGTTACGCGAGTTCCAGCGATCCGCGTGTGCATTTCGGGCTCGGCAAGAATTCTCAAATTAAGGAAATTGCGATTCGCTGGCCCAGCGGCATCCGGCAGGTCCTCAGCGATGTGAAGGCCGACCAGATCCTCACCGTCGAAGAGGCCGCGAAGTGAATTAGTAGCTTGCCTGTCCACTTTCCGTCGACTCTTTGTTCAGCCGTTCGAATGCCGCTCGCGCTTTCGCGGCATCCTGCTTTCGTCCAACTCGGGAATATGCCGAGGCGAGCGCCAAATAGAGGCGCTTGTCCTTTGGAAACGCTTTCTGTGCGGTCTCTAGTTCGGGAATGGCCTTCTCAAAATGATCCGTATCGACGTAGAGGAGTCCGAGAAGGTAATGGCCAAACGGCAACTGCGGAGCAAGCCCTACCGCCTCCTCCGCATAGGGAACGCCGGCTGCGGAGTCGAGCTTGTACTGTGCGGCAGCGATCTCCAGGCGCGAGTTCACGTCTTTTGGCTGATTCTGCAACTCCAGCTTGAATTGGTCGATCCCGGCAGCCGCATCGTTTACGTCGACCAGGAACCGGCCGTAGGCGTAATGAATGTTCGGATACTGGGGATAGTCCTTTACGAGCTCGGCGTACTCGCGCGTCGCATCGTCGTATTTCTTCGCGCCCGTAAAACAGCCAGCTCGTCCCACGCGAAGCACGATGTCGTTGCCGGGGCTATCCGCCGGCGGAGCATCTTTCGGGAGCACCCGGAGATAAGCGAGGCCTAGGAACCGGAGAACCTCCGAGTCGCGTATTTCTCGGGCACAAGTGGACATCAGACTGGCCTGCGCTGCTTTGAACTGTCCGCCGCGCAGCAGTAGAATTCCTTCGTGATACAGCGTGACCAGCCGGAGTTGCGGGTTTACGGACACGCCCAGTTCCTTGCCCGCCTCGAGATGCTTCAGGGCCGCGCTGTCGTGCCCCAGTTCGAACTCACAGAGACCCAGCATCACCCGGGCGGTTCCATCTTTGGGAGCCAACGGAAGCAGCTGACGAAAGGCGTGCGCCGCGCCTGTGTAGTTATTCCGCTCATATTCGATCATGCCCAGTGACCACCAGCCCTCCGCCCATTTTGGCCGCATCGCCACGCCCCTCTTGTAAAGTGCGACGGCCTCATCGAAATGACTGGCTTCGCGGGCTTGATCCGCCCGCTCGGCGATGGAGTCGAAAGTCTCGGTCTTGCTTCCCGATTGCGCGGTCAAGACCGCAGGCGCGAGGAGGAGTGCCACCAGGAGAGCGTGGGGCAGCAGCCAGCGACGGGTCAGTGGATGAACAAGGATCAGAATATTCACGACTCTAGTGTAAAAGAAATGCTGCCAACGAGTGGGGTGCCCGGGGTGCGGGGACTCGTTGGCAGCTCTACAGTTTGTTTGGCTGTAGCCCGGGGGCGCCGATATGCTCAACGCCCCGGGAAAGGGTTTACTAGAAGCTGAACCGCGCCTGCATCTCGATCACGCGCGCGCCCAACGCATTTTGTGCCTCACCGAAGTGGGCGTTCGTGATGTCTGTCTGCGGGTTATAGAGATTCAGTTTGTTGAATAGGTTGTAGAAGTTGGCGCGGATTTCAATGGCACCGTTCTCGCCGATGACCTTCATCCTCGGAAGCCCGAAGGTCTTGCTCAGAGTCGCGTCGACGTTGAAATAGCCTGGACCGACGACCGAATTGCGCTTGATGCCCGGAAATGTCGGCAGGGCTGCAAAACCTTGCTGGCCGCTGGGGCAATCCGCAAGTGGCGGGTTGGGGAATAAACAGGTGAACAAAGTTCCTTGCTCCACCGTGGGCGGAGTGTAGAACGCTGTCCCGTCGACATTGCCGCTGTTGCGGTAGTTGGTTTTGAAGGAACCGTTGTAGGCGGCGGGCATCAGGTTGCCCGAGCCCGCATCGTTCGAAGAACCGCCGGCGAACTGGCCAAAGTTAAAGACCGGGTCGTAGCCGTTCGTCACGAAGTTATTTGGATAAACAGGAGTCCACGGGAAGCCGGAATGAGCGTTCAGGATGCCCGAGATGCTCCAGCCGCCGAGAACCTTCTGCTCCCATCCGGAGCGGAAGAAGTTCGGAGTGTACACGCCATATACCTTGAAGGCATTGCGGGTGTCGTAGTCGGAGGTCGCGTAGAACGTCGAAGGATCCCACTGGTAGTAGGGTCCGGCATAGGCGTTGGATCCACCGTCCATGCTACGGCTCAGCCGGTATTGCACATCAACCATGAACGACTTGGCGAAGTTGTGCTTCGCTTCGAGGAGCAGGGCATTGAAGCGCGCGTTCGCGTCGTCGGCGTAGTACGTGATGCCGGACACGGATTGGTTCAACATCCAGCCGTTGGCCGCGCCGATATTGTAGAGGTTGTAGTGGTCGGTCAAATGCCGCGTCGTGCTGCCCTGATAACCCGCAGACAGCACCCACTGATGGCCGAGATCATAATCAGCGCCGAAGGTGTAGTGGTAAGACGTCGTTGTGGGCCAGTTGGCCGGAAACGCCGTCAAGTCCGTGCGGCCCGACACCGGCAGGTTCCTGCTGTCGAACTCGGTGATCGCCGCCGGGTTTGACGCATAACCGTTGGGATCGTTGATGTCCGATGGGAAGCTGTTGATGTACAGGATGTCGCTCCCCGACAGGGCTTGGCTATTGTAGACAAACGGAGGATTGAAGCGCGCATCCAGCGTGTTGGACTGGGAAATTCCGTTATACGCGATGCCAATGCCGCCGCGGAAGACAAGCCGGTTCGTGAAACGTGACGGGCTCCAAGCGAAGCCAAGTTGAGGCCCGAAGTTGTTGTGGGACGGAGCGTACTGTGATCCGCCGGTGCGAACGTACAGGTCGGTAAACGTGCTGGCTCCCTGCCCGAGAACAACAGTGGCGAGCTTCCCGTTCTTTTCAGAGATGGGCCCGAAGTAGTCCCAACGCAGGCCAATCGTAACTGTCAAGTTGGGCTTCACTTTGTAATTGTCCTGGAAAAACAGGCCGATCAGGTTATTGCGAAGGTCCTTGCGCAGGGCCGAAGGTACGCCGGTCTGCGGGTCAAACTGAGCATTCTCCTGAACCGGAGCATCGTTCAAGAAGTCCCAGATGTTGTTGAAAGTGTATCCGGGCCGGTCGGACCAGAAAGGCGCGTCAACCGAGAGGAGGCGGGTGAATTCGCCGCCCATCTTCATTGTGTGGGCGCCGTAGACCTTGGTGAGCACATCTTTGCCCGCATAGGTCCACTGGTCGAATCCGTTGAATGAGCCGATGCCATAGCCGTTGACTGTGATGCTGCCCGTTCCGTTGAAGCCGAGCTGCGGCAGGCCCCACGGAGCGTTTGGATTGCTCGAGAGGTCCTTCTGCAACCAGCCGGCGGCGTTAATGCGCGCTTCATTAACGAGCGTTGGGCTGAACGTATGGTTCCAGATTCCCGCCATCGCCCGGTTCGTATAGGTTGTGCTAAAGAGGTTCATCATTCGCGTGCCGTTTCCGTTGAGACTGGTGCTGGAGTTCGGCACGTAATAAATGCTGAAGGAAATCAGATCCTTGCTCGTCAAATTGAAATCCACGCGGCCGTTGTATTGCACGTGGCTGCTGGTACTCGGGTTGAGAATGTCGGTGTAGTACGCGATATCCGCCGTGGTGCCCAGATTCTCCGGGCCTCCGGAGCCATTCCCGCCCGTGCCGGGATGCGTGTTATTCAGGTAGCCGGCATCGCGCGTTCCCAGCGCCGCTGTCAGCGGCGTCCCAAGGTTTAGCCCTTGGCCAGCGATGAAAGCGCAGTCGACTCCCTCGACCAAACCGATGCTGGCGCAGTCTTGATCCACCTGGGTTCCACCGTTGGGTTCTACACCAGGGAAGCTGAGGAACTTCTGCGCGTTGGTTCCGGAAGCCGCGAGTGCCCGGAATGCCGGCGTCTCGTACCATCCGCTTGTCGTGGAACTCGCCGCGTTGTTGTCCAGCCGCTCATAAGAGAAGAATAGGAACAGCTTGTTCTTGATTGCAGGCCCACCGATCGTCCCGCCATAGTCATTGAACCGGTTATTGTCGCGGACGTTGCCGTTGTTGTAGCCGTTGTATTTCGTATAAGCGTTGAGACCTGGGCGATGAAACTTGAAGAAGAAGCTGCCATGGTACTCGTTTGTACCGGACTGGGAGATGATTTGAACCTGGGCTCCCCGATAGCGCCCGTTTTCGGCGTCGTAGTTATCCGTGATGACACGCACTTCCTTGATGGAGTCTTCGTTTGGCGTGATCACCGATGTGCCGCCCCACGTTACGCTCGTCGTGCCGACGCCGTCGATCGTGTAGTTGTTGTCGGCAGTCCGCGCACCGTTCGCGGTGATTTGGCCGCCATTCTCAATTTTGAAGACGCCGTCGGTTCCACCCGTACCGCCGATTGTGGTGGAAGGCAGGTTCTGTGTCCCGCCGCCAGCGCCCTGCGCCCCGTCACCGAATGCGCCAGGGGCCAATTGCAACAACTGGAATGGGTCCCGGCCGAAAGAAGGAAGCGCCTGAAACTGCTTAGCGGTCACGCTGCCTCCCAACTGTCCAGACTCCGTGTCGATCACGGGCAATTCATTGCCATTGACGGTCACCGATTCGGAGATCTGGCCGATGTCCAGGGTAATGTTCAGAGCATTCACCTGTTCGGGAATGATCTGAACGTCGTCGACTACTTTTTTCTTAAACCCGTTCTTTTCGACAACAACGGAATAAAGGCCGGGAGCGAGGCGGTTGACGCTATAAATTCCGCTTTCGTCCGTGGTGGTCTCTTGTGACAGGCCCGTTTCTTTGGCTGTCACCGTGACTTTAGCGTCCGAGACGGCTGCTCCCTGCGGATCGAGGATCGATCCCTTGATGCCGGCGCGATATTGCGCCGATGCGGAGAGGCTGACGACCAAAAGAACTGATAAGGCTAATACAAAACGAAGGCACAACTTGGACACGCTCATGCTTATTTCCTCCGCTCGACCAAAAAGTTCAGCGAAGTTGCACCAAACCCGCTAGTAAATCGGTTAAGCAACCCATTGCCCGCGAGTATATGAATCCGGTTTTTGAATGTCAACCATCAGTTTTGCGGGGGTGCTACAGGGAGTACGTGCCACCCCGGGGAAGGGGGCCCCCCTCCCCCTAATCGATTCCAGCTATCCCCCATGCTAGGGCCTGATCTCTAGCAGAGCAAAGCCGTTCGGGGGGAGGGTGAGAGAGAGGTGGCCGTTGAGGAGGGGGAGGGGGGCCGGGGGTTGCAGGGCCGATTCCCGGTTGAGCTGATCGATTTGGGCCTTAGTGGGATAACGGGGGGAACCCATACGCTTGTAGGCGGCCAGCGTGTTGGCATGGTCGGCATCGATCCGCGAAACAAGGGCGGACGCGGCCCCTTTCAGGCCTCGGATTTCCAGTTCGAATGTGCGCGCTATGCCGGATTGGGTCGGGGGAATCAGATTCCAAACGGCAATGGCGATCGAGCCGTCATCACGCTTGGTCACCAGCACATTCTCAGCAGGATTGGCGAGCCGGGTTGTTCCCAATCGATGGAACAAGGAGAACGCATAGTAGCTGGGCTTCTTGATGCCGCCGGCGGCGAGGAGGCCGAAGATGGAAGGGAAGGGGGTGCGGGAGGGGCCATTCTCCTCGAACACGTCGCTGAACGTCCAGAACGACAGGATATCCAGCATGCCGTCGCAATCACGAATGGTCTGCGCCGTCGCCGTCGCGGAATAGCTAGTGTCGCGGGCAAACAGTTCGCTGTATCCCGCCACGTTCCACTCGGTCCAGAACAGTGGCATTTGAGGATAGGGGGAAGCCAGCACCTGCTTGTGCACCTTTTCCACCGCTTTACACGCACGTTTCTCGACGGGGATTTCGTCGTGTGTGCCGAACAGGTCTTCGACGGAGTCATCCGAATAGCCGTGAGTGGACACGAAATCGATGGGCACCTTTTCCTTCGCGACATGGGCCAGGAAATCGTCGACCCAGTGGGCCGAGGAGGTGGACGGGCCGCCGACGCGCAGTCGCGGATTCACAGCTTTTAGTGCCTTGGCCGTGTGGTCGTACAGTTCGAAATAGGTTTCCTGTTTTGGATCGCCGGACCAGAAGTCGATGTTCGGCTCGTTCCACACTTCGAAATACCACTGAGCTACCTCGTCGACGCCATAACGGTCGACGAGAAATTGCGCGAAGTTGCGAATCAGGAGATCCCACTTAGTGTAGTCCTTGGGCGGCGCGACGTTCTGTTTGTACCAGAAAGGGTGGAGATCCTGGCGCGACGCCAATTTCTTCGGCATGAAGCTGATCTCGACAAAGGGCCGGACGCCGTTCTGCAGAAGGCCGTCGTAGATCTGGCCGATGTAGGTGAAGTTGAATTCGGGATTGCCATTTTCATCCTCGTCGTAGACGCCGAGCTCATCGTGGAAAATGGCGTGAAAGCGCACGTAGCGGAAGTCCGTGATCTTTTTCGCTTCTCGCAAGTCGTTGCGGTAAGACTCGCGCAGGGCAAGCGCTGCCCGGCCAGAGCCGAACGATTGTTCCCAATAATGCGGAAAAGGTGAGATCTTCGCTGCGAGATCAATCGTGATGGGCTCCGGGACCTGAGCGAAAACAGGGAAGACGAATGCAATGAAGAGAACAAGAACGAATGTGAAACGGAATGGAGTCATGGCGGGTTTCCTTTGGACAGCCAAGGCGGAGAATAACATGGCTCGCGGATGAACGATTGCCAGCGGAGCGAGTTTAGAGTACGGTCAAAAAGGAATCCACAATCCCTCGCGCTCCCGAAGCGCGAAACAAACCGAGATCATAACCATGATTGTCCCGAGAACCAGCCGCACCTTGCATGCCTGTAGTAAATCGTTTTGTCTTGCAGCTCTTGTATTCTTCGCTCTCGCTTCCGGGCCCGCGGCGCTCGCGGGCGACGGCTACTATCGCCACACTTTCTTCGACAACAGCCTGAATTCAGACTTCTACTACTACAGCACCGCGACGGCAGCGGCTCCCAGCTTCCTCGATCAGAAAAATTACAAGCTGCCCGTGGAGACGAAGCTCTTTCTCACCCCGCCGAATGCTCTGCGGTTGACTTGGGAGTCTCACGAAGGCGCCGCGTGGCAGGCGGAGGTGAACATTGTCAATTTCCGGAATCGCTTTCCGGGCATGGCCGGCAACACCCTGACGATCTGGTGCTTTGCGCCCGAAGGAATCAAGAAGGAAGATCTGCCGCAAGTGGTGCTCAGCAATTCGACGCAGGGACTGCAGGTGGCGCAATTCCCGGGAAGTTTCACGGCTCCGGTGCCATTGAGCCAGTTCACGGGCGATCTGCCTGCAGGCAAATGGGTGCAGGTGCACGTGCCGTTCTCGGCCTTTCGATCCGCGTCCATCTACGAATTCCACCCGGAGTTTCTGCAAAATGTGATTTTTCGCCAGGGACGCGCCGATGGGGTGCGTCACACGATGATCGTCGACGAAATCCGTGTCGAGGACGCCGCGACAGGAGACGTGGCCCCGGTCGCGCAGCTTTCCGCCCCGCAGAACCTGACCGCGAAGGGCTACGACCGGCACGTGGAATTGAGGTGGGAGTCTCGCAGCGAGTCCGGCGTCGAGCGCTTTATCGTCTCGCGTTCGCTCGATGGAAAGAGCTTCCAACCGATCGGGACACAACTTCCCAACGTCTATCGCTTCGTGGATTTTCTCGGCAAGTCCGGCGTTAAAGCGGAATACCGGGTGACGTCGTCTGACGTCCACTACCGGGAATCGTCGCCATCGAACGTAGCGACCGCCGCGACGCGTGAGTTCAGCGACGAGGAACTGCTCACCATGCTGCAGGAGAACTGCTTCCGTTATTACTGGGAGGGTGCGGACCCCTCCTCCGGCATGGCGCGCGAGAATATCCCCGGGGACGACCGGATCGTGGCCACGGGCGCCAGCGGGATGGGCATCGGGGCGTTGATTGTCGGCGTCGATCGTGGCTTCATCACGCGCAAGGAGGGTCTCGAGCGGCTCGCCAAAATCATCAATTTCCTGGAGAAGGCACAGCGCTATCACGGCGTATGGTCACACTACATGGACGGCGGCACGGGCAAGACTATGGCGGTATTCGGCATGCTCGATAACGGCGGCGACCTGGTGGAGACATCCTTCCTGATCCAGGGACTGCTGGCGGCGCGCCAATATTTCAACGGCACTTCGCCGGAGGAGGAGGCGCTTTATAAGCGGATTACCGCGCTGTGGGAAAGCGTGGAATGGGACTGGCACCGGGAAAAAGCCGATAGCCCGTTCCTCTACTGGCACTGGTCACCGGATTGGGCCTACGCGATTCATCACCCGCTGATCGGCTTCAATGAAGTGATGATCACGTATCTCGAAGCCATCGCCTCGCCGACTCACGGCGTTCCGGCGGACATGTACTACTCCGGCTGGGCCAGCCAGGAAAAGCGCGCGTTGGAGTATCGCGCGGGGTGGGGCGGCACCAAAGACGGCGAGCACTATGCCAATGGCAAGAGCTACTACGGAATTACGCTGGACGTCGGCGTGGGCACGGGCGGCCCTCTTTTCTTTACGCACTATTCCTATTTCGCATTCGATCCGCACGCGCTACACGACAGGTACACGAAGTCCTACTTCGACAACAATCGCAACATCGCGCTCATCAATCGCGCATACGTGATCGACAATCCCAAGCACTTCGAAGGATATGGCGCGAATGCCTGGGGCCTGACGGCAAGCGACGGCCCGTACGGCTATGTCGCTCACGCTCCCGACAATCAAAACGATCTGGGTACATTGACGCCGACGGGCGCTCTTGCCTCTTTTCCCTACACGCCGGAAGCGTCCATGCTCGCTCTCAAGCATTACTATCGCGACTTGGGCGGGCATCTCTGGGACATCTACGGGCCGCGCGACGCCTATAATCCCGGGCAGAACTGGCTCTCGCCGATCTACATGGGATTGAACCAGGCTCCGATCGTGGTGATGGTCGAGAACTATCGCACCGGCCTCGTGTGGAAGATGTTCATGAAGAACCCGGAAATTGCTGCGATGCTGAAGAAGTTGGATGAGGCCACGGCCAAGGCGACAGCGAAGTAGCGCACGGGCCGCGACACACAAAAGGAGAACATATGCGCTCGCTCCGGACGACATTGGCGATCCTGCTGTTCTGCTGCTGCGTGACGGCTGCTGAAGCACAGTGGCGGGGCGGGGTAAACGCATTGCCCGCCCCTCGCGACTATGTGCTGAAGCGAATCTCGAGTTATGACCGGTCCGGTGGAAATGCCGACTATCGGACAATCGACCCGGGCTCCACGGTCACCGTTCTCGATGAGAGCGGGCCGGGCATCATCTCGCACATCTGGTTCACGCTGGCCGACGACGAACTGTATCACCTGAAGAAAATCGTGCTGCGCGTCTACTGGGACGGCGAAAGCACGCCAAGTGTAGAGACGCCGCTGGGTGATTTCTTTGGGCTCGGGCTGGGCGAGTATTACAACTACGAGTCCGCGGTCCTATCCGTGGCGCCGACCCGGGCGCTGAATTCGTTTTTCCCGATGCCATTCCAGAAGCATGCGCGAATTACGATCACGAACATGGGGCAAGAGAAGGTGAACGCGTTCTATTTCAACGTGGACCTCCAGGTTCACGCGAAGCCGCTCCCCGAAGATACGCTCTATTTTCACGCGCAGTACCGCCAGGCCACACCAAACAAGGGTGTCACCAACGACTGGACGGACAACGGCGACCCTCGAGCCAATGACCGGAAGAACCTGAACGGTGAAGGGAACTATGTGTGGTTAGAAGCGACAGGGCGCGGCCTGTTCGTCGGCATCACCATGTCCGTACTGCAGAATCAGGACCACTGGTGGGGCGAAGGCGACGACATGTTCTTTATTGATGGAGCCACGGAACCGAGTATCACAGGCACGGGATCTGAAGATTACTTCATCGGCGCGTACGGTTTTCAGAAAGCATTCGCCTACGCTTTATACGGTGCGCCGGTCGTTGGCGAAGAACGCGCGGGCGGCCGCAGCAGTCTATACCGCTTTCACATCGACTCGCCAATTCCGTTCAGCAAGTCGCTGAAGGCGACCATCGAACATGGGCATGCCAACACGCGCTCCGACAACTTTTATTCCGTCGCGTATTGGTACCAGGCCGAGCCGCATGCTGCGTTTCCCCCCTTGCCTCCCACCGACGATCGCGTCCCGCGGATTTATCCGGCGGGCGGGCCCGGGAACGCCGGTAAACTTTAGCCACTCAACCAACCTTGCATTGACACCTAAGCCTTGATTTGTCAGCATCTCAGGCCTATCTTGCCGCGCGGAGCCAGCTTTGTCCGAAGTCAAGAAACTGGGCAAGTTCGAGATCATTGCCAAAATTGGGCAAGGGGCCATGGGTGTCGTCTATAAGGCTCGCGATCCCCTGATTAATCGCGTGGTTGCTCTGAAGACGCTGAAGGCTGGTTTGTTCGAGGATTCCGTTCTGCTGAAGCGGTTCTATTCAGAAGCCCGATCGGCTGGAAATCTCCGCCATCCCAATATCGTCACAATCTATGAATTGGGACACGAAGGGGATGTCCCGTTCATCGCCATGCAGTTTCTCCATGGCGAGAGTCTCGACAAGGTCATTGAGCGCTTGCCCAATCTCCCGTTGTCGCAGCGCATTGGATTCATCGTTTACACCTGCCGCGCACTGGACTATGCGCACCGGCAGAATCCGCCCGTGATTCATCGCGATATTAAACCGGCGAACGTAGTCGTTTGCCCGGATGGTTCGGTGGTCGTGGTGGACTTCGGAATCGCTCGTCTCGGCGAGACTTCGATGTCGATGTCGTCCGGCATGCTGATCGGCACGCTGGGCTATATGTCTCCACAGCTTTTCCAGGGCGGCACGGCCAACTCCCAATCTGACGTTTGGGCAACGGGCGTGATGTTGTACGAACTTCTCGCGTATCGAAGGCCATTTCGCGGAGAGAACGCCGCCGCCCTGATGTCAAACGTGGTGCTTGAAGAGCCGAGGCCGATTACCGAGGCTGCGCCCGGAACGCCGGAGGACGTGGGAAGGATACTGTCGCGCATGCTGGCGAAGGATGTCGAGGAGCGCTACCAGTCCATGGAAGAGGTCCTGATGGACCTGGAACCGGTCTGGCGGAAGCTCCTGCACGCGGACATTGCGATTCTGTTGGAGAACAGCGAGCGCTTGCTGAATGACGGCGACCTGCTGGCCGCCAAATCGGAAATCGTCCAAATCTTGAACTGGGACTCGACCAACGCCCAGGCCAAACGTGTCTCGGATCTAATTAACGCCGAGCTTCGTAAGCAGAAGCTGAATCCGCAAGTTCGCCTGCACGTGGAGAATGCGCAGCGGCTGCTGGCCGAGGGTCACAACGAAGAGGCCCGCTCCGAAGCGCAGCTCGCCCTTAAGCTCGACTCCTCCTATCAGCCGGCCGCCGAAGTTGCCCGGCAGGCGCAGGAGGCTCTGGAGCGCACCCGCAAGATTCGCCAAGCACTGCATGCGTCGGAAGAGTTTCTGGCCGAGGGCGCGCTGACGGATGCCGAGACGCAGCTGGATCACGCCCTCGCGCTCGACCCCTGCAACGAAGACGCGCGCAACCATCTGAAACAGGTGCGCGACGAACGCACGCGACGAGAGCTGCGCAGGCAGCGAGACACGCTGCTGCAACGCGCCCGTACGCTGTGGGCCAGCCTGCAGTACGACGAGTGCGTCAATTTGCTTGTTTCATTGGACAAGCAATTTCCTGCCGACGCTGAGGTTCTGAAGTTTCTCGAGGTAGCCCGGCAGGACCAGGACGATCAGCGGAGGCAAGGAATGCTGGTCGGCATTCGTGAACTGCTTGGCCAGGGACGGTATGTCGATGCGCTGTCGGCTCTGGAATCCTTCTCCGGGCAATTTCCTTCCGATGCCGCCGCGAAAAGTCTGCAGGCGCAAGCTCTTCACGGCCGCGATTTGCAGGACCACGAAAAGAAAATTGCCGACGGCAAAGCGCAGTTGCAAGCGCTGCTGGAGGAGAAGAGTTTCGACGAGTCGATTACGTTGGCGAAATCCCTGCAACGCGAGTTTCCGTGGGATTCCGAGCTTTCCGAGTTGCTGGTCTCCGCGCTCACGGGGCAATCCCAGGTGCAGCAGAAGTTGCGGACGGAGCAGCTGACCGGCGAGATTCAGGAAATGATGAAGGACGGGCGCTCCGACGAGGCGATTCAGACGGCTGAGGCGGCACTGTCGGTGTTTCCGGGCAGCGCGGAGATCGTCAAACTGGCGGAGGAAGCGCGGCGGCAAAAGGCCGAGAAGGGGAAGCAGCAACTCCTGAAACAGCGGATGAATCTGCTGGAGAAGATGCTCGCGCACCGTCAACTGACCGACGCCGTCGACCTGGCGAGGCAGACGATCACCACCTTGGGTCCAGACAGCCGCTTGCAGGCGATTCTGCAGCAAGCCGAGAAGCAGTTAGAGGTCCGCGAACAGAAAAAGGAGCAGCAGGCCCAGACACTCAAGAACGCGCACACGTTGCTGAACGACGGCAGGTTGTCCGATGCGGCGCTGCTCTTGAAGGACGCAATCGAGTCGCGGGTGTTCGACGAGGAGGATCCGAAAATCAAGGTGCTGTTCGACGAGATTGGCGCGCGCCGGCGGCCGCAGACCGATCACGGTAGTTCAGCGGAGAAGGGCCAGGCGGCGGCATCGGACGTCACGCTGGTGCAGCCGGCGGGTGAGCTCACGCCAATCCCCGAAAAAATAGGATCCGGGGCAGGCCGTTTGCCGGGCACTCCGGGTACCGGCGAGTCCGGGTCCGACATTCAGGCAAAGACCGGCGTCAAGGAGAGCGTCGACCTGCGCGCGATCGTGAAGCACCTGGCATTTTCCGTAGGCCCCTTGGCGCGATTCCTGGTGGAGAAGGCCGCCGCAAAAGCCCGCACGGCGGAGGAATTGTTTGCGGAAATCGCCGCGACGATCCCGTCCGCAGCTGAGCGCGATGCGTTCCTGGCGAAGAAGCAGGAATTCCTGCGCGGGGCAGCCGCCCAACCGGAGATCGCGAGCGCCGTGGCTGCGGCGAGTGGGCAGTCCTCATCCGTAAGCGTCGCGCGGCCTGGGGCGGAAGTACGTCCCGAGGACATCGCCAAGGCGTCGGAACTGGCCGCGCGTCACCTGGGGCCGCTGGCGCGCATTCTCGCCGGGCGCGCGGCGCAACGCGCGAAAAGCGTGGAGGACCTGTATCTCATCCTCGCAGAGCATCTGAAGGAAGGGCACGAGCGGAACGACTTTCTGCGGGATGCCGGTTATCTCCGCGCGTAGTAACTACCGGCCGGCGCTCAGGTGCGCAGCAACTTCATCGCTTCCACCAGGCTTCTTCCCATACGGTTGAAAGACAGCGAGAGCTCTCCAATCTCATCCTGCCCCATCGTGGGGAATTCCGTGATGTCCGAATTGCCCAGACTGACGCTGCTGGCCATGCTGGAGAGCTTGTTCACCGGCCGGATGACCAGGAAGATCATCAGCAAGTTGATAGCGACGATAAACAGCGCGAAGACGGCGGCAAGCGACAGCATGAAAGTGAAGAAGACTCCGCGCGCGCGTTGAACGGCTACTTGCATCGGCACCGAAACGATTTGCGCGGTCACGATGTCGTTCAGCTTCCAGCCGAAACCGTTAGCGGTTCCGTACTTGTCCACCATGGTCTTGGGCGCGCCTTCAACGGTGTCATGGCAGGTCAAGCACGCCATGCTGGACACTTTCATTGGGCGCGCCATGTATAGCACCCGCCCGTTCGGCGTATCGCGCTCGCCGATGATCTCGACCTTGTCGCGTGTCTTGCGGAATTCTTCGATGATGTCGGACTCCCAGTCGGTGGCGCGATTGACCGGGTTGGTCGGGTTCAGCGTGGCTTCCTTGTAGGAGTAGTCGGGGAATGCTTTCTGCAGTTGCCCGAAGTAGGCGTTTGCGGAGTAGGCCGGAACGGATTGCGGCAGGAAGGAGTACTTCATCTGCGTTTCCAGGAGCGGCCGGATTTGCGTGGCCGTGTAGGCGCGCACGGCGACGGCGGCTTCCATCATGATGCGCGCGTTCTCCATGATCTCGGCTTTAGCGTTCTGTTGCAGCAGCCGGCGGCAAACGACGCCGGTCGTTACAAGTCCCACCGCGAAAACCAGCAGCAACACCAGGTTAAACTTCCACAACAGTTTCATAATTCAGTTCCTCGCTGGCGGAGATTCGGATGTCGTGTCCGGGTGCAGAATCGGCGCCCAGTCGGGCAGTTCCTTTGCGTGCGCTTCGATCCGCTTGCGGAAATTCGCGTCGCCGAGCCGGGGAGCGAAGCGCTGCGCGAGGCCACGCCGCCATGCGGAAGGCGCTTTGAGCCAACTGTCGATGTCTTCGTAGTTGACGGGGCGCTCGCTCTTTGGCTCGACGGGCTTCGAAACGCGGCCGAGGCGCGACGGAAGGGTGTCGCGGAACTGGCGCGGCATCGCTTCAAGGAACGCCGGGCTGGCGCGAGGCGCAGTCGAGACGGGAGCCGTTTTCTGGCGCAGGAAGAACTGGTCGGCTTTCGCCTGCGTCAACGCGCCGGTGTCGCCGCCGGCCTTTACTTCAGCAAGAGAAACGGAAGTGGCCCTCTCGACAAAAACATTGCATTCGCCGGGAGTGCTGCGAACGACGAACGTGCCTCCCGCGCTGATGACCGCCAGGCGCGGAGTGCGGATACGGAATGTGCCTTTCGAAGGCGGTGTCTCTGCCTTGAGCCAGCCCGCGAGTATGACGACGTCCAGCGAGAGCGCATGACCGGCCGCGGAAGCGCCCGCCGGAAGAATGTAGGCGCGCGTGCCGGGCCCGAGAGCGAGTACGGCTCCGTTGGTGAACTCGAGCTGCGTGAACGCTCCGTCGGGGGTTTCGATGATGTCGCCATACTTCAGGCGCACGCCTTCCCCACCTCGATACACGGTGGTTCCCCGAGTCAGGGCAAAAGACCCGTCCACCAGGGTCGCCGCGCCGATTGTCTGTTCAGTCGGCGGGGGAAGAGCCCAGAGGAGCAGGGCGAAAAGGAGCGAAGTTGTCATGGCTGCCAACGCGGCCGGGCGCACACGTCACCCGCCAATGCGAATTAGCCTGTATAAATCGCTGCGCACCGGGAAGTCAAGCGCGTTTGGATGATCCGCAAGCTTCCTGGCAGGTCGTTCGCGCCCGCACTTGCTCGAGCCCACGAATCTATTGCCCCAGGTATCCCAGAGCGGCTCGCAGCGGCGCGCTGGAAACCTCGATGAACCCGCCCAGCGGTGAATACATTTCCAGGATCAGGAACATCACGCCCGAAACCGACAACGCGCTCAGAAAAAACGTGGCCAGAACGGTTCCGTTCGGGGGCGCGTGAAGGCCGAAACTCGCGAAGCTGATGGTCAGCGAGAACACCACCACGATCAGCAGCGGCAGCGATACCGGGCTGTACCCCTGTTCGATCATCAGCCAGCGCGTCTGGCCGATATCGACGGCGATGTTGAGTGCGCGGTTCTGCAGCGCCCGCTGGGTGTCGTTCGCGGGGACCAGCTTCTGGATCTGGTCATACACGAACTCCGAGCCCGGCGTCAGCGATTGCCGCCCGGACCGCGTTGTCCCCTCCTTCGGCCACGTCGTCTCAATCAGCCGGGCGACCCCGTTTCGCAAATCGGCTCGAGCTTCTTTGGCGTCGGGCCCGTAATGGGAGAGAATGCGATCCAGCAGCACGATCTTCGCGGACATCTCCGTGAGCTCACGGCTCTGCATGTCGTACGAACTCTTCGCCGTGGAAACCAGCAGCCCGAGCACCAGTGCCGACATGGTGGCGATCGTCCCGATTCCCAGCTTGACCAGGTCTCGTGACGCTTGATTCAGATGGTCCTCCGGCAACACTTTTCGCAACAGGAATCCGACGATTGCTCCCCCAAACACGCAGACAAATACAATCCCGCTGGCCGCCAGGCTGTTCATGGGAACCTCCGCTGGTTGCTCGCGATTGTAGTACGCCAGCCCCCTGATTCGTAAACCGGGCAACACGGTTTGCCGTCGGCCGGCCTGCAGTCTGCACGGCTTCCGCTCGTGGTAGCATCGCTCTGCATTTTTTGTGCCCGCTCAGCATCTGGCTATCCCGGCAAGCGGCCTGGCACGGAGAGGCAACCATGAATTCCACGGCCACGAATTCCACGGTTGTGAGCCTGCTTGTGTTTACTTGCGTTTTTGGAGGCGCGCTGTTTGGCCTGTTCTTGCACGGCGCTTTGCCTCAGCACCATTTCACCCCGGATTCCAAAGACGTCATCAAACTCGGCATGGGGCTCGTCGCCACCATGTCCGCTCTCGTTCTGGGCTTGTTGGTAGCCTCGGCGAAAAACTTGTATGACGCGCAGAGCGGCGCGCTCACCAGTATGTCCGCGAAAGTGGTTCTGCTTGACCGTATCCTCGCTCACTACGGTCCGGAGACCGCCGAAGCGCGCAGCCATCTCCGCGTGTCCATCGCCCAGATCCTCGAGCGCATGTGGCCGAAGGGCCGCGCCAGCCGGGCTCATCTGGAGGCGCCCGAGACCGACAACGAGAGGCTCATCGACCAGATCCAGAAGCTCGCCCCCAAAGACGACGCGCAGCGCTCCCTGAAATCGCAGGCGCTGGATATCCTGCTCGGCCTCGGTCAAACCCGCTGGCTATGGTTCACCCAGGGCGTGACTTCGATTTCCTTACCCATGCTCATCATGCTGGTGTTCTGGCTGACCACCCTGTTCATCAGTTTTGGGCTTTTGGCTCCCTCGAATGCCACCGTCATCTGCATCCTGTCCGTCTCGGCTTTGTCCGTCTCCGGCGCAATCTTCCTGATTCTCGAACTGTACACGCCGTACAAAGGCGTCATCCAGATTTCCAGCGCTCCCTTGCGCGCCGCCCTCACCCAACTCGGCAAGTAATCGTTCGTCGCTGCTTGGCGCTATGCCACTTTGGCAGGAGTGAAGCGCTGACCGTGTTGGTCAATGGACGGTTTGCCCGTTAATCAGGACCTTGGCGGGATGACAAGCGGAATCTCTTGAGGATTGATGAGTGCCCGGGTCAAACACCCTGGAAAACATCTCCGACGAAGTCTTTAGGGCTTCGGAAACCGTTGCCCCACGTTGCGTCTGTCGCGGCAGTAGGCTTTGTGGCCATAATTTCGTCGAGTGTTTTGCCTTGTTTCTTGAGAGTCGCCACTTTCTCGCGCGTGCCAACCAGAAGGTCGCGGTAAAAGGCGAGTTGGGCTTTGCCGCCCACGTCGCCGTGGCCGGGGATGACGATCATGCTGTCCGTGACTTTCGCCAGGTTCATCTCCGTAGCCCGAATCATCCCGTCAATGCTGCCGCCGGTTGAATAGTCGATAAAGGGATAGTAGCCATTCCAGAAAGTATCGGCGATGTGCAAGATATCGGCTTCCACGAAATGAACGGAGATGTCGCTATCGGTGTGAGCTGGGGCGTAGTGCTTGAGGGCAATGGTCGTCCCGTTGAGTTGCACGGACCGTTCCTCTTCAAAGACTTCAGTGGGAATTGCTCCGGCAGGCCAGGGCGCAAACGTAAAGTTCCAGCCTTCGACTCGCGTCGTACTAGAAAGGTGCTTCCGCGTATTCGTGTGAGCGAGAATAACTGCACCCGCAGAATGCACCCATTCGTTGCCGTCGGTGTGGTCAAAGTGCCAGTGTGTGTTGATGAGATGCTTGATCGGATCGGAGCTGATGGATGCAAGCGCGTCGGCGACCTTTGGACGCGCACCCGCGAAACCCGCATCGATAAGGAGCTTACCATCTCGGCCCGGAAGGACCGCGATATTCCCTCCAGCGCCCATAATCACGCTCACATTGCTGCGGAGCTTCTGGACGGTGATCGTGGCGGCTGCGGCTGTTTTCCGGGCTGTCTGCACAAGCCCTTCGTTCTGGGAGAATGACTCGTGCGGAGCGAGCAAGGTGGCGGTGGCCGCCATGCTGGTGGAAACGAGAAAGCGACGGCGGGAAATAATGGAATCTGATTCGCTCATAGTCACCCTTTCTCTCCCTCTGCTCGAATGCTTCCCAGGCTCGGTTGCTATGGAATTGCCCGGCCCTCTGAAATTCGAGGCAAGGCCGGGCAACGTCGGGCACTATGCTGCCGCAGTGGCTGTACCTTTTACGAATGCGAGCAGATCGGCGTTAATCGTGTCGGCCTCAGTTGTGGGCATGCCGTGAGGAAAGCCCTTGTAGATTTTCAAGGTGCTGTTCCTTAGCAACTTTGCCGAAAGTGGTCCAGCATCGGCATAGGGCACGATCTGGTCGTCATCGCCATGCAGCACCAAGACCGGCACCGTGATTTTCTTTAGGTCTTCTGTGAAGTCAGTCTGAGAGTATGCGACGATGCCGTCATAGTGCGCCTTGGCACCGCCCATCATGCCTTGGCGCCACCAATTCCAGATCACCCCCTGAGAGGGCTTTGCGCCTGGCCGGTTGTAACCATAGAACGGTCCGGACGCCACGTCGAGATAAAACTGGGACCGGTTGGCAGCTAGCTGCTTCTGCAGCCCATCGAATACATCCTTGGGCAATCCACCTGGATTCGCCGCCGTCTTCACCATCAAAGGCGGCACCGCGCTGATGATTGCCGCTTTTGCCACTCGGCTTTCGCCGTGGCGAGCGATGTAATGCACCACTTCACCGCCGCCGGTCGAGTGGCCGATATGGATTGCGTCCTTGAGATCCAGGTGCATGGTTAGTGCTGCCAGGTCGTCGGCATAATGGTCCATATCATGGCCGTCACCTGTCTGGGAGGAACGACCGTGCCCGCGCCGGTCGTGGGCTATGACGCGATAACCGTGGTTGAGGAAGAACAACATCTGCGTGTCCCAGTCGTCGGACGACAAAGGCCAACCATGCGAGAAAACGATCGGCTGACCTTTGCCCCAGTCCTTGTAGAAGATCGTCGTGCCGTCATTCAGTGTAATTGTGCTCATATGCCGTTCTCCTCTTTCGGAAACTGGATTCCCCGATGCCACCTGTTCCTGCAAGCGCTTGGATGCAATGAACCAGTTGAAAGAGATTGTTTTTTAACAGCTAGTTGCTTGGAGCAGCAGACGATCAGGACAGGCGGAGGATTGAGTCCTGATTGGCCAGCAAATTGGTAACTGGGTTCTGATACCTCAATGAGCGGCAATCCCGTTAATCAGGACTTGGACAACGAAATGGTATTGGGCGACGCGTGTGGGCTCTGATTGCCACCCAGCAGGTGTTACAGTTGTTATGCGTGCAATAGGTGCGACCGATGATTGAAGATGGGTTGTGGCTTGTTTTCTTGTTCAGGAAACAGATTCTGATTCCCACAATGGCGAGAACCAAAGCTGGATATTACATGGGCATTGAACCCGTTGAGGTAGCTGATTTACACAACCAAGAAGCCATAGAGTCAGCCATCCTCCGTATAGTCAAAAAGGGAAATCCCGTTGTGCCCACACCGCAGGGCGGCACCAAGTTTCCGAAGAGCCCACTCTTGAAATACACGAAAATGAAATCAATCTCTAGCTTTGACAGAATCGCCAAGAGTTGGCAGTTCGCCAAACGCGACGGAGCGTTTTTGATTGTCCCTTACAAGCCCCGAGTAGACAGGGGTAAAGAGGAAGATACAGAACGCGGCGAAGCCATCCCGGTTGGGGTGTCCCTAGAAACTGCAGTTCATCGACTTGTTGAGCGAGTCCTCGTGGGTACGTAAGGCCCTGATTTGCTGGCTAAGCGGCAAGCAGGTCCTGATACCTCAATGGGCGCTAAGCTCGTTAATCAGGTTGATGCTTCTGAAAGAGTTGGAGCGCTTCAATGCTTCGAAGCTCAGCTTGGGCATAAGCCGCCAGGAGAGAACGGGCCATCGCCGGGCAGGTGTCGAGGCGAGTGCTAGAGCGCTATAGCCATCCGCGCCGAGAGGCAGAAAGGCCGCCGTGCGGGTCCTCTCGCGACACAATGACGACACACTTACGACACAGTTGAGCAAAAGTGGGCCTGCGGTGAGTCCGCAAGTTATTCAAAAGATGGTGGACGAGAAGGGATTCGAACCCTCGGCCTCTTCGTTGCGAACGAAGAAGGCCTATATCTCAACTCGCATAAACACTGGCGATTACGCGTTGCCGCCAGCCTCTAACTGCCCTAGGTGGACTCTAGGTTGACTGTTGGGTGTATTTACAATTACAGATAGTACTGAAAGGGCACCTTGGATTGGATGGAAACGTCTGGGCCCACGCCTGTGTGTCATGGTGGTATGTAAAGGAGTGATAGATACATGTGGTCCCCCGAAGCAACCGCAATCATGAAGCGCATCGTGCCGACGAACGACGCGGATATCTTAATTCTCAACGCGCCGATGGAGCGCGGTCATGACGAAAGCCTGATAACGATGTTGATGTCCAGGCCCTGTCGACCGAACCTTTTCATGATCCTCATAACTAACGGTGGAAGTCCGGACGCTGCGTACCGCATCGCTCGGGCTATTCAGAGCCATTACACCAAATTCACCGTTTGCGTGTCTGGCATCTGCAAGAGTGCGGGAACCCTGCTCCTTCTGGGAGCCAATGAACTTGTCTTTTCTGAGCACGGAGAAATAGGACCACTTGATATACAAATGGCAAAAAAGGACGAACTGTGGGAGTCGGAATCAGGCTTGACAGTAATGACGGCGCTCACGGCTCTTTCAGAGAACGCGCAGGACGCCTTCGACCATTTTCTGGTCTCTTTGACGACCAGGAGCGGCGGCCGGATCACCGTACGGACAGCTTCTGAAATTGCTGCTAAACTTACCCAGGCCCTATACACCCCAATTGCTGACCAAATCGATCCAATCCACATGGGGGAAGTTAAACGTTCGATGGCCATCGCAAAGGAGTACGGTGAACGTCTGGTACGGCACAGTGGAATCTGTCTGGAAACTCGCCTGGGTAGGCTAATTAGTGGATACCCATCTCACAGCTTTGTGATAGACAAGAAGGAAGCGAAAGAGATATTTAAGACAGGGACCGTAAGGGATTGCACGTCAGATGAACTGGCCCTCTTACAGGAACTGGACGATTTTGCATTGACCCCGATGGGGCGACCGTGGATCCGATTCTTATCGGACGATATTCTGGAAGAGGAGAGCACCAATGCCGCAGCTAACAACCAAGCAGGCGTGGGACAGCCAGCAACTGCGGGAACTCCTGCGCAAACAGATGCAAATATTCCGGCGAACGGACAAGGTGGACAAACCTGAAACCGTCGAGCCGTCGAAACCGCCCACCACCGAGAACAATCTTTGTGAGCGGTCGAATGCTAAGCCAACTAGAAAAGGGTTGGATTCTGTTTCTCGCGCTCAGCCTTCTTGCGGTGCTTCGCTTGTGCCTTAGTCTCTCCTCGTTCATTCGTTTTGACGGTGTGTTCTAGGCAGTGGGTTTGGTGTCCACCGCTGACTGAATGGCGGGTCTCTCTTCCGCAGTGACGGCACCAGGCTACGGTTTCAGTCACCCACCGTTAGTAGTGTTGCGGCATGACTGTTAGGTCAGAGTTAACCGCATATTTAGCAGTAATCAGCAGGGCGACCGTGGGTTCTGATACCTCAGTTACCGATTTATCGACTAGATCAGGAGTTGAGAATCATTTCTTGGTGGGATTTCTGTGGCGGTTCCGAATGACGCGATGGGAAAAACGATCGGCCCGTACAAAGCCGAATTTCCAACGGGAACAAGAGTCAGAATCGCGGACCGTGCTTTTCTGGAAGATTTTCGCGGAACTTGGAAATATCACCACAAACTGGAAACAGAACAGTTGGGATTCGCGGGCAAGGTCACTGGAGTGAAGTCGGTTAGCTTTTATCATGGCGGAGACGAGCTTTACGAACTGGACGACGTGCCGGGCATCTGGCACGAAGCCTGTTTGAGAGCCGCCGAGTAAGCCGCATTTTTATTGGAGATTTTGGTGGACGAGAAGGGATTCGAACCCTCGGCCTCCTCGTTGCGAACGAGGCGCTCTCCCAGCTGAGCTACTCGCCCACGAGTAGCAGATACGTAATTTTAGCAGAGGTCGCCAGCGTTTCCAAAACCCTGAAATCCGCGCGCTGTTCAACCGTGTGCCCGAAAAACGAAAACGGGCGCTTCGCAACGCCCGCTTCGAATCAAATTGTCTTCAGAATAGCTTACGGCTGCGTGTTGAACACCGTCGTCGGGTTCGACCCGTTCCGCTGCGCAATCACCTTGCGTGCGTTCTCATACAGCGCCCGCGCCTGCGGAATGGCTTCCACGGCCTTCTGCACCTGCGGATCAGCTTCCAGCAGCACCTTGAAGCCTTCCGCCGTGCCGTAGTTGGACATGAACACTTCCTGCTTGATCTTCCGCTTCACCCAGTCCTGGTTCTCCGCGAACTCGGGCTCGGTGTACCGGATGTTGTGCTTGGCCAGGTAGTCGCGAAAGTCCTTCATGATCTTGTCGTCGACTTCGAAACTGTGCGTCACCGTGGGCCGCGTTCCCAGGTAGAAGCGCGTGAAGCTGCCCACGCCCTGCTCGCCGGGGAAGAACACGTCGCCGCGGTACATGTCCGCCTGGAACTTTGTCAGCTTCGGCGAATCTACCACGATGTCCGGAGTGATCCCACCCCCGCCGGTTACCTGCCGCCCGCTGTCGGTTTGACGGATCTCGCTCGGATGGTCTGGCACCTTGCGCTCGTAATGGTATTCGTACAGGGAAATCGACTTGTAATCGCGCTGGATCAGGCGCCCGCTCGGCGTGTAGTAGCGCGCCGTGGTCAACGCCAGGCCGGTGTTCTCCGCCAGCGGCGTTACCGTCTGCACCAGGCCCTTGCCGAAGGTCGTCTCGCCCACCACCAGCCCGCGGTCGTGGTCCTGTACCGCGCCGGTCACAATTTCGGCGGCCGAAGCGGAATTGTTGTTCACCAGGATCACCAGCGGTACCGCCATGCCCTGGTTGCCCCGGATCGCGAAGAAACGGCGCTCAGGAGCGTTGCGGCCGTGATACGACACGATCAGCTGGTTCTTCTCCAGGAACATGTCGCCGACGGCCACGGCCTCGTTCAGCAGGCCGCCCGGGTTGCCCCGCATATCCAGAATTAAGCCGTCCAGCGTGTTGGCGTTCAGTTGCTTCAGCGCTTCGCCAATCTCGCGGTCGGTGGTCTCGTTGAATTGCGACAGCCGGACGTACCCGATCCCCGGCTTTAGCAGGAAGGCGATGTCCACCGAATGGCGGGGAATCTCGTCGCGGGTCACTGTGAAGGTCAGCGGTTCCGCATACCCTTCGCGGCTCACCACAATCTTTACCACCGTGCCCTTGGGGCCCTTCAGCATGTCCGCTACTTCGCTGGTGGTCAGCCCATCCGCCGGCTTGTCGTCCACCTTCATGATCATGTCGCCCGGGCGCAGGCCGGCGTTATACGCTGGGGCGCCCACGTACGGAGCGACCACAACGGTGTGGTTGTCGCGCGGGGCAATCACCATGCCCACGCCGTAATACTTTCCGCGCTGGTCTTCGCGCAGCAGCGCGAACTGGCGGGAATCAAAGAAATTCGAATGGGGGTCGAGCATGCGCAACATGCCCGGAATGGCGCCCTGGTAGACCGCCTTGTCCACGTCCACCGGCTCGGCGTAGTTATTCTGGACCACGTCCAGAATCTTCGTGAAGTCACGCACGGAGGCCTGGTAGTCGTCCGCGGACGATGTGGTCGCCCGCACAGACGGGCCGTATATCCCTCCAAGCACCGCCGATATCCCCAACACGACGATCACCAGGACGAGCCCACGACGTTCAGGATTCATGCATACCCCCGACCATTGTGACGTAAAACCCTATTATAACATGCACGCTGCCATCTTCGTTTGACACCGGTGCGTACCCTTTCTATGATGCACACAGGCCCCTTTTGGGCTGATCTTCAGGCGCTTAAGCTCATATAATGCTCAGCATTCCCCACATGATCGTCATTTTCGTGGTGATTCTGGTGGTATTTGGCCCCCAGAAACTCCCCGAACTGGCCCGCAGCTTCGGCAAACTGATGGCAGAGTTCCGCAAGGCCTCCAATGATTTCAAAAACGCCTTCGAAGAGGAGATGCGGGACTTGGAACGCCAGGCGCGCATCGCTGAGCTGAAGAAACAAGTTGCCGAAGCCAACGCTGCCACCAATGCCGCCCTCAATCAGCCCGCCGAACCTGCCACTCTCGCTTCTCCCTCCCCACAAACTGGCCCCCTTTCGCCCGCCCTTGATTCCGCTGAGCCGGTCGTCAATCCCGTTGCCGAGGCCGTTCCACGCTTAGACGCCGCCGCGGAAGAAACGGCAGCCATTGGAGTTACCGAAGGGACCCCGGCCCCCCAGGCCGCTCCCGCGCCTCCCGAACCCAGTCCAGCTCCCTCTCATGACCAACAGCAACCAGCCTGATAAGTCCATTGCCGGCCGCCTGGAAGAGGCCGGGAGCCAAATGACGTTTTTTGAGCATCTTGGCGAGTTGCGGAAGCGCATTATCAATTCGCTATATGCCATCGGCATCGGCGCGTTTGTCGGCGTCTATGTCTCACAGAAGTTCATCAATTTCATCATTCAACCGATGAAGGAAGCGCTGGCGGCGGCCGGCCTCGAACAGAAGCTCGTGTACACCCACCCGGCGGGACTGCTCAACATGGTCATCACGCTCGGCGTGTATCTTGGCGTCGTGCTTGCCTCCCCGGTGGTCCTCTACCAGATCTGGCTCTTTGTGGCGCCAGCGCTCTATAAGCACGAACGGAGCGCGGTGACCGGCTTCCTGTTTTCCACGGTCTTTCTGTTCCTCTCCGGTATTGCGTTTGGATACTTCGTGACGCTGCCGTACGTCCTGAAATTCCTCGTCGGCTTCAACAAAGGGTCCATTGTGCCGATGATTAGCATTAACGAGTACTTTGACCTGATCTTGATGATCCTACTGGGCTTGGGGCTTGTGTTTGAGCTGCCAATCCTGATCTTCTTCCTGTCGCTGTTTGGAATCGTGACCCCAAAGTTCCTCTGGCAGAACTTCCGCTACGCTATCTTGGTCATTGCTGTCGTGGCAGCCATCATTACGCCAACGCCAGACGCGCAGACCATGCTGATCTTCATGGCTCCCATGGTGGTGTTGTACTTCGTGGGAATCGGAGTATCTGCGGCGGTCGTGCGCCGGAAGAGGAAGGCGCTCGAGGCGGAAAGAGCGGGCACAACCGCATGAATCTGTACGTGAGTTTGCGGACGCTGGCCAGCGTCGCCGCTTGTGGGCTGCTTGCGCTTGGCTGCAATTCTTCGAACCAGCCCGCATCCCCCCCATCCGGCCAGCCGCCCTTCATGAGCGCCGTGGCGGGCCCCCCTCCCGTCCCCCCCGCCGATCAGGCCCCTCCCCCCGACCAAACCGGAGGATTCGACGGCAAGCGCGCTTATGACCAAGTGGCGAAGCAGGTCAGTTTTGGCCCCCGCCCCCCCGGCTCCCCGGCCATCGCGAAGCTGCAGGACTACCTCGAGACGGAGCTGAGGTCCTATGGCTGCACCGTTGAGACGGACTCGTTTTCCGCGGACACGCCGATTGGCCGTGTGCCGATGAAGAACTTGCTAGTGAAGATTCCCGGGAAGAAGCCCGGGATCATTTTGCTGGGCACCCATTACGACACCAAGAAGATGGACAACTTTGTCTTTGTCGGCGCAGATGATGGGGGATCGTCCACAGGAGTGATGTTGGAGGTCGCGCGACAGCTCTGCAAGGAGCCTGCGGAGAAGTACGCAGTGTGGATTGCGTTCTTCGATGCGGAAGAGTCATTTACAGCACAGTGGGAGTCAGGCAATACCTACGGGAGCCGGCAGATGGCGGCGCAGCTTGCGGCCAGCGGCGATCTGCCAAAGATCAAGGCATTCATCCTCGCTGATCTGGTTGGGGGACGAACGGCGCGGTTTCAAAAGGATCGCGAATCGACGAAATGGGTTGTGGACCAGGTGTGGGATGTCGCGGCAAGGCTGGGATACACGCAGTGGTTTGTGAGCGAGGCAGGCGGCCCAGGTGGAGACGACCACTTTTCGTTCACAAAAAGGAAAGTACCGTCGGTCGACATCATCACTGTAATTGGCGATCCGCAAATCGCGCCGTATTGGCACACTCCGCAGGACACCATGGACATCATCAGTCCCAAGGTGCTGGCGGTCGTCGGTCACACGATTCTCGAAACCGTCAAAGAACTACAGAAGAAGTAGTTCTGAAGGGGCTCTGTTAAGTCCTACTCGTATTTGAAGGCCTTGTTCGGGTATGGCGGATGAGCGGGCACCTTCCGAGGATCCTTTCCAATCTCCTCCTTGAGCAGCTTCAACGCGGCATCGAGTTGCGCGTCGCTACCGCCAAAAGTGGCGTGAGGAAGATTGTCCACGACGATGTCAG